>Ga0075426_10000633_pt1 | contig 24216 bp, 19 predicted proteins | sample SoiMethybrSBSTD5_FD_75304 | JGI IMG/M metagenome (GOLD analysis project Ga0075426, IMG submission 75304) | Bulk soil microbial communities from a Populus tree surrounding site in Tennessee, USA - Soil MetaG P. TD hybrid SBSTD5 | ecosystem: Environmental > Terrestrial > Soil > Tree plantation...
GGCCAGCTCGACCAGCAGCTTCACGCCTTCCTGGTCGCGCGCGCAGCGATCCGCGATGATGAGCGGATGCTCGGCCGCGGCGAGCCACTTCGCCGCTTCGGCGAGCGCGGCGCGATCGCCCTGCGCCGGACGCGAGCGCGCGAGCTTCGGAATGCGCAATCCGTCCGCGTGGTTCTCTTCTTCCTGCAGGTCGATGTCGACGCCGATCATCACCGGCTCCATCGGCGGCGTGGTCGCGATCTTGTACGCGCGCACCGTCGATTCGGCGAAGTGCTGCAGCGACACCGGATAGTCGTCCCACTTCACGAAGTCGCGCACGATGGCGGCCGGATCCTGCACCGAGTGGTACCACTCCGTGCCGGGACGGCGCTTGGTCGCGTCCAGCCCGTTGCCGGAGAAAAGGATGATCGGCACGCGATCGGCGAACGCGTTGTAGAGCGCCATCGACGCGTGCTGCAGCCCGACGCTGCCGTGGACCAGGGCCGCCATCGGCTTTCCGGCCGCCTTTGCATAACCGTGGGCGATCGCGACCGCGGCCTCCTCATGGGTACAGGTGAGAAGCTCGGGCTTCGCGTTGCCGCCGTAGTTGACGAGCGATTCGTGCAGCGAGCGGAAGCTCGACGCCGGGTTCGTTGTGATGTACTCAAGGTCGAGCGTCTTGATCACGTCGACCATGAAGTCCGAGCCCGGACGCTCGACGACGATGTCGCCCGGAATCATCTTTTCCTTGCTCTTGTGGGTCGCTTCCTTCGCGGCACCTTCCGCCGCCGCGGCCAGCACCGGCGCCGCGCCCACTCCGACTCCGGCGGCCGCGGTCTTCAGGAAACTCCTCCGGTCGACGCCGCCTTTTTTCTCTTCAGCCATCACTTGCTCCTCTGTGCCCATCGCATTGGTCCGTCGAAAAAGTCTAACATTGAGGATTCGCTCCGGAACGCCGTTCCGTATCCAGGAACCAGCGCAAACCCCCCGATGACTTCGAAGATCATGCCGCTTTCCGAGGCGGTCGCGCGCACCGTGAAGGACGGGCAGACGATCGCGATGGAAGGCTTTACGCATCTCATTCCGTTCGCGGCCGGGCATGAAGTGATCCGGCAAGGCCGCAAGGACCTCACGCTCGTGCGCATGACGCCGGACATCCTCTACGACCAGCTGATCGGCATGGGCTGCGCGAGCCGTGTCGTCTTCTCGTGGGGCGGCAATCCCGGCGTGGGATCGATCCACCGCTTCCGCGACGCGATCGAGAATGGCTGGCCCCATGCCCTCGCCATCGAGGAGCACAGCCACGCCGACATGGCGGGACGCTACCAGGCGGGAGCCTCGGGCCTGCCCTTTTCCGTTCTGCGCGGCTACGTCGGCTCCGACCTGCCGAAGCACAACGCCAACATCAGGTCGATCACGTGCCCGTTCACCGGCGAGAAGCTCGCGGCGACTCCGGCGATCAGTCCCGACGTCGCGATCGTGCACGCGCAGAAGGCCGATCGCTCCGGCAACGTGCTGATCCACGGCATCGTCGGCATCCAGAAGGAGGCGGTGCTCGCGGCGAGAGCGGCGATCGTCACCGTCGAGGAGGTCGTCGACGACCTGCAGGCGCCGATGAACGCGTGCGTGCTGCCGCACTGGGTGCTCAGCGCGGTTTGCGTCGTGCCCAACGGCGCGCACCCGAGCTACGCGCACGGCTACTACGGCCGCGACAACGCCTTCTGCAAGGCGTGGGACGCGATCTCGCGCGAACGCGACGCGTTCCTCGCATGGATGAAGCAGCACGTGCTCGGCACGAAGGATCACGCGCAATTCCTGCGCTCCATTGGCGTCACCCCGGCGAAGCTTGCCCCGGCAGATTCCAGGCCGGGGGCCGGGGCCCAATCACACGGAGCCGCCCATGCCTGAGGGCACCACCACCTACACGCCGACCGAGATCATGACGATCGAGGCGGCGCGGCGTCTCAAGAACGGCAACGTGTGCTTCGTCGGGATCGGCATGCCCTCGGCCGCGGCCAACCTCGCGCGCCTCACGCACGCGCCCGACGTCGTGCTCATCTACGAGTCCGGCACCATCGGCGCGAAGCCCGACGTGCTGCCGCTGTCGATCGGCGACGGCGAGCTCGCCGAGCACGCCGACAGCGTCGTCTCCGTGCCGGAGATCTTCCGCTACTGGCTGCAGGGCGGCCGCGTCGACGTGGGCTTCCTCGGCGCCGCGCAGATCGATCGCTTCGGCAACATCAACACGACCGTGATCGGCGATTACGCGAAGCCGAAGGTGCGCCTGCCGGGCGCGGGCGGCGCGCCGGAGATCGCGTCGAACGCGAAGGAAGTGTGGATCATCATCAGGCAGACCAAACGCAGCTTCGTGCCGAAGCTCGACTTCCTCACCTCGGTGGGCCATCTCGACGGCGGCGATTCGCGCAGCAAGTCGGGCGCACGCGGCGCGGGCCCGACGGCGGTGATCACCGACCTCGGTGTGCTCACGCCGGATCCCGTCACGCGCGAGCTCACGCTGACCGCGATCCATCCGGGAATCACGGTCGAGCACGTGAAGGCGTCGACGGGATGGGACTTGAAAGTCGCGGCGACGCTCGCGACGAGCGCGCCGCCGACCGCAAAAGAGCTGGAAGTGCTACGCGACCTTCAGGAGCGGACCGCGAAGGCGCACGGCACCGTCGCCTCGGAGTGAGGCGACGGACCGGAGGATCAGAAGAAGTGGATCATGCCGAAGCCGTACGCGATGGTGTCGGCTCCGGGCGCAACCGCGAGCGTGCTCACCGTCGGACCCGGCGAGTAGCGCGCGCTTTCCTTGTTGTTGAGCCTGTAGTACATGACGAACACCTCGGTGCGCCGCGAGAAGCGGTAGATGTAGCCGAGGGTCATATAGTCGGCGCCGAGGTTGGCGGGGTTACAGAAGGCGCCGCCGACGCGGTCGCACTGCCCGTCCATGGCGCGTCCGTAGGAAACCCACACGGAGTTCTTGCCGAAGCGCTGCTCGAGCACCGCATACCAGGCGGTGCGCTTGTAGCGGTTCACGTTGTTGATGACGAGGTCGTCGTTGCTGTAGTCGAGCCGCTCGACCATGCCGGTGATGCGCGTGCTGCCGAGGAGCCAAAGCACCACGAACTTGTGCGCCTTGTCCTTCGAGCCGCCGTTCGTGGTCGTGCCCGCGGCGCCGCCGCCGAGCTGCGACAGGCCGAAGTAGTCGCGGTGCTCTTCGTAGCCATAGCGGACGCTCAGCGTGCCGAGGTCGTACTGCAGGGACGCGGCGTTCACGACCGGATTTATGATCGGGCCGCCCGCGACGACGGTGCCCTTGCCTTCGTTCACCGAATGCATCAGGCGGAAGCTCAAGCCCGCCCAGACGGGCGACCAGTACTGCACGGCGTTGCCCTGGCGCCGGTCGAAGGATGCATCGGCCACGGTGCCGATGCGCGTGAATTGCGTCGTCGTGAAGGGCACGCCGAAACCGGGGTTACCCATGATCGCCGTCTGGTTGAAGACGTATCCCGCGCGAATCGGGTTGATCGGCAGCGAGATGTACTTGTACGGCGTGTCCCACTCGCCCATGAAGATCTCGCCGAAGCGCGCGTGGCGCAGCCCCACCTTGCTGTCGCGGGAGCTCCAGCCCGGAGGCGTGTTCTGGTCGATCTGGAAGGCGCTTTCCACCTGCCACACGAGCCGCAGGTCCGGACCGAGCTTCTCGTAGCCGCGGAATCCCCAGTGCGAGGTGCCGACGGTGATGCGGTTGCGCGCCACGTCGTTCACACCGGTGTAAGCCGTGGCAGGCACCTGGTTCGGGCGGTTCGCGGGCGCGCCGAGCGTCGCGTTCTCCGTCTTCGCGTTGTCGAAGACCGGCATTCCCATGCCGTACATTTCGACTACGGAATCGGGGGCGTCGGCGGGCTGGGCAAAAGCACTTCCGGCCCACACGAAGGGCAGCGCCAAGAGGAGGCGGGCGGTGTTTTTCACTGGTTCTCCCGGGGGCGGCCTGGGCCGCCTTTTTGTGGTTCTCTTATGCGGAATGGATTAGATACGCTCGGGCGAAACAAGTCAACTTTCGGCAAAAAGGGCAGGCCATGACGGAAGCATTCATCTGCGACGCGGTCCGGACCCCCTTCGGGCGGTTCGGCGGCGCGCTTTCCCCGGTGCGCACGGACGACCTGGCGGCGATTCCGATCGCGGCCCTGATGGAACGCAATCGCGGGGTCGATTGGGCAGCCCTCGACGACGTGATCTACGGCTGCGCCAACCAGGCGGGCGAGGACAATCGCAACGTCGCGCGCATGGCGCTGCTGCTCGCGGGCTTGCCGGTCGAGGTCCCCGGCGCCACCGTCAATCGGCTGTGCGGCTCCGGCATGGAAGCGGTCGGCCAGCTCGCGCGCGCGATCCGGCTCGGCGAGGCCGGGATCGGCATCGCCGGCGGCGTCGAGAGCATGTCGCGCGCGCCGTTCGTGATGCCGAAGGCCGAGAGCGCTTTCTCGCGCGCGAACGCGGTGTACGACACGACCATCGGCTGGCGCTTCATCAACCCGAAGATGAAGGCGCGCTACGGCGTCGACCAGATGCCCGAGACCGCGGAGAACGTGGCGGCCGACTTCAAGGTGTCGCGCGAGGACCAGGACGCGTTCGCGCTGCGCTCGCAGAGCCGCGCGCTCGCGGCGCAGAAGAGCGGCGCCCTCGCCGAGGAGATCGTTCCGGTCACCATTCCGGCGAAGAAAGGCGATCCAGCCGTCGTCTCGAAGGACGAGCATCCGCGCGAGACCTCGATGGAAGCGCTCGCGAAGTTGAAGCCCATCGTGCGCGAGAACGGCACGGTCACCGCCGGTAACGCCTCGGGCGTGAACGACGGCGCTTGCGCGCTCATCGTCGCGAGCGAGGCGGCGGCGAAGAGGCATGGCCTCACGCCCCGCGCGCGCATCGTCGGCATGGCTTCGGCGGGCGTGCCGCCGCGCATCATGGGATTCGGCCCGGCGCCGGCGTCGAAGAAGCTCCTCGCGCGGCTCGGCATTCCGATCTCGAAGATGGATGTGGTCGAGCTCAACGAGGCGTTCGCATCGCAAGTCCTCGCGGCGCTGCGCGACCTCGGCATTCCCGACGACGCCGCGCACGTGAATCCCAACGGCGGCGCGATCGCCCTGGGCCATCCGCTCGGAGCGTCCGGGGCGCGCCTCATCACCACGGCCGCCTACCAGCTCGCGCGAAGCGCCGGCCGCTACGCGCTCTGCACGATGTGCATCGGCGTCGGCCAGGGGATCGCGACGGTGATCGAAAAGGTCTAGAACAAGTCGCGTTGCTTCGCCGGATATTCGAGGTGGCCGCCGCGCGCGACCGCCTCGGGCGTGATCCGCGCCGGCTCGGGGACATCGCCCGAGACGATGTGGAAGACGTCTTCGCCTGCCGCCAGGAGATAGTCGGTGATGATGCGGCGGTGGCAGCGCCACCACACCGCTTCCGAGCACATGATCGCGCAGCGTTTCTCGCGCCCGAGCGCGACGAGGTCCTCGAGCGCCGCGCGAAATTCCGGCGTCATCGCGTAGTCGGCGTAGTTGTGGAAGCTCTGGTTCTCCCAGAAACCGTTCGTCTCCGGCGCGACGTCCTTGCTGCGCCCTCGCCTTCCGCCGAGCGCCTCGATGTGCCGATAGCCGATGCGATGCTGCGCGAGCGCCGGTGCCAGGTTCTCGCCGTTGAACTGCGGATGCGTGCGCGACATCGGGAACTTGCGCACGTCCACGATCGCCTCGATCGCGTTGGACCGCACGAGCGCGACGAGCTCATCGAACGAGCGGTTCGAGTGGCCGACGGTGAAGAACGGCTGGCTCACCGCGTTTCGGCGAGGAGCGGCTCGAGCTGTTCGAGCGAGTCCACCATGCGGTCGCAGGCGAGCGCGCCGGGGGCTCGCCCCTCGTTGTAGCCGTACGGCACGCACCACACGGGCAAGCCCGCCGCGCGTGCGGCGCGCACGTCGTTGTCGGAGTCGCCCACCATCAGCGTCTCGCCCGGCGCGGTGCCCAGCGCGCGGCACGCCGCGATCAGCATGTCGCCGTGCGGCTTCGCTCGCACGCCATCGTCTCCGGCAACGAGCGCGCCGAAGAGCTCCCGGATGCCGAGGCGCTCCAGCAATTTCTCCGTGAAGAGCCGCGGCTTGTTGGTGACGACGGCGAGCGGTATGCCCGCCGCATGCAGGCGCTCGAGACCGGCGCGCACGCCGGGAAACAGACGCGCCTGGCTGCCGAGCAGATCGCCATAACGGCGCTCGAAGCGCCGCACGAGGTCGTCCTCGTCGACGCCGGCCGCACCGATCTTCGCGAGCGCGCGTTGCACGAGGACGTGCACGCCGCGCCCGATGAAGCTCGTCACGACCGCGACGGCCAGCGGCTCGAGGCCGATCTCGGCGAGCGCGCCGTTCAACGCAGCGGCGATCTCGCCGGCGCTGTCGACGAGCGTGCCGTCCAGATCGAAGATCACGGCCGCCGCCATGGGGTCAGTCAGCCTCGCTCATGCGCGTACAATGTGAATGCAGGATCATCAAGCCGCAAGAGCTTCAGCCGCTTTCCGCCGCGGCTTTCCCTTCCTTGGTCATCGTGACCCGCTGCCGGGCCGGGCTTCGTTCGCGCGTCATCAACTGGAGGACACTCAGTGCCGAAAGAAGACATGATCGAGATGGAGGGGACCGTCAACGAAGTGCTGCCCGACACCAGGTTCCGTGTCGCGCTCGACAATGGCCACGTCATCATCGCCTACATGGCGGGCAAGATGCGCAAGCACCGCATCCGCATCCTCGCCGGCGACAAGGTGAGCCTCGAGCTCACCCCGTACGACCTCACCAAGGGACGCATCACGTTCCGCCACAAGGACGAGAAGGCCGCTCCCGCCGTCAATCGGCGGCCGCCGACTTACGGACGGCGCTGAGCTCGCCTGGACGGACCCGGGTTGGCCTCCATCACGTCCACCAGACGCAGCGCGGCCTTCGTGAAGAAGGTCGCCATCTTGTGAAGCTGGGGGGCAGCCACCCGATCGCGCGCGCCTAGCACCGCGATCAGCTTCATGGCGTAAGGAGCGATGGCTTCGACCCTGATCACGCCGCTGATCCGACACAAGGAAGGAAGCTCGGAAAGCTCGTCGGCCGTCCAGGTGGCCACGAACTCATTGCAAACGGCGGCGACCTCGTCCTCATTGGACGCCACGTCGAGCTCGGATTGCCACCCGATGCCAGCCATTTGAGCCTTCGCTTCTCTCGCGCACTGCCGTTGAACTCGGGACGTCGGGTCGAGAGCGGGGGCCGTGAGAAGGGAGGGCGAGCGCCAGGGACTCACATCAAGCATGTTCGCTACCGAACAGAATAGATGTAGGCGCTTTCTGACAGCGCCGGGACCATTCGCGGGCGATGGCCGGGCCGTCAGGGAGATATGGTAGGCGCGATTGGACTCGAACCAACGACCCCCACCATGTCAAGGTGGTGCTCTAACCAGCTGAGCTACGCGCCTGTCGCTTGGAGCCGTCATTTTAACCGATCGCGGCGCGCGCTCTCGCGGCAAGGCCCGCGAGCGCAGCGTCGCGAACGACGCCCAATTCTCCGGCGAGCGCGCGGCGAACGAGGCGCGAAAGCGTCGCCGGCTGCGGGGTGATCGCGCCATAGAAGTAGATCTCGTCGTCCCGCGCGATGAGAAGCGACGGAAAGCTCACGATCTCGAGGTCGCCGGGCACTTGGGGCTCATCCTCGATGTCGATCCACGCGAAGCGCGCCGCATCCGCCATCTCGCGCGCGACCGATTCGAAGGGGGGGCGATACTCGCGGCACGAGCCGCACCACTCGGCGCACAGGCACGCCACGAGCCACTCGCTCACGCGGCGTGCAGCCACAGCCCCTTGAGGTACTCGCCCTCGGGAAAGTGGATCGAGATCGGATGGTCGAGCGCGGCGCCGAGCCGCCGGCGGATCTGCACGTCGGCGCGCGCATCGGCGGCGGCACCCGCGACGATCTTCTGGAACAGATCCGGGCTCACCGCGCCCGAGCAGGAGAAGGTGAGCAGGTCGCCGCCGGGCGCGAGCAGCTTCAGCGCCCACAGGTTGATGTCCTTGTAGGCGCGTGCCGCGCGCGCGACGTGCTTCTCGGTCGGCGCGAACTTCGGCGGATCGAGGACGATGAGCCCGAACTTGCGCCCCTGGTCGCGAAGCTTGCGCAGGTGCGCGAAGACGTCCGCGGCGACCCACTCGGCGCGCCCGGTGTCGAGGTTGTTCGTGTCGGCGTTGCGCCGCGCGAGCGCGAGCGCTTCCTCGGAGGTGTCGATCGAGGTCACGCGCATCGCGCCCGCCTTCAGCGCCGAAAGGCTGAAGCCGCCCGTGTAGCAGAAGCCGTTGAGCACGTCGCGGCCTTCGGCGAGCGTGGCGGCGAGCGCGCGGTTGTCGCGCTGGTCGAGATAGAAGCCGGTCTTCTGCCCGCCGGCGATGTCGACGTCGTACGCGATGCCCTCCTCGAGGATGCGAACGTGCGCCGGCGCCTCTCCGAGGAGCGCGCCGTTGCGCGGCGCGAGGCCTTCGAGCGCGCGCACCTCGACATCCGAGCGTTCGTACACGGCCTTCGCGCCGGTGGCGGCGGCGAGCGCCTCGGGCCATAGGTCGCGCCATTGCTCGGCGCCCGCGGAGAGGATCTGCACGACGATCGTGTCGGCGTAGCGGTCGGCGACGAGGCCCGGAATGCCGTCGGACTCCGCGTGCACGAGACGCATGGCGTCGCTGCCGCGAATGAGCGAGCGGCGCGCGATCGATTGGGCGAGGCGCGCGCGCACGAAGTCCGCGTCGATCGTCTCGCCCGGGTCGAACGACCAGGCGCGCGCGCGGATCTGGGAGGCGGGCGAGTACGCGGCCCAGGCGAGGAAGGCGCCGTCGTGCGCCACGACCTGCACGGTCGCACCCGCCGGCGGCTCGCCCTCGACGCGTTCGATCGCGCCGGAGAAGATCCAGGGGTGACGGTGCCGCAGAGATTTTTCCCGGCCCGGTTTGAGGACGATGCGTGGGCTCAGCACGGTCCGAGGCTCGCGAGGGCCTGCGCCGTCTTCTCGTGCTGGCGCAGGTCGTAGCGATCGTTGACGACTACGTAGCGCCCCGTCTCGGAGGTGAGCAGGTAGGTCGTCACGGGAAGCGGGCCCTCCGGCACGGGGCGCATGCGGCAGAACTCGGTCGTCGCGATCCCGATGGCGAGCTTTCCCCGCGTCCCTTCCTGCTTCCTGCGTTTCAGGTCCGCGCGCAGCGACTCGACCCGTTTCAGGTCCGCGAGCGACAGCCGATAGGCATGCGTCGCGAAGCCCGGCGGCTCGGCCTCGCTCAACTGCGCCCGATCGATGGGACCCTGGACGGGGACCAGCAGGAACGAGGTCTTCTCGGCCGGATTCTCACCCAGCGTGATCGACGCATCCATTCTCACCCCGCCGGGACGCGGGCGCATGGCGTCTGGCAGGCGGATCGCGACACGCATCACCTCGAAGTCCGTCGTCGAGAAGTCGATGCGGCTCAGCTCCACGATCGACGACAACGGAATCGACATGCAGCCAGCCACGAGGATCGCGGCCGCGAAGATCCAAGGATGCGGCTTGAGAAGGATGCGCATGGGGAGTCATGATTATTCCATGGACCCGATCCGCCTCAGCGACCGGCTCATCGTCAAGGTGGGCGACATCACGCGCGAAGCGGTCGACGCGATCGTGAACGCGGCGAATTCGAGCCTCATGGGAGGCGGCGGCGTGGACGGCGCGATCCACCGCGCGGGCGGCCCCGAAATCCTCGCCGCCTGCAAGCGCATTCGCAGTAGCACCTATCCCGATGGATTGCCGACGGGCGAGGCCGTCATCACCACCGGCGGAAACCTCGCCGCCAGGTACGTGATCCACACCGTCGGGCCGGTCTACGGGCAGCACGGCGGAGAAGAAGCTCGGCTGCTCGCGAATTGCTATGCCAATTCGATCGCGCTCGCCGCCGCGCACGGATTATCGACCATCGCCTTCCCCGCGATCTCGACCGGCGTCTACGGCTATCCCAAGGACGAAGCCGCGCGCGTCTCGCGCGCCGCCGTCGAGCTGGCGCTCGCCGAGCACGCCACGATCACCGAGGTGCGTCTCGTCTTCTTCTCGGAAGACGACGCGCGAAAGATAACCGGGGACAGACCCCGATTTTCCGCCTGACGGAAAATCGGGGTCTGTCCCCGGTTTTCAGAGTCGGCGAGCCGTATCGACGCCGGGGACGTCCTTCACCTGGCGCAGCACGCGCATGATCGCCTCGCCCGAGGCGACTTGCAGCGTGAAGCGCATGAAGGCGTGCGCGCCGCGCGAGAGCGTGTTCACCGCGGTCACGTTGATGCGTTCGCGCGCGATCGCCTCCGAGATGTCGCGCAGCAACCCCTGGCGGTCGACCGCGACGACTTCGATGTCGGCGCAGAACGGGGCCTCGTCGCCCGTCTTGCCCCAGTCGGCGGGCATCAGCCGATCGCGCTGCTCGCCCTCGAGCCCCACGATGTTCGGGCAATCCTGCCGATGCACCATGACGCCGCGCGTGCGCGTGATGAAGCCGACGATCGGATCGGGCGGCACGGGCTTGCAGCACTTCGCGATCATCGTCGCGATGTTGTTCACGCCGAGCACGAGCACGCCCGAGGAGGCGCGCGCGGCCGGAGCCGGCGCAAGCGGCAGGATCGCCGGCGGCGCCGCGGTCGCGAGCGGCTCGCCGCGAACGGCGATCTCGATCTGCCGGCCCGTCACTTCTCCGCGTCCCAGCGCCGCGAGGAAATCCTCGAGCTTCTCGAAGCCGCAGGCGTGCGCGATCTTCTCGTGGGAGGCGCCCGAAGCGCCGATGCGCTGCAGCTCCTTGTCGAGCGCCGCGCGCCCGTCGGCGACATCCTTCGCGAAGTCCTCGTGGCGGAACCACTGCCGCACCTTCGCGAGCGCGCGCGGGCTGGCGAGATAGCCGCCGTCGCGCGAGAGCCAGTCGCGCGAAGGCCGCAGCTCCTTCGCCGCCATGATCTCCACACGCTGCGCGTTCTGCAGCTTGTAGTCGAGCGGCACCATCTGGCCGTCGACCTTCGCGCCGCGGCAGCGGTGGCCGAGATCCGTGTGCACGTGATAGGCGAAGTCGATCGGCGTCGATCCCGCGGGCAGGTCGATGACGCGCCCCTGCGGGGTGAGAACGTAGATCGTGTCCTCGAAGAGCCCGCGGCGGGCGGCGTCCGGCGCCGCGCCCTCGAGCACCTCGGCCTTCCACGCGAGCACCTGGCGCAGCCACGCGATCTTCGCGTCGAACGCCTTGTCGGAGCGGCGCGCCCCCTCCTTGTAGCGCCAGTGCGCCGCCACGCCGTGCTCCGACTGCTGGTGCATTTCCTCGGTGCGGATCTGCACTTCGAGGGTTTTCCCCTCCGGTCCCATCACCGCGGTATGGAGCGAGCGGTATGCGTTCGCCTTCGGGTTGGCGATGTAGTCGTCGAACTCGCCCTCGATCGGCGTCCACAGGTCGTGCACCACGCCGAGCACGGTGTAGCACTCGCGGACGTTGGAGACGATCACGCGTACGGCGCGGATGTCGTAGAGCTGCTCGAAGGCGACGTTCTTGCCGCGCATCTTTCGCCAGATCGAATAGAGATGCTTCGGCCGTCCCTGGATCGTCGCGTGGATGCCCATGGCGCCGAGCTCGGCGTCGAGCTTCGCGATCACGCGCTGGATGTAGGCCTCGCGCTCGCGCCTCTTCTCGTCGAGCAGCTGCGCGATCTTCTTGTAGAGATCCGGCTCGGTGAAGCGGAAGGCGTAATCCTCGAGCTCCCACTTGAGCTCGGCCACGCCGAGGCGATTGGCGAGCGGGGCGAAGAGCTCGAGCGTCTGCCGCCCGGCGGCGCGGCGCACCGCTTCCTCGGATTTCGTGAGCGCGCGCAGGAACACGACGCGCTCGGCGAGCTTGATGAGCACGACGCGCACGTCCTCCGCGATGGCGAGGAGCATCTTGCGGAGCTGCTCGAGATCGACACCGGTGGCGTTCAGCGCCTCGATGCGGCCGGCGCGCGCGATCCCGCGCAGCAGCACCGCGAGCTCAGGCCCGAAGGCCGCCTGCACCGCTTCGAGGTCGAGGTCCTTCTCCGGAATCGCTTCGCTGATGAGCGCCGCGGCGATGGTGTCGGGGTCCGCGCCCTGCACGAGCAGCAGACGCGCGACCGCGAGCGCGCGATCGAATGATTCGTCGCGGCCCGCCGCCTGCGAGGCGGCGCGCGCGAACTGCAGCGCCTTCACCGGCGCCTCGCCGTGGGCGGCGCCGAACGTCGAGCGCAGCTCCGCTTCGAAGGGCGCGGGGTCGGTAACGGCCGTGGAGGGTAGCATTTTGAGCTAAGTCCTTGACGTTATTGTACTTGTTCTTGCCGAACATTCGACACCCCGGCTGTGCATTCCTCCACCGCGCGCGCGCCCCCTTGCGGGCACCATCACGGTCATGGAGCTGCGTCCCATCCCCATCACCTCGCGTGCCGCCGCGCGGCGCGATCTTCGCGCGCGCCACATCGCACAGGTGAAATTCGTGGCCCTCGCGATGCCGCTTCCGTCCGACTTGGAACAATCACTCGCTCAGGGAACAGGAGCGCGCGCGAATCTCGCGACGACGCTCCTCACGCTTCTCTCCCGCGTCATCGGTCGCCTCGTGGCGGCGCGGCCCTAGGCGGCTCGGCGCGGTTTTCAACCGGCCCTGGCCGTGCGGCCCGGGCCGGCTTTCTTTTGCGCGCTCAGAAAAGCTGCCGCGTGATCGACTTGGTTCCGCCGATCCCGTTCACCGTGTAGTTGAGCGTCGCGTTGTTGCCGTCGGAGAAGCTGACGTTGATCGTGCCGGCGGTGAACGCGTGCACCTGGCTCGGGTTGAACGCGGCACCGAACGCGGGCCCCGTCGTACGCAATACGTCGCCGCTGCATGAGGTGCCGACGAGCGTGCACGTCGCCACGTACCAGAAAGGCTTGCCGAGGTTGTCGTACACGTACCACGCGAGGAACATCGTCGAGAACTGCTGCGTGATCGCCATGCCCCAGCCCGACTCGCTCGGTCCGCTCCACCAGATGTCGGTGTAGTTCACCGCGGGCGGCGTCGTTCCCGCGGCGAGCGGCTGGCGCGTGATGGCGACGGTGCGCGTCTGGCCGACGACGCCGGTATAGGTCATCGACGCGTTGTCGGCGTTCTGGAAGGTCACCTGCAGGTTCCCGCGCGCGATCGCGTTCGCGAGCTGCGGATTGAACGCGGTGCCGAAGAATGTCGGTCCATTCACCTCGTAGAGGATGCCGTTGCAAGTCCCGGCGGTCCCCGTCGTCCCGACCGGCATGGCGCACGTCGAGACGTACCACTGGGGATTGCCGTCGAGGTTGTACGTGTACCACGCGGCGAAGACGATGTTCGCGCGCTGCGTGAAGTGAATTCCCCAGCCCGATTCGTTCTGGTTCCACCACAGGCCGCTCAACGCGCCGGGCGTGTTGGCGCTCGACGTGCCGCCGCCGATGGCGAACGTGTTCGATTGCTTGATGACGCGGATGCGGCGGTTGCCGCCGTCGTAGAACAGGATGTTGCCGTAGGCGTCCACGACCATGCCCGAGCCGTAGTCGATCAACGCGTCGCGCGCTGGGCCGCCGTCCCCGGAGAATCCCGGACGGCCGGACGTTCCCGCGACCGTGGTGATCACGCCGTTCGTGTCGATCCTGCGGATGGTCGCGTGGCCGAAGTCCGTCATGTAGAGATTCCCCGGCGCATCGAACGCGAGGCGGTACGGCTTCACGTTGGTGCTCGTCGCCGGCACGCCGTCGGGTTGCTCGTTGAACGTGCCGCCGGCGATGGTGCCGATGGCGCCCTGCGCGTTCACGCAGCGGATGCGCTCGTTGCCGAGATCGGCGATGCACGTCCCGCGCCGCGAATCGAACGCGACGTCGGTCGGATTGTTGAGCAACGCCTGCGTCGCCGGTCCGCCGTCGCCGCCGAAGCTTCCCTGCCCGCCGGGGAAGTAGCCGCCCGGCGCGGCTGCCGGACCGCTGCCTGCGAACGTCGTGACGATTCCGCTCGCGGCGTCCCATTTGCGGATGCGCATGTTGAACTGGTCGGCGATGAAGGCATTGCCCTGCGCATCCAGCCGCACGACGTTCTGCTCGGCAGCGACGAGCGCGCTCGTCCCCGGCCCGCCGTCGCCGGCGTAGCCGCAGCGCTGCGGATCGTCCGTCGGGCCGACGACGGTGCGCACGGCGTTGCTGGCGATCCGCCGCAGCGAGCAGAAGTCGGTGAAGTAGATCGCGCCCGCGGCATTCTGCTGCACGCTCACGGGAGCCATGCCCGCGGAAAGCGGCGCCACGCCCTCGGCGTAGAAGCCGCGCACCGCGGCGATGCCGTTTCCCCCGACCGTCATCATCTTCCCGGCCGTGTCTATGCGGCGGATGCGAAGGCTGCCGCGGCCGTCCACGGCGAGGATGTTGCCGCCGGGGTCGAGCGCGAGATTGCCGACGTCGCCGAAGACGGCGGCGAGCGCGGAGCTGCCGCCATCGCCGATCGCGGCCGGTCCGATGCCGGCGAACGTCGAGAGCAAGCCGGTCGATGCGCTGATGCGGCGGATGCGCCGCGCGACGCGCTCGGAAACGAGGATGTCGCCGTTCGCTGCCACCGCCACTTGCGCCGGCGACATCGCTGCATCCGCGGCGCGCGCGCCATCGGCGGAGAGTCCGGCGCTGCCACTGCCGCCGAGACGCGTGATGGTCCCGTTCGTCTCGACGCGCCACACGCCCGCGGGCTCGCCGAAGACGACGCGATCCTGCGCATCGACGGCGACGCCGTCGCAGAACACGAAGACCTGCGTTGCGGCGATTCCTGGCGCGGGACTCTGCGATCCGCCGCCCACGACCGTCGTGATGACGCCGCTCGCGTCGATGCGGCGAACGCGCGCGTTCGCCCCGTCGATCACGAAGAGATTGCCGCGCGAGTCGATCGCGAGCGTGCCGCGGCGATCGTCGTCCATGTTGAACGACGCCTGCCGTGCCTGTCCGCCGTCGCCGGAAAAGCCCGCGGCGCCGTTGCCGGCGACCGTCGTGATGACGCCCGTGGCGGCGTCGATGCGGCGAATGCGCTGGTTGCCCGCGTCCACGAAGAAGACGTTGCCCGCGGCATCGAGCACGATGCCCGTTGGCCGGCGCAGCTGCGCCTGCGCCGCGGGGCCGCCGTCGCCGGAGAATCCGGGCTGCGCGGTTCCCGCAATGGTCCTCACGATGCCGCTCGGGTCGATGCGCCGGATGCGGCTGTTGCCGAAGCCGTCGGAGATGAAGACGTTGCCGCTGCGATCGACGGCAACACCCACCGGCCAGTTGAACTCCGCGTCGATCGCCGGTCCGCCGTCGCCCGCGAAACCGATGATGTTGCTGCCCGCAATCGTCGTGATGCGCCCGTCGAGTCCCACCTTGCGCACGATGCCGCCGTTCTCCTCGCCGAGATAGACGTTGCCCGCGGCGTCGAACGCGATCGCCTGCGCGTCCACCATCGCCTGGGTCGCGAGCCGCCCGTCGCCGACGAAGCTGCCCACGCCCGCGATCGTGGTGATATCGCCGATACGGATCTCGTTGAAGCTCGGCGGCACGTAGAGAAACTCGCCGTATGTCGTGCCCCCGGCGTTGGTGAGGCGCACTGCGGCGAGCGCCGTGGCGAACGGGCCCGAGCCGAGCGGCGGCGTCGTCACCTGCAAATGCGCCGAATCGAGGACCTGGACATTGGCCGCTGCATTGCGGTTGAAGAAGACCGCGGTTCCGGGCGTGAAGCCGACGCCGGTAATCGTGACCGCGGTGCCGCCGCCGATCGGCCCTTGCGCGGGCGAAAGCCCATCGACGCGCGGCGCCTGCGCGAAAACGGCGCACGCCACCGCGCCGAGATGGAACGCGATGCACCCGACGAACGCTCTAACGGCGTCTCGGCGACCCATGGTGGCCTCCCATCGCAATGATATCCTTCGACATGGCGATTGCATCGCCTTCCCTGTACAACGAGATGTACGACGCCGAGCGCTCGGTGCGCGTGCACTACGAAGCGTTCGCCGAGTGGCTGCGCGACACGCCGCCCGCGCGCATCGCGCAGAACCGCCACGCCGCCGACCTCCTCTTCCACCGCGTCGGCATCACGTTCGCGGTCTACGGTGAGGCGTCCGGCACCGAGCGCCTCATTCCGTTCGACATCGTCCCGCACGTCATTCCCGGCGTGCAGTGGGACCGGCTCGGGCGGGGCCTGCGGCAACGCGTGCAGGCGCTGAACCGGTTCCTGCACGACATCTATCACGCGCAGGAGATCGTCCAGGCGGGCAAGATTCCCGCCGACCAGGTGAATCGCAACGCGCAGTTCCGCCGCGAGATGGTCGGCGTCGACGTGCCCGGCGGCGTGTACGCGCACATCGCCGGCGTCGACATCGTGAAGCACTCCGACGGCGAGTACTACGTGCTCGAGGACAACCTGCGCACGCCCTCGGGCGTGTCGTACATGCTCGAGAACCGCAAGATGATGATGCGGCTCTTCCCCGAGCTCTTCGCGCAGCAGCGCATCCGTCCGGTGGACCACTATCCCGACCTGCTGCTCGAGACGCTGCGCGCGGTCGCGCAGCACGGCGTCGACAACCCGGCGATCGTGCTGCTCACGCCCGGCCACTACAACAGCGCCTACTTCGAGCACGCGTTCCTCGCGCAGCAGATGGGCATCGAGCTCGTGGAGGGCCAGGACCTCTTCGTCCTCAACAACACGGTCTTCATGCGCACGACGCAGGGACCGCAGAAGGTCGACGTCATCTACCGGCGCATCGACGACGACTTCCTCGATCCGCTCGCCTTCCGTCCGGATTCCATGCTCGGAGTCCCCGGATTGCTCTCGGCGTATCGCGCGGGACGCGTCACGCTCGCCAACGCGATCGGAACCGGCGTGGCCGACGACAAGTCGATGTATCCGTACGTGCCCGAGATGATCCGCTTCTATCTCGGCGAGGAGCCTCTGATTCGCAACGTGCCGACGTATCTCCTGCGCAAGCCCGAGGACCGCGACTACGTGCTCGCCCATCTCGAGGAGCTCGTGGTGAAGGAGGCGCAGGGCTCCGGCGGCTACGGGATGCTGGTGGGGCCGACGGCGAGCCGCGACGAGCGCGAGCGCTATCGCGCGCGCATCGTGGATGCACCGGAGCGCTTCATCGCCCAACCGACGCTCGCGCTCTCGCAGGTGCCGACGTTCTGCGGCGACACGCTCGCCGACCGCCACATCGACCTTCGCCCCTACGTGCTCTCGGGCTCCGACATCGCCTTCGCCCCCGGCGGCCTCACGCGCGTCGCGCTGCGCGAAGGCTCGCTGGTGGTGAACTCGTCCCAGGGCGGCGGCGTGAAAGACACGTGGGTTGTCGATTGAAGAATTGAATGCTGTCGCGCGTCGCCTCAAACCTGTACTGGATGTCGCGCTACGTCGAGCGCGCCGAGAACACCGCGCGCGTGCTCGACGTCACGTGGCGCATGTCGCTGCTGGTGAAGGAGCCGGCGCTGCAGGACCAGGAGTGGTTCGCGCCGCTCAATATCACCGGCACGCTCTTCCCCTTCTCGGGCCGCCACAACGTGGTGTGCGCGCGCGAGGTGCTGCACTTCATGGCGCTCGATCCGGAGAACCCGTCGTCGATCTACGCCTGCGCGCGGCAGGCGCGCGAGAACGGACGCGCCGTGCGCGGCACGATCACCTCCGAGATGTGGGAAGTGCTCAACTCGACGTGGCTCGAGATGCAGCAGATGGACGAGGACAAGATGCGCTCGCGCGGCATCTCCATGTTCTTCGACTGGGTGAAGGAGAGGAGCCACCTCTTCCGCGGCGTCACCTTCGGCACGATGCATCGCGACGAGGCGTACGAGTTCGGGCGCCTCGGCACGCACATCGAGCGCGCCGACTCGACCGCGCGCATTCTCGACGCCAAGTACCACGTGCTGCTGCCGAGCGTGAAGGACGTCGGCGGCGCGGTCGACTACTACCAGTGGTCGGCGGTGCTGCGCTCGGTCGCGGCGTTCGAGGCGTACCGCAAGGTCTATCGCGACGTCATCACGCCGCTCAAGCTCGCCGAGCTCCTCATCCTGCGCGACGACATTCCGCGCAGCCTTCGCTTCTGCCTGCGCCAGGTGTTCGAGACCCTCGGGCGCGTGCAGAACGCGCAGTCGGGCGAGACCGTGCGGCGCGCCGGCCAGATCCTCGCGCAGCTGCAGTACGGGCGCATCTCGGAGATCTTCGCCGGCGGCCTGCACGAGTACCTCACCGCGTTCCTGGAATCGACGCAGGACCTGTCGGCGCAGATCCAGCGCAGCTTCTTTTCGTCCACCATCGTCGAGTAGAATCCGCCACCATGACGTACTGCGTGGCTCTTCGTCTCGATTCCGGAATGATCTTCGCGTCCGACTCGCGCACGAACGCGGGCGTCGACCACATCGCGACCTTCTCGAAGATGCGCGTGTACGAGAAGAAGGACGACCGCGTGATCGTCGTCCTCTCGTCGGGCAACCTCGCGATGACGCAGGGTGTCGTGAACATCCTCGACCGGCACGCGAAGTACGAGGAGGAGCGCGAATCGATCTGGAATTGCGACTCGATGTACGACGCCGCGACCCTGGTCGGCGACGCGCTGCGGGAGATGCACCGGCGAGACGCCCCCTTCCTCACGCAATCCAACATCGAGGCGAGCGCGAACCTTCTCTGCGGCGGGCAGATCGGCGCGGAGGCGCCGCGGCTCTTCCACGTGTACGCGCAGGGCAACTTCATCGAGGCGACCGACGACACGCCCTACTTCCAGCTCGGCGAATCGAAGTACGGCAAGCCCATCCTCGACCGCGTCGTGTCGATGGCGACGCCGCAGAAGGAAGCGGCGAAGTGCGTGCTGATCTCGTTCGATTCCACGATGAAGTCGAACATCTCCGTGGGTCTGCCGATCGACCTCCTCTGGTATCCGCGCGACAGCCTGCGCGTGGGCATGCAGCACCGCATCCGCGAGGGCGATCCCTACTTCACGATGCTGCGCTCGCGCTGGGGCGGAGGGCTTCGCCGGGTATTCAGTGAACTGCCCGACCCCGACTGGCTCGAATAGGTGTCATCCCCGCGTGGGCGGGGTGGCTGTCATCCCCGCGTAGGCGGGGATCCAATTGAGTAAGACCGCGAAATCTCTACTGGATGATCGCGTCGTAAAGATCATCCCAACACGGATTCGATGCTTGGATGAGGTTGACCTTCCAGTCGCGATTCCATTTCTTGATCTGTTTTTCCCGCGTGATCGCTTCGACGACCGAGCCGTGGGCCTCATACCACACCAGCCTGTGAACTCCGTATTCGTGCGTAAACCCCTTGACGATGTCGTTGCGGTGCTCCGCTTCTATTAGGTGGGTAACGTGGCTTGCGGGAGAATGGCTTACAGAAAACCTGAATTGGATCCCCGCCTTCGCGGGGATGACACATTGGATCCCCGCTTTCGCGGGGATGACAGATGACGATCAAAGTCGCACTGCATCACCGGACGCACTACGCGTACGACAAGTTGGTCACCCTGTCGCCGCACGAGGTGAGGCTCAGGCCCGCCGCGCATTGCCGCACGCCGATCGAGAGCTACTCGTTCAAGGCGAGGCCGCCGAAGCATTTCCTCAACTGGCAGCAGGATCCGTACGGCAACTGGATCGCCCGCCTCGTCTTCCCCGAGAAGGTGCGCGAGCTCGAGATCACCGTCGATCTCGTCGCCGACATGACGACGATCAACCCGTTCGACTTCTTCGTCGATCCGTCCGCCGAAAGCTTCCCGTTCGTCTACACCGACGAAAACGCGCGCGAGCTCAGCCCCTATCTCGAGCTCGACGCCGAGACGCCGCTCCTGTCGGCGTGGGTCACCAAGGCGCGGCAGCGCTTCCTCGGCGCGCCCATCAGCACGATCGATCTCCTCGTCGCCGTGAACCACATGGTGCGCGACGACGTGGAGTACCTCGTGCGCATGGAGCCGGGCATCCAGAGGCCGGAAGAAACGCTCGCGCGGGCCAAAGGCTCGTGCCGCGATTCCGCCTGGCTCCTCGTGCAGATCCTGCGGCGGCTCGGGATCGCGGCGCGTTTCGTTTCCGGCTACCTCATCCAGCTCGCCGCCGACGTGAAGTCGCTCGAGGGGCCCTCCGGTCCGGAAAAGGACTTCACCGACCTGCATGCCTGGGCCGAGGCATATGTCCCGGGCGCCGGCTGGATCGGCCTCGACGCGACGTCGGGACTCCTCGCCGGCGAAGGCCACATTCCGCTCGCGTGCACGTCGATTCCCGGCAGCGCCGCGCCGGTCACGGGCAAGGTCGACCCGTGCAAGACGCAATTCACGTTCGAGATGACGGTGACCCGCATCCACGAGGATCCACGCGTCACGCGCCCCTTCACCGACGCGCAATGGAGCGCGATCGACCTCCTCGGCCGCCAGGTCGACCGCGAGCTCGCCGACGGTGACGTGCGCCTCACGATCGGCGGCGAGCCCACCTTCGTCTCGATCGACGACATGGAAGGCGCGGAATGGAATTACACCGCGATGTCGGAGAAGAAGCTCGAGCTCGCGACGCAGCTGCTCTACCGGCTGCGCGCGAGATTCTCGCCGGGCGGCCTGGTGCATTTCGGCCAGGGCAAGTGGTATCCGGGAGAGCCGCTGCCGCGCTGGGCGCTGTCGTGCTTCTGGCGCAGGGACGGCGTGGCGCTCTGGGAAGGCGAAACGGAAGATGCTCGGCCCGGGACGAACACCGCGGAAGATGCGCGCCGGCTCGCCGAGGAAATCGCGGCGGTCCTCGGCCTCGACGCCGACGACGCAATGCCCGCGTACGAGGACCCGTGGCGCATCATCCGCGACGAGGCGAACCTGCCGGTGAACGTCGACGTGCTCTCCGCGGACACGCGCACCGAAGGCGCGCGCCGCCGCCTCGGCGACCGCATCGCCGCGGGCCTCGGCAATCCCGTGGGCTACGTGCTTCCCCTGAAGGCGCTCCCACGCGGCCACGCCAACGCGCCGAGCCAGTGGATGACTTCGCCGTGGCCGCTGCGGCGCGAGAAAGTGTTCCTCATCGAGGGCGATTCACCGATGGGATATCGCCTTCCGATCGGCTCGCTTCCCGAAGCGCTGCCTGAGGACGAGGAGCCGGACATTCCACAGGATCCGTTCGATCGCCGCGACGCGCTCGGCAAGCGCCGCCCGCCGCGCGCGGCGGCCGCCGCCAAGCGCGCGCGTCCGCGCAGGACGCAGCCCGCGTCGCGCGAAGTCGTGAAGACCGCGCTCTGCGTCGAACTGCGCAAGGGGCGGCTGCACGTCTTCCTGCCGCCGCTCGCGCTGCTCGAGGACTTCATCTCGCTCGTGGCCTCGATCGAGTCGGCGGCGCAGGCGCTAGGCTTGCGCGTGCGCCTCGAGGGCTACGCGCCGCCGGACGATCCTCGCCTTGGCCGCTTCGCTGTCACGCCCGATCCCGGCGTCATCGAGGTGAACATCCATCCGGCGGCCGACTGGGAGGAATTGAAGGACCGCGTCGAGACGCTCTACGAGGAAGCGCGCCTCACGCGCCTCGGCACCGAGAAGTTCATGCTCGACGGGCGCCACACCGGCACGGGCGGCGGCAATCACGTGACGCTCGGCGGCCCGTCGGCCGCGGAGAGCCCGTTGCTGCGCCGCCCGGATCTGCTGCGAAGCCTGATCACCTACTGGCAGAACCATCCGGCGCTCTCGTTTCTCTTCTCGGGGCTCTTCATCGGGCCCACGAGCCAGAGCCCGCGCGTCGACGAGGCGCGCGACGACACGCTCTACGAGCTCGGCATCGCGTTCGAGCAGCTCGAGGCGAGCTTCAAGCCCGGCGAGCCCAACGAGAAGCCGTGGCTCGTCGACCGGATCCTGCGTAATTTCCTCGTCGACTTGACCGGCAACACGCATCGCGCCGAGTTCTCCATCGACAAGCTCTATGCGCCGGGAACCGCCACGGGACGGCTCGGCCTGCTGGAATTCCGCGCATTCGAGATGCCGCCGCACGCGCGCATGAGCCTGCTGCAGGTGCTCCTGCTGCGCGCCTTCGTCGCGCGCTTCTGGACGCGCCCGTATCGCGAGAAGCTCGTGTACTGGGGCACGCGGCTGCACGACGAGTTCATGCTGCCGCACTTCGTCGCGCAAGACCTGCGCGACGTCGTCGAGGACCTGAACGGCGCCGGGTACGCCTTCAAGTTCGAGTGGTTCGCGCCGTTCCTCGAGTTCCGCTTCCCGCGCTTCGGTTCGGTGAGCTACGACGGCATCGAGCTGGAGCTGCGCCAGGCGATCGAGCCCTGGCACGTGCTCGGCGAGCAGATCGCCACCTCGGGAACCGCGCGCTTCGTCGACTCCTCGGTGGAGCGGCTACAGGTGAAGGCCACGCGCCTGAACGACCAGCGGCACGTGATCACCTGCAACGGGCGCGTCGTACCGATGACCTCGACGGGAAGGCCGGGCGAGTTCGTCGCCGGCGTGCGCTTCCGCGGGTGGGCGCCGCCTTCGGCGTTGCATCCGACGATCGGCATTCACGTGCCGCTCGTCTTCGACCTCGTGGACCAGTGGAACGCCCGATCGCTCGGCGGCTGCACCTATCACGTCGCGCATCCGGGAGGGCGCAACTACGCGACCTTTCCGGTGAACGCGCGCGAGGCCGAGGCGCGGCGCGTGGCACGCTTCCAGGCGATGGGCCACACGGCGGGCCCGATGACGATCGCGAAGGAAACGCGCAACCCGAGCTTCCCGGTGACGCTCGATCTTCGCAAGGCGCCCGAGAGCGCCGCCTAGCCCTTCACCTTGTCGGCGCCCGCCGCGGCGCAGGTCGCGTCGTGCTCGCCGCCGCCGCTCGATCCCGGCGTGCCGGAGACGCCGATCGCGCCGACGGTGGCGGAACCGACCTTGATCGGCACTGCACCCGCGGCCGTCGTGATGTTCGGCAGCAACTGCGGCCCGATCGCGATGCCCTTCGCCTCGCCGGCGCGCTTGCCGTAATCGGCCGACGGCATCTTGTAGCTCAACGCGGTGTAGGCCTTGCGGAAGGAGTGCTCGGCCGTGTGCGGCGCCGCGCCGTCGTCGCGCAGCACGACTTTCTGCCTGCCGGCGTGATCGACCACGGTGACGCTCACCTTCTGTCCGTCGGCGCGGCACTTCGCGAGCGCGGCGCGCGCGGCCTCGATGGCGGCGTCGGTGGAAAGCGTGGATTCGTTCACGACCATCTCCGCGGCGAGGCACGGGATGGCGGCGAAGCACAGTGCAATGGCGATGCAGGTTTTCTTCATGGTGTTTGGCCTCCGCGTCGTTCGCTCCAGTATCGCACGTCGTTGAGGAGCGCCTGGACGCGGGCCGGTCCGGCGCTTGCGGGCAACACGATGCGAAGCGCGCCTTCGGTATCCGTGCGGCGCAGGACGACGCTCCGCTCGACATAGCGCGAGACCACGGCGGCGTTCGGATGGCGGAAGCGGTTGCGGTAACCGACCGAGAGGATGCCGGTCGCGGGATGCACCGCGTCGATGAACGCCTCGGTCGACGAGGTCTTCGAGCCGTGATGCGGGACCAGCAGCACGTCGGAGCGAAGGCCTTGCGCGTCGCGGGCGAGCATCTCGTTTTCCGAGCGCGCTTCGGCATCTCCGGTGAGGAGCGCCGCGGCGGCCGCGGTCGTCACCTTCACCACGCAGCTCCTGTCGTTCTCCTTGCGCAGCCGCTTGCCGGTTTCACGCTCGCCGTAGACCGACGCGTCCGGATGCAGGACGGCGAAATCGACTCCGTCCCAGCGCCAGCGCATGCCCGCCTCGCAGCGGATCGAGCGCTCGAACATGCCGTGCAGCGGATGCGCGGGCGCGAGCGGCGACAGGAGCCAGTTGGGATCGCGCGCGTCGGCCACCGAGAAGGCGCCGCCCGCGTGATCGTCGTCGGCGTGCGAGATGACGACGCCGTCGAGCCGGCCCACGCCCTCGCCGCGCAGGAACGGCACGACGATGCGATTGCCGCCGTCGAGGTCCGTGCTCCACGAAGGCCCCGTGTCGTACGCGGCCGCGTGCGTGGCCGTGCGCACGATCACCGCGAGGCCGTTGCCCACGTCGAGCACGTCGATCCACGCCTCGCCTTCGGCGGGCGCGGCGGGAAGCACGGCGAACATCGGCGCCGCCCACACGGCGCCGGCGGCGCGCAGCGGCACGCCGCGCGGCGCGAGCAGCCATGCGCAGCCGACG
>Ga0075426_10000634_pt1 | contig 24213 bp, 20 predicted proteins | sample SoiMethybrSBSTD5_FD_75304 | JGI IMG/M metagenome (GOLD analysis project Ga0075426, IMG submission 75304) | Bulk soil microbial communities from a Populus tree surrounding site in Tennessee, USA - Soil MetaG P. TD hybrid SBSTD5 | ecosystem: Environmental > Terrestrial > Soil > Tree plantation...
GCCGATCCATGTCATCCCCCTCGGCGTCGACCCCGACTACTTCCACCCCGCCGTGGCAGCCTGGCCGAATCCGCTGGGCGAGTTCGTCTTTCTGTCCCTGTTCGAGTGGGGAGAACGCAAAGAGCCGTGGCTTCTGCTCAAGGCGTTCAACGAGGAATTCTCGGCTGCCGAGCCGGTCAGGCTCCTGTGCAAGATCATGAACCGTGACCCCCAGGTCAAGCTCAAGGAGGAGATCCGCCGCCTGCGCCTCAAAGAGTCGGGAGGACGGATCTCCTATCTGTTCAACCTGGAGTTCGAGCACTACCAGCTCGGCGCCCTCTACCGCTCGGCCGACTGCTTCGTCGCCGTCAGCCGCGGCGAGGGATGGAACATGCCGCTCATGGAGGCCATGGCGTGCGGCCTGCCGGCGATCGCGACCGACTGGGGCGCGCACCGGGAGTTCGTCCATCCCGGGATCGCTTATCCGCTGCCCGTCCGCGGCACCGTGCCCGCGGTCGCCAAATGCCCCTACTACGACGGCTTCTCCTGGGCCGACCCCGACCCGGAGCAGCTCCGCCGCTTGATGCGGCAGGTCTACGAGAACCAGGAAGAGGCCCGGAGCCGAGGCCAGGCAGCGGCTCGCGACATGGCGGAGCGCTGGACCTGGCGCCACGCCGCCCGGCGGATCGTGGCGCGCCTCGACGCCATCGGAGCGTGAGCTCGTCGCCCCGCGAGATCATTCACGACTTCCATTTCCTATTTTTGGCCTGGCGTGGTACGATGAACGACTCTATCGGTGTTGACGACTGAAGGATGTGCAGAAAGTCGATTCTGCCCGGTTTGAACGCAGCACTCTGTCCGAAAGGAGGATGTTGATGAACGGGAAATCGTGGTGCAGGATCCTGGCGCTCGCGCTGCCTCTCGCCCTGGCGTCCGCGCCGCTCGTGCTCGCCGGCCCGGTGCCGGTCGCCGAGATGAGCGTCGGGGCAGCGGCCATCGATTGGCATGCCACCGGCTCCTATGAGCGGTTGGTGCTGACGGTGTCCGGGCCGGACGGTCAGGTGATCCGCCAGGAAGTCGACGCCAAGACCGCGCCGACGTTCGGCCTCTACGATGCGGCCGGCAGCCCGCGTCCCGACGGCAGCTACAGGTGGGAGCTGCGCGCCGAGCCGCAGATCGACCGCGCGGTCCGCCGTCAGCTCGCCGCCGCGCGCGCCGCCGGTCGCGGCGACGCCGTTGCGGCTGAGCTGCGGCAGTCCGGCAAGATTCCCCCGGAGAGGGTGGAGTCGGGCAGCTTTGCCATCGTGGGCGGAGTCTTCGTAGGCGCCGGCCAGCAGGAAGGTGGCGAAGGACATGGAGTCAAATCCGCTCCCAAGGGGCACAGTGCGAACAAGGCAGGGAACGTCTTCAACCTGGACCAGGTGATCGCGGACGACCTCATCGTCCAGGGGAGCGCTTGCATCGGCCTCGACTGCGTCAACAACGAGAGCTTCGGCTTCGACACCATCCGGCTCAAGGAGAACAACACCCGGATCAAGTTCGACGACACCAGCACGGGGACCGGATTCCCCAATCACGACTGGCAGCTCACCGCCAACGACAGCGCAAGCGGTGGCGCCAACAAGTTCTCGATCGAGGACATCACGGCGGCCACCGTGCCCGTCACCGTCACCGGCAGCGCGCCCACCAACGCCATCTTCGTCGATTCGACCGGCCGGGTCGGCTTCCGGACCTCCACTCCGGTGCTCGACCTGCACGTCGCCACCAGCAACACCCCGGCCATGCGTCTCGAGCAGAACAATTCCGGCGGTTTCACGGCCCAGACCTGGGACATCGCCGGCAACGAGGCGAACTTCTTCGTCCGTGATGTCACCGGCGGCTCGCGCCTGCCCTTCCGCATCCGCCCCGGAGCGCCGACCAGCTCGATCGACATCAACGCCAGCGGCAACGTGGGAGTGGGTACGGCGAGCCCCAGCGACAAGGTGGACATTCAGTGCAATGCAGCCTCCAAGGCTTGCGTGACGGTGCGAAACTCGAATGCCGCAGGATTCTCCGGCATGGAGGCTTTCGACGCCGCTGGAAACAGCAGCTTCTTCTTGGGCGTCGACGCTGCCGGCGGTAGCGACCGCATCAACTATCTCAACAACTTCGACCTTCGCTTCCTGGCCAATGGCACTGAGCGGCTCCGCTTCAACAATAGCGGCAACGTGATCACGGCCGCCAGCGGCGCCCTCCTAACCAACGGGGGGGTCTGGCAGAGCGTCTCCAGCCGCGAGTCGAAGCGCGACATCGCTGAGCTGTCAGACAACGATGCGCTCAAGGCACTTCAGGGGCTCAACCCGGTCACCTTCCGCTACAAGGCGGAGCCGGACGAGCAGTATGTCGGCTTCGTCGCCGAGGACGTCCCTGAGCTTGTGGCGACCAACGACCGCAAGCACCTCAACGCGATGGATATCGTCGCTGTGCTGACCAAGGTCGTGCAGGAGCAGCAGAAGACGATCGAAGCACTGTCCACCAAGGTCGAGCAGCTCGAGAAAGCCAACCAGAAGTAGCTTTCCCAGGCAGAGCGTGGCTGAGGGGCTTCGATCCCCTCAGCCGCTCTCTCGATCGCCCCGCAAAATCCAACGCGTCAGCACGAAGCTCACCGGCACCGTCACCGCCAGGACAGCGATCGGCATCAGCCGCTCGTCCCACCGCAGCAACTCGACCCCGAGATGGATCACGCCTAGGCCCAGGACGTACTGCACCAAGTACACCGAGGGGTACGGCAGCAGCCGCTGCCAGCGGAGGGGAACGCGGAAGACGAAACACGAGTTGAGGACAAAGGAGAGGAAGATGCCGGCGACGTAGGAGAGGGAGAAGGCCCATTGGTAGGAAACCCTCTTCAGCAGGGCCAGGTAGGCGAGGTAGGTGAGCCCAGAGTTGACCGCGCCCACGACCAGGAAGCGCACACTCTCTCGGCTAAAGGATCTCGTCAATCACCGCCTCGGGCTTGCGGCTCACCTCATCGAAAATCCGCCAGATGTACTCGCCGATCGTGCCCAGCATCATAATCACGACCCCGAGAAGGAACGAGATGATGACCACCAACGTCGGGAAGCCGGGCACACTGCCCAACCCTCGCAAGGCATTGATCGCGATCACCGCTCCGTAGCCGAAGCTGGCGAGCGAGACCAATGCGCCGAACAACGACATCAAACGGATTGGCACGATGGAGAACCCGAGGATCGAATCCAGGAAGAACTTAACCCGCTTGAGGAACGTCCAGCGGGACTTCCCGTGCCGCCGCTTCCTCCGCGTGTAGCGGATCCGCGCCGGCTCGAAGCCGAGCCAATAGGCGAACAGCGCTGAATTGATGTTCTTGCCGCTGTCCAGCATATACGGCAGAAACGCCCGCGCCATGAGCGCGACATCGTACCCGTCCGGGGGATAGTCGCGGGCTACGAGAAGGCGGATCAGCCGATAGTAGAGCCGGGAGAACAGCACCGAGACCGCCGAGTCCTCGCGATCCTCGCGGACGCAGACGACGAACTTCGCGCCCTGCTTCCACAAGTCGGCCATCTGGAGGATGAGCGCAGGGGGATCCTGCAGATCGGCCGCTAGGATCATGAAGCAGTCCCCGGTCACAAATCGGAACCCTGTCTTCGAAGCATGGACGGCTCCGAAGTTCCTCGTCAGCTTCACAACCTTTGTCGCGGGTCGTCGCCTCTTGAGCTCGCGCAAGACCGCCAGAGAGCCATCGCGGGAGCCGTCATCGACGAAGATCAGCTCGAGCCCGAGCCCCCTTTCCCCCAGCCCGGCCTCGACTTCCAAAAGGGCGTCGAACAACAAAGGCAGAGAGTGTTCGTTGAAGTACACGGGCACCACGACCGAAAGGATTTCTCCCTCGGCTCCGCTCATCGGCCCTCCCGGACGGCGGCAAGAAAGCTCTCGTAGTCCCGGTAGTAATCGCTCTCACTGTAGGCCGCCGAGGCCAGCACTAAGCAGACCGAGTTGGAAGAGAAGTTGTCGATCTCCCGCCAGGTCAGGGGCGTTACGTAGAGACCGTAATGCGATCGGTTTAGAGGGAATCTATGCCGGTCGGAGCCGTCGTCCAGCACGACGTCAAAGCTGCCGGAGATGGCGATGATAAACTGATGACAGCTCTTCAGCGCGTGCCCCGCGCGCAGGGAGCCGCCAGGCACATCGTAGAGGTAGAAGACCCGCTGGATGGCGAACGGGACGTGACGCTCCGTTTCGATGAAGGTCAGGTTTCCTCGTTGGTCGTTGACCTTCGGCAGATCGATGAGATGACAATCCTGGATGGACATGGCGGCCGCGCCTATCCGCCCCTCCGGGCGGGCACCGGGAGCTCATAGGTGTCCTGCACCACCGTCCGCGCACCCAGGCTCTCCTTGAATTCGATGACTCCCGGGTTCAGGTCACGGCCGTCGGAGGACTCCGACGTGCCGAGGTCGAAATACGGCTTGTCAGGATAGACCTCCCGCAATAGACAGTCGAACAAAAGGTCGAGCCCAGCGAGCCGCTTGCCGTTCTCCGCAGCGGCGATGTACTGGGCGCGGGCGACAGTCGGGCTCTCGTAGACGAGAACGCCGGCGACCAAGCTCGCCTCCTGGAAGCAGCCGAATAGCCGGATATTGCGCGGGAACCTTCGCCGCAGGAGCTCGATCTCCTCGAGGGAGTGGACCGGCTTCGCACCGTAGGTCTCGTGGAGGACCATGGTCAGCAGCGACCAGTACGCCTCGAGATCGTCCGACTCCCGGCAGACCAATCCGGCCGTGCGCGCTCTGCGCACCCCTCGCCGCCGCCGACTCTGCATCGCGACCGGGTGGCGCGAGTCGATGACGGACAGCGTCGCCCTGTGGACGACGCACGCGCCGTTCCGCGTCAGGGCGAAGAGGTCCTCCTCCGCCGGCACCCGGTGGTAGATGTGCGGCACGGCGCGGTACCGAAGAAGGGTGAAGGACTCTTCCCGCAGGTAGTCGAGAAGAGCGTCGAAGACCTCCAGCATCTTTGGCGCCGTCATGGAGGCATCGGAGACGACACCACCGTAGGTCAGGCCGCCATGGCTCTCCAGGACTTCACCCCGCCGACTCGCCGGCAGCAGCGCGATCGGCGACCCTCCGTCCTCCCGGAGGATCAGCGAGCAGTCCTCGAAGCGGTCCTGGTGGTATTCCATGTAGTCGCGGAGGAAGAGGAACGTGCCGTTCCTGCTGGCATGGACTAGATCGTCCCAGAGGGCGCGGGCGGCGCTCGTGAACCTCTCGGCTCTCATGTCGGATCAGCTCCTGATCGGCATCGGGAACTCTAGCGCTCCTCCGAGCCGGGGTGCAAGCTTGACTCCGCCGCGGGCCGTGAGCCACCATGCCGCCGGCTTGAGCGGTCCGAGCGACTGATGAGGAAGAAACGACCATGAGATGGCAGAAAAAAGGTCTCGTCTATGCACCCCACTGCGACCTCTGGTGGGCTCGGAGCCACGGCCACTTGCCGACGGTCGACCCGATCGTCCGTGATGTGATCCGCGTCTACTTCACGGGGCTCGACGAAAACAACTATGGCCGGATCGGCTTCGTCGATCTGGATGTCGACGACCCGAAGCGGGTCCTCTCCATCTCCCGCGAGCCCGTGCTGGACATCGGCGAGTTGGGAGCCTTCGACGACTGCGGCGTCGTCGCCTCCTGCATCACTCCTTTCAAGGGTGCGAAATATATGTACTATCACGGCTTCCAGCGCACGGCGCGGGCGCCTTATCTGCTCTTCACGGGACTTGCCATTGCAAGTGCCAACGGAACGCGTTTCGTCAAGCATGCGCGCGTGCCGGTCCTCGATCGGATCGCCGGTGATCCCTTTATTCGGGCGGCCCCCTATGTCCTCTGTGAGGATAGCCTGCTCAAGATGTGGTACGTATCCTGCGAAAACTGGTCCCAAACGAACGGTAGGCTCCACTATCGGTGCAACATTCGATACGCCACCTCACTGGATGGGATCACCTGGGAGAGCCACGATCAGGTCTGTATCGCGCCCGAAGGCGAAGACGAATATGCCGTCGGGCGGCCGTGCATCCTCCACGAGCAAGGGCTCTACCGGATGTGGTATTCACGCAGGGGGTTCAGCGAGCCTTACGCCATGGGTTACGCGGATTCAACGGACGGGGTGATTTGGGAGAGGAAAGACGATCTGGTGGGAATCTACAAATCCGAGACGGGCTGGGACTCGGAGATGGTCTGCTACCCGTGCGTGGTCGATGTCGCCGGGCGCCGTCTCATGTTCTATAACGGCAACGGCCGGGGTGCGAGCGGTTTCGGAGTTGCCGAGCTGGAGTCATGAAACAGGAGAGGGGGAAGGCTAAACTGTTTCATTCTGCCCCCGGCCGGCGCTTTTTCCAGGTGCCGACGACCATCGCGTCGTCTCCGACGTCGCCCAGGATGAGGGCTCCAGCCCCCACCACACAACGATCCCCGACATTGGTGTTGTTGGCGACCGACGAGTTCACCCCCATGAAGCAGTAAGAGCCGATGTTGCAGAAGCCGGAGACCACGACGTGCGACGAGATAAAGCAGTGGTCTCCGATCGACGAGTGGTGGCCGATATGATTGCCGCTCCACAGCACCACGTCATCACCGATCGAGACGAAGGGCTGGACGACGTTGTGCTCAAAGATGAAGCAGTGCTCCCCGAGCTTGACGTTGCGCCAGACGAACGCCTGCGAGCTGATGTAGGAAGCGGGGCGAAAGCCCATCGCTTTGGCCGACTCGTACAGGCGTTGTCGCAAGGCGTTCCCCTGGGTATAGACGAGAGCGGCATAGAACGAGTGCTCGGCAACGGGGAAGCGCTCCGCGACCTCTTCGAAGGGGATGATCGGGACACCGAACAGTTCTTCGCGCTGCAGGTAGGCTCGCTCGACGCTGAAGGCTACGACTTCGTACTCCGAGTCGTGGGTGAAGTACTCGTAGGCGACCTCTGCAAAGGCGCTGTCGCCGATCAGGATCAGTTTCCTCGACTTGCTCATGGCTTCACGATCAGGATATCCTCGCGCCGGTTCGCCATGGGCAGCGCATGCGCCTGCGGCATGAGGTAGGCGTGGAAGCCGGCAGCCCGTGCCCTCAGGAGGACCGACAGCATGACCGCGTCGTCGATGCGCCCGGGCTCGACAACGTTGTGCTTGACGTCCGGAGTCTCGCTGGTGCCGGTGAACTGCTGGTGAAAACGGATACCTGCTCCCGAGCTGAAGAAACGCTTGCGCATCGACTGGTTCGGGATGTCCCCGATCAGGAGCTGCCCACCATCGGTCAGGAGCTCCAGCGAGCGATCCAGAAAGGCAAAGATGTTGGCCTCGGCGAACACGTATTGCAGCACGCTGTAGACGAGGATCGCGTCGATGCGTCCGTGATGAGAGGCCAGAAAATCGCGGCACTCATCGGGAAACCTGCCGGCGACTTTCGAGACTCCGGGAGCCTCGGGAAGGAGCGCCAGCATCTCGGCAGAGTCGATCAGGGTCAACCGGTGGCCTCGCCGCCGGCAGAGGTCGATGAGCGACCTCGCCAAGCCGCTGCAACCGGAACCGATGTCGAGGACCACTCTCCCCTTCCGCCGCAGGCTCACGAGCTTGCTCGCGACATCCCGGAGGATGATCTCCTCTTTGCCGGTCCGGTAGGAGTTGGGGAAGCCCACCTTTTCGTCAATGCTCAAGGAAGGATCACCGGCGAGCGCTTTGAAGCCCTCGAAGTCGAGATCTGAGAACCGCGAGCTCATGCTGGGAGAGGCGCAGTGTCCAGAGACCGGACGGACTCGCCGATGGAGCTTGCGATGAATTCCAGATCTCGGGGAGAGAGGCCGATGTAGAGCGGCAACGACAGAATCTCGCGCGCGACCCGCTCGGTCACCGGCAGGGCTCCGGCAACGTACCCCAGATCGGAGTAGGCCGGCTGCAGATGCACGGGGATCGGGTAATGGATGAGCGTCTGGATCCCCCGTTCTCCGAGGGCATCCATCAACGAATCCCGCCGGGGATGGCGGACGACGTAGAGATGGAAAACGTGCTCCGATCCCGGCCGCGAAACCGGCGTGGCCACTCCGAGCAGACGGTCTGAATAGGCCTGGGCCAGGCGATGCCGGACGGCGTTGTGCTCGTCGAGGTGGGCCAGCTTGACCCGAAGGAGCGCGGCCTGGAGATCATCCAGCCGGCTGTTCTGGCCGCGCTCCACGTGGTGGTAGCGGTCGCTCTGTCCATAGTTGCGGAGGCTGCGGACCCGCCCCGCCAGCTGAGGATCGTCGGTGATGACCGCCCCGGCGTCTCCACAGCCGCCGAGGTTCTTGGTCGGATAGAAGCTGAAGGCGCCAAGGTGACCGATGGTGCCGACGTGCCGGTCGTCACAGCGAGCGCCGTGCGCCTGCGCGCAGTCCTCCACGAGGGCGAGGCCGTGTCGGGCGGCGAGGCTCGCCAGAGCCGCCATATCGGCCGGGTGGCCGTACAGATGGACGGGGAGGAGCGCCTTGGTACGGGGCGTGATCGCCGCAGCGGCCGCTGCGGGGTCCATCGTGTAGGTCGCCTCGTCAATGTCGACGAGGACGGGCCGGGCGCCGGCCCGTTCGATCGCGCAGACCGTCGCCACGGCGGTATGCGCCACGGTGATGACCTCGTCGCCCACGCCGATCCCAAGGGCTCGCAGGCCGAGCTCGATCGCATCGGTGCCGTTGGCGACGCCGACGGCATGGCGCACACCGTGGTAGTCGGCGAAAGCGCTCTCCAAGGCCTCCACCTCCGGACCGAGGATGTACCAACCACTGTCCAGAACGCGCCGTACTGCCTCCCCCATCTCGCTGGCGAGCAGGGCATGGACGGGTCTCAGATCGTTGAAGGGGATAGCGGCCATCACCGAAGCTGACCATAGGATATCATGTCGGGAAGCGTGCTGACCCACTTTCTTCCCCTCTGCGCTGCTCCATCTGCTGCTCTTGGCGGTGCTCGCCACCAGGGATGGCGCCTGCACCCGCCCCCGCGGCACGGAGGTCCGGCAGAACGAGAGGTTCCTCGGGGCTTCGCGCCCTCGGCTACATCCGCGAGCAGACGGTCGGGAAGCTGCGTCATCCGAATTGACACGCCAGCGAGGTCATGATTAGCCTTCCCCCTCCAATGGAACGAGTAGAGCGGCTTGGCGCCCGAGACCTCGTGGGGCAGCGATTCTCCAGGCTCTTCCTGTTCGTCCTTATCATCACGGCAGTCGCCAAGGGTGGAGCCTTTCTGCCCGCGTATTCGATCGACGACTACCTGTTTGTCCTGAGGGATTTCCCCTCCCTCAGCATGCTCCGCCAGGGGCGCTTCGGCCAGGCCGTGCTGCTCCAGATCCTCCATCTCATCCAGCTCGAGCCAAACTACGCACGGGTGTTCTTCGTCAGCTTCGCGCTCATCGCTTCGTCGCTGTTGGCAGCGCTGGTGGTCAGGCATTGGCACGTCGGGAGGGCGGGCTGGCTCCCCGTGGCGGCAGCTTCAGTGGTCGCGACCCACCCCTTCACAACCGAGATCTTCACGTTCCGGACGGCGTTGGGAATTTCCATGTGGGCTTTCGCGTTGCTCGCTCTTCTCCTGGTGCCCCTGCGGTGGTCCCTGGCCGGGCTGCTCGGCGGCGCAGTCATCTTTGCCCTCGCGCTCTCGATCTACCAGGTGGTGCTGAACTATTGCCTCATGATCATCCTCATCAGCGCGGCGATCGGGTTGACCCGGTTGCTGGTGGTGGGGAGTGCGGCTGGCTGGCCAGCTCGGGTCACCTCACTCCTGTCGCTGCGCAGAGCCGTGCGGCACAGAACCACCGCTCTGCTGGCCTGCGCCACCCTCGGAACGATCATCTACCTGGTGACCAACGCCGTCATCGTCCGGGCTCTGCGAATCACCATGGCGAGCCGCACCCAGTTCCTCTCTCCGGACAGAATCGGTGAACGAGTGGAGGCGGTCTGGCAGGTCGTGAGGTACCGCTTCCTGGAGGTCAGCCCTCTCCTGGGCCGGTTCTTGAAGGGCTTGTTGCTGCTTCTCCTCGTGACCGCTTTGGCCGGCCTCATGGCACGTATGCGGCCATGGCTTCGGCCCTGGCCCCTGCTCCTCCTCCTGACAGTCGTCAGCCTGCTCGCAGTTTCTCTGATCTGGACGGTGGGAGTCATCGTGATCCTGGAGGAATTCTGGGCCGTCCCGCGAGTCATGGCGCACGTTGGAATTTTCTGGGCCGGGATTCTGGTGATCTCCCACCGGTGCTCCTCTGCTGGCACCAGACCGGCTCTCGGCGTTCTTTCGCTATTGATCGTGCTTTCCTTCATCGGAAGCAGCAACAGGATCCTCCACGATCAGATCCGTCTGAACGCGCGAGACATGTCGAAGGCTACACGCATCCTCGCGCGGCTGGAGTCGCTGCCCGGCTTCTCCGGTACCGAGCTTGTCGCCGTCCAGGGGACGCCGTGGTCGTATCCGTTGAGCTACACGACCCTCGACCGCGACATGAACATCTCTGCCTTCGGCGCGCGGTGGTCGAAGGTGGCTATCTTGAGAGAAGTCTCGGGCTACGACCTGAAGCCCGCCGAGGACGACGCGCAACAAGCGACCGCCGAGGCATACTGCCGCGGAGCGCGTCCTTGGCCCGGTCCTGATTCGGTGACCCTCAAAGACGGCCTGGCCATCGTCTGCCTCGGGATTCCTCATTAGGAGCGCCACCGTCTTGGCCGAGCACGCACAGCGGGTGGCCGAGGAGAAGGCCCTGGAGCTGGCTACGCGCAATAGCGAGGAGGCCGAGCAGAAGTGCCGCGTCGCCGACCGCGAGAGTCGCATCGCCGACCTGCGGAGCCGGCTTGCCACCCGCGACACCCGGATCGCCGCCCTCCAGACAGAGCTCGCCGCGCGCAATGCTCTCGTCACCGCCTTGCAGGCGCAGATGACAGAACATGCGCAGTACATTCAGGCGCTTCTGACGTCGACCTCGTGGCGGCTCTCTTCCCTCGTGCGGCTCGCTGGGCGAAGCCTCCGCGCCGTCCTCAACCGCCTACCCTTACGGCCCGGAACGCGGCTTTGGAGGACCCTTCGCCTCGGCTACCGCCTGATGCCGCTGCCCAGGCGGGCCAAAGAGAGTTTCATCCACCTTGCGCTACGCAAAGGCTACTTGAACCCTGGCGCTGCTCCGCTCGCGCAAGGTCTGGGGCTGAGCCAGACTCCGAGCGAGTATCCAGTCTCCCTTCAAATCCAGGAGCCGTGGCCGGAAACACGGCCGCTCGTCAGCGTCGTGATTCCCTGTTACAACCATGGCTGCTTCGTTCCGGAGGCGGTGGACTCTATCCTTGCCCAGACGTTCTTGGATTTCGAGATCATCGTCGTCGATTCCGCCTCCACCAGCGACGAGTCCTTGCGAACCTTGGGTCAACTACGGCGCCCGAGGACGCGTATCTACTACCGCCGGGAACGGCACTTCGTCGGCAGCAACCGGAACTTCGGCATCGAGCGGGCGAGAGGAAAATACATCTGTTGCCTCGACGCCGACGACCTCATCAAACCCACATATCTCGAGAAAGCCGTCTTCCTTCTCGAGACCAAGAGCTACGATGTCGTCTCGACGTCCATCGAGAGCTTCGGCACCGAGTCTCGAGTCTATGCCGTAGAGCGCTTCCCGATTCTCGCCGTCCTCGTCAGCGCGAATCATGTTCCCAACTGCGCCGTTTTCCGTAGAGACTTCTGGGAGCGCGCGGGTGGCTTTCGCGACACCGGCTTGGGATCCGAGTATGTCCATGAGGATTGGCGATTCTGGGTGCGCCTGGCCGCGTTGGGCGCCAGGATCGCCAATATCGTCGACGAGCCTCTTTTCCTCTACCGGGTACATTCGTCCAGCAGCCTCAGCAGGCAGGACGGAACCGTCCCCTCCATCGACAAGCATCGCGAAGCCGTCGTCGCTCTCAACAGCGACGTTCTCAGCGCGGATGCATTCCGCCGGTCCGAGGCGCGCGCGAGGCAGCAGATCCAGGTATTGGATGCGCTGGTCAATCTCCGGAATCGCCAGAGTCCCGACGCCACCTCGGCAACCATCCTCATCGCCTTGCCCTTCCTCATCGTGGGCGGAGCGGAGCGCCTGCTCAGTGAAGTGGCGCTCGCTCTGCGCTCTCGCGGCTACCGCATTGTCGTCGTGACCACGCTGGCCGCCGATCCCCGGTGCGGCGACGCCACCGAATGGTTCGCGCCCGCGACCGCCGAGATCTATCACCTGCCTCGTTTCCTCGACGCGGGATCGTGGCGGGAGTTCATCTTCTATCTGATCGACGCAAAGAACGTCTCACTTCTCTGGGTCGCCGGAAGCGCTTTTTTCTACGATCTCCTTCCGGAGATCAAGGCGGAGTGGCCGAGCTTGAAGGTGATCGATCTGCTCTTCAACACCGTCGGTCACACCGCCAGCAACCGCCAGCACACCAGGCTCATCGACCTTACCCTGGTCGAGAGCCGTGAAGTGTACGACTGGCTGCGCAGAGCCGGAGAGACTCCAGAAGGGATTCTCCTGATTCCCAGCGGCGTCGATCTCGACCGCTATCGGCCGGCCCCCAGGTCGAACCTGCTCCTCCAGGAGCTCGGCATCGACGCTATGTCGTTCATCGTCGGTTTCTCAGGACGGCTGTCAGAAGAGAAGAGCCCGGAGTCTTTCCTGGAGGTCGCCGGTCGGTGTCGCGAGGATTCCAGGCTCGTCTTCCTGATGACTGGCGTCGGCCCGCTCGCGGATTTGCTGCGGCAGCGCGCTGAGCACCTGGGTCTGGGCGACCGGCTGCGGTTCCTGGGCAAGGTGGAAGATGTGCGGAAGTACCTCGCGCTCTATGACGTCCTCGTCCTGCCGTCGCGACTCGACGGCCGGCCGGTCGTCGTTTTGGAGAGCTTGGCCTTGGGTGTCCCGGTCGTGGCGTCGCGCGTGGGGGCCCTACCCGAGCTCGTCCGTGAGGCAGAGACCGGCTTCCTCTGCGAGCCCGGCGACGTCGCCGGTTTCGCAGACCGCATTCGCTGGCTTGCCGCACATCCAGAGGAGCATCGCCGAATGAAGACAGCGGCCCGGGCGTTCGCGGAATCGGAGCTGAATGCCCGCGACATGTTCCAGCGCTACGAAGAAGCCATCCGAGGAGTACTGGCACCATCGTGGCGGCCTGCGGCGAGCCTTGCGGTTCCCCGGTCGTTCCCGCCCGGGAATGGCCACCCTGTCGTCCTCATGCTTCCCTTCTTTACCATCGGCGGCGCGGAACGGGTCCTCGCGACTCTACTCGCCGGCTGGAAGGAGCAAGGCCGGACAGTCGTCGTCTTCCTGACCCAGCATCTCCTTCCCGGCATGGCCGATCGGCTTAGTGAGTTGCGCCAACTCACGCCGTTTTGCTATGCCCTCAACGAGCTTCTACCCCGGGCGAGCTGGCTGGACCTCATGGTCGAGACTCTGCTCTCCCTACCACAGCCGACGCTCCTCAACGCCGCGAGCCTATGGGTCTATGAGGTAGCCGAAGAGCTGCGGGCCCGGGTCCCACGACTGCGGATCGTCGACCAGCTTTTCAACGGCGCGTGCCACCTGGACCTCAATCGCCGCATCGCGGAAAGCCTCGATCTCACCATCTCGGCGTATGGCGGCTTGTCGCAGTTGATCCTCGCGGACGGCCGGTCCTCTGAACGGGTGAAGACGATCTACGCGGGCATCGCTCCACCAAAGGCCCCAGGCGTGGCCGCGCTGGCCTGTTTTCGGGCCCAGGCGGACGTTCCGCCGACCGGAAAGCTGATCTGCTTCGTCGGCCGCCTCTCCGAGGAGAAACGCCCGGACTGGGTCGTGCGGCTCTGCAGCGAGATTCTGGATCCGGAGGTCCGTACGGTGATGGTGGGCGACGGCCCCCTGGCACCGATCGTGGAAGCGGGAGTCGGGAGCCTCGAGCGGCTGCGCTGGATCCGCCGGGTCGCTGGGGTGGAGACGGTCCTCGCCGCCGCCGATGTCGTCGTTCTGCCGAGCTGCTTCGAAGGGATTCCCCTCGTGCTGATGGAGGCTTTAGCCCTTGGTATTCCCGTGGTGGCCACTCGCGTGGGGGGCATTCCTGAGTTGGAAGGTACGCCAGGGCTCAATCTCGTAGAGAGCGACGACTTCACGGGCTTTCGCAATGCCGTCCTCGGCGTTCTAAAACGGCCCCGCACTGGCAGCATCGGGCTGCCACCCGCTCTCTGCGCTGGCGACATGATCCGGCGCTACGACGAGATCTTGTTCGGAGACTTCCGCTCTTGATCGAAGGAGGATCCGAGGAGGATCTCGGCGAGCCCTTCCGGCGTGGGGGCGATGCGGAGCCCGACGGTCTCGCGCAAGGCCGCCGGATCGCCGACGACGCAGGGCGCCGCAGGCATCTTGGCGAGGGCCGCATCCGTGGTGATCCGGAGCTCCACTCCCAGTCTCCGCGCCAGGGCTGCGAGAATTTCTCCCACTTCGATCCCGACGCCGCTACAAACGTTGAGGACTCGCCCTGGAGCCGGTCGCTCGAGCAGCCGCCGCACTACTTCTGCCACGTTGGCGAGCGGCACGTAGTCGCGCACGATGTCGAGTCGGCCGCAGCGAACCTGCCGCACGTCGCCGTTCGCGGCGAGAAGTTGCTGCCGCAAGTTGCCCAATGCGGTCGAGGAAGGGAGACGAGACGAGACGAGGTTGAAGGGTCGTAGGACCGTCAGCGGGACGCCGCGAGCACCGCTGATCCATTCGGCAAGAGTCGTCTGCGCGACCTTGACCCGGCCGTATTCGGTGACCGGATTCAGGGGCGAGGACTCGCTGAGAGGAGCTGACGAGGAGTCGCCATACTCGGCTGCAGACCCGAAGACAATACACCAGGGCGGGGTCTCCAGAGTCGCGGCCGCGTCGAGCAGGTGGACCGTCGCGAGCACGTTGTCACGGTAGAGCTCGTGCCGGTTCGGCCGTGCCCCGCCTGCGAGGTGGACCACCGTATCGGGCCGGAGCTTCTCGATCGCCGATCGCGTGGCCTCCTGGTCGCTCAGATCGCACCTGATGTAGCCTGGTAGGTCGGCGGCCGAACGGCCGAGCGCGACAACCTCTCCGCCACACGCCCGCAGCACTGGCAGAAGCTCCCTGCCGATCAGGCCGGCCGCCCCGGTGACGAGGATACGGCGGCTCATCGGGGCAGAAAGCGTTGCGGATTCGCCTCGAAATCAGCCATTCCGACCTCCAGGTCTTTCAGCCGTCCGAGGTCCAGCCAGTAGGCTGAGGTGTCGAGCACTCTCACACACTGCCCGTCGCTGATCAGCCGGTGCACGAGCTCCGGCGTGTCGAGGCGCTGGCCCTTCGGGATATACCTCGGCACCGCCCAGGTGGAGATCACGTTCACTCCCATGCTCACCCGGTAGAATAGGGTGGGTTTCTCCGTGTAGTTGGCCAGATGGCCGTAGCCGTCGGTTTCCAACACCCCGAAATCGATTTCGACGGAACGTCGACTCGCACAGACCGTGACCGCGTCCTTGCTGTCGTGACCCCTCCAGACCTCGGCCAGGTTCAGATCGGTGAGCGTGTCTCCGTTGACGACAAGGAGCCGGTCTTGGCAGGCCAGATCCTCGATGAGCCCGAGACACCCGATCGTGCCGAGCGGCTGATCCTCGTAAATATAGTCGATCGGGATCTTCCAAGCCTCGCCGTTGCCGCAGAAGGCGCGAATGAGACTCGCCAGATGGCCGACCGATATCGTAATCCTCTCGAAGCCTTGGTGTTGGAGTTGCCGGATCAGAATCTCGAGGATCGGGACGTCCCCGATCGGGACGAGCGGCTTCGGAATGGCGACTGTGAAGGGACGCAATCGGCTGCCCTTGCCGCCCGCGAGGATCACTGCGCGCATCGTGAGCTCCTCAAACCCGGTAACGGGCCGGATCGTCGGGTGGGTTGGCGAGGATATGGTCGCGCACTTTCTCGAGCCCTTCCTCCAGCGGAACATCGGGCGCGTAGCCGAATGAGGCGGCGGCTCTCGAGAAGTCACAGACCAGCCTCTCGACTTCGCTGCCAGCGGGCCGGACCCTCTCCTCCACCTGACGGATGGGTTTGTCGACTCCGGCCACTCGCTGGACCAGCGCCAAGATCTCTCCGATGGTGAATCCCCGACCCGAGCCGACATTGAAGACCTCGCCCACGACGCCATCGGCGGCGCCGATCGAGAGGAATCCGGAGACGGTGTCGAGGACGTAGGTCATATCACGCACCGGCTCCAGGGAACCGACCACGATCTCCCGCCCGTACAATGCCTGCACCATGAGCGTGGGTACGACAGCCCGCATCGACTGCCGGGGCCCGAACGTGTTGAAAGGGCGCAGGATGGTCACCGGCAGGCCGAAAGAGAGAAAATAGCTCTCGACAAGTTTGTCTGCTGCGATCTTGCTGGCCGAGTAGGGAGACTGGGCGACCAGCGGGTGACGCTCATCGATGGGAACGTACTGGGCGGTCCCATAGGTCTCAGAAGTGGATGTGTGGACCACTCTGCGGACGCCTTCCCGGCGCGCCGCCTCGAGGACAGCCAGCGTGCCATTGACATTGGTCTCGATGTACTGCGACGGCGCCGCGTAGGAATATGGAATGCCGATCAGAGCAGCGAGATGGAAAATCGTATCTACCCCTCTTGCCATCTGCTGCACCAACCAGGGATCCGCCACATCACCCAATTGCACTTCCAGAGCCTGGTTCCCAAGCCCTGCAAGAAATCCGCGGTCTGACCGCGAATTGTACTTGCCGAGAACACGCACGTTCGACCCGGCCTCGAGGAGCGCCTCGACGAGATGGGAGCCGATGAACCCACAGCCGCCGGTCACCAGGACCGTCCGCCCGCGCCAGAATGGCGAGGATTTCGCGGGCCTTCCGCTCGCCGCCGTTTCGCTCATGCGGATCCCGCTTCAGGACCGACCGCGAGCCCTTCGCGCAGGCGCTCCTCGAGCCGATCCAACACCGCCGCGACCCGCACCGACCAGGAGCTCTCTCGCCCGATCCGGCGCAGCCGGCTGCGGAAACGCTCGTCCCTTCCGGCCTCGAGCGCCGCGTCCAAGGCGCGAGAGAACCCTCCGGCGTCGCGCGCGATCCACACCTCTGGGAACGCCTCGCACTCGGGCAATGGAGTCGTCACGACCGGTTTGCCGCCGGCAAGATACTCATAGAGCTTGAGTGGCGACGTGGCGAGTGTAATGGCGTTGATCTGAAAGGGGATCATGGCGACATCGAAGCACCGCAGATAGCCACTGAGGGTGTGATAGCTGCGCGGACCGGCCCAAAAAACGTTTGGCCGATCGAGCAGGGCCTTGCCCGTCAGGCTGTCGTCGAGCATGGGCCCGATCAGCACGAAGCTCCAGTCCGGCCTTCTCCGGGCCACCTCGTCGATGAGGTCGTAGTCGAACCACTTGGCAAGGGCGCCATAGTAACCCGCGATGGGCCGCCCAGAAACCAGGACCGACTCCAGCACCGGATCGCCCGGCACAGCCACGCAGTCGCTCGCGAAGCGCTCGTAGTCAACGCCGTTGGGCAGGTAGAGTGCATCGGCTCGGACAGCCTTGGCCTCGGAGTCCAACTTGCGCGAGACACTGGCTACGACCGTCGCCTCTTTCAGGGCGCGGCGATGATTTGCCGCCAGGAATTCGCTGTCGTACGGAAACACCGACAGATCATCGATCCAGTCGTAGACCGTGACGGTGCCCATCGGGAAAGCATTGGCAAGGTGGTAGTTGTATGGGAAGCACCAGAGGATCGGCGAGCGGAGTTGGTGCAGGGCGGACCGTTCACCTCGAAACAGGAAGAGGTTTGGCTCGACCTCCTGGAAGCCGCCCTCCACAGGGTCGTCCGCGCCTTCGCAGTCGAAAATCGAAACATAGCCGAGAGCGGCGAAAGCCCGGGCCAGGTGGTGGGGACGCTGGACGAGATGGACCGCCCAGCCTATGGAGGGCAAGAACACCACGGCACCGCGGCTTTCCCGAACCCGGTCGCTGAGAGCGTCGGAGGGGAAGGACTGGAGGGATTGGGAGCCCGAACGGTGCAGCAGGCCCCGGGTCGCGTGCCCGACGCGGCAGAGGCGCCGCAAGGGATTGGTCATGGTCGTTGGCCCCCGGGGGCGAACGGCTCGTAACCATCCCCCGCCAGGATGGAGGCGATCCTGGCGGCAGCTCGGCCGTCGCCATAGGGGTTCGCGGCCTGAGCCATCCCGCAGTACGCGAGCTCATCGGTCAGCAGCTGCTCAACCGCGGTAACGATGTTCCTACGGTCGGTTCCTACCAATCTTGCCAGCCCGGCGTCGACGCCTTCGGGCCGTTCGGTCGTCTCCCGTAGCACGAGGACCGGTTTTCCGAAGGTCGGGGCCTCCTCCTGGATGCCACCGCTGTCGGTCAGCACGAGGCGGGCTGACCGCAAGTGGCGGACCAGATCGCGGTAGTCGAAGGGTTCGTGGAGCTCGAGGTTGGGCAGGCCTGCGAGGAGCCGGTGGGCCGGCTCCCAGACGTTCGGGTTGCGGTGGACCGGATAGACCCAACGTATCCCGGGGAACCGCTCCGCGAGCTCGCGTAGCGCCGCGAAAATCTCGCGCAGCGGAGCGCCGTGACTCTCGCGGCGATGCACGGTGATCAACACAGAGCTGCCGTTCCGCTCCTCCGGCAGTCGCCGGCAGATCCAGTGCAAGGCGTCGACTACGGTGTTACCGGTCAGAAAGACCCTCTCGGGCGGGACCCCCTCTGCCAACAGGGCGTCGCGTGCCCGCGACGTCGGAGCGAAGAGAGCGTCGGCCACCAAGTCGATCGCACGGCGATTCGCCTCCTCCGGAAAAGGACGCAGGAGATCTCCCGTGCGCAGGCCGGCCTCCACATGCCCGACCCGAACCCGCCGGTGAAAGGCAGCCAGAGCTCCCACCATGGCTGTGGTGGTATCGCCTTGGACCAGGAGCCAATCCGGCGAGCGCTCGGCAAGCACCGGGTCCAGTGCCGCGAAGGCGCGGGCGGCGAGATCGTTGAGCGACTGGTCCGGGCGCATCAGGTCGAGATCGAGGTCGGCCCGGAGACCGAAGAGATCTTGCATCTGGTCGAGCATCTCGCGGTGCTGGGCGGTGGTGCAGACGGTCACCGCGAAGCGGTCGGACCGCTGGCGCAACGCCTCGACGACGGGGGCCATTTTGATCGCTTCCGGGCGCGTTCCATAAAGCACGAGGATGTTCAGCGTCATCGGCGTCAACATGTTTCGCAGACCGTGAGCTCCGGAATTCTATCGTGGCTTCATCGTCCGAGGCCAACCGCAGCGGGCACCCGTGAACCGGGTTGAAAAGGGATAAGCTTAGGGCTCCGACCGCTTCGGAACCATCGAATCCCCATGGAACCGCCTCCCATCCTCTTCCTCCCCATCATCAACTGGGAGTTTCGGACCCAACGGCCGCAACAGCTTGCTCGCTGCTTTGCCAGAGCTGGCCACCGAGTGTACTACTCTGCGCTGCGCCTGCTCTCCGCCCCCCCGCCTCCCCAACCCGTCGAGGGCGGAATCTGGCTGATTGCCCTGCGCGGGGACTCCACTCTCGACCCCTACCACGACCGGCTCTCTGCGGCGGCGGTCGAAGAGGCACTCGACTCGCTGCGCACGCTCTCCAGCAAGCACCCTTTGGAAGGCTGCTGGATCGTAGCCCAGCTCCCGTTCTGGCGCCCGCTCGCCGAGACGGCGCGGGCCGCCTTCGGAGGCGCTCTCCTCTTCGACTGCATGGACGACTTTTCGAGCTTCGGCGACCACGGCAGTCAAGAGGAGGACGAGCGTGCGCTCGCCGCCTCCGCCGACCTCGTGACTGTCACCTCGCAGCGCCTGTTCGCCAAGCTCGCGCCGCTCAACCCCCAAACGGCGATCGTCAGGAACGGTTGCGACCCGGAGCACTTCGGTCCAGCTGTCGCCCGGACTCTGCCGCGCGAGCCGGTGGTCGTGGGCTTCTTCGGCGGTATCCATGACTGGTTCGACTCCGACCTCGTGGCAGCGCTCGCGAGGTTAAGGCCGCAGTGGGAGATCCGGCTGATCGGCGATACCTACCGCGGCGATGTGGAGGCGTTGCGCGGCCTGGCCAATGTGGCCCTGCTGGGCGAGGTGGCCTATGCCGAGCTGCCACGCCTGGTGAGCTGCTTCCACGTCGGCATCATCCCGTTCAAAGTGAACCCGCTCACCGAGGCCGCCGATCCGATCAAAGCCTACGAGATGCTAGCCGCCGGCCTGCCGGTGGTTGCAGTCGATCTCCCGGAGCTTCGTCGCCTGGGATCCATGATCGCCGTGGCGACCGACGCGAAAGAATTCGCGGCCCGCATCGAGGAATGCCTCGCAGAGCCTCCCGAGGCCAGGATACAGAGACGCGAGTTGGCCCGCCGCGAGTCCTGGATCGACCGGTTCCTGGAGCTTCGGCGGGCCATGGACAAGACGCCCGGCAATGCTCATCGGCGGCCATCTCCTCTCGTGGACCGGCTCTCGTCGCCCGAGCTGTTCCTCAGCTTCGGCGATCTCCACCGCGAGAATTCCGAGCTGCGCCAGCAGATGGCGGCCCTCGAGGCGGTACGGCTCTCCCTGATCGAACAACGGGACAGGGTCGAGGCCGAAGCCGCTCGCGTGCGACGCGAGCTGCAACGGGTCGAGGCGGAGCGGTACGCGCTCGAGACAGAGCTCCGGCACACGTCCGCACCTCTCGGCGTTCGCCTCGCGGGCCGCGGCCGCGCTCTGCTCGCGCGGCTCGGACTGTAGGGGCTCCGGCTTCAGGAATCTCACTTGGCCGATCTCTCTATCGTCATCCCCAACCACAACACTCGCGATCTCACGCTGCGTTGTCTCGCATCGATCGCGCGGGCGGATCCGGCGGCCGAGGTGGTGTTGGTCGACGATGCAGGAACGGACGGCACCGCTGAGTCCGCTGCGGAACGTTTCCCCAGGACGCTTCAGATCCGGACGTCTGAGGCCGTCGGTTTCACCCGCGCCGCCAATCTCGGCATGGCTCGTGCCAGTGGCGAGATCCTCCTCCTCCTCAACAGCGATACGGAGGTCGAGGCACCCGGTCTGGGCGCGCTGGCGGCCGCTTTCTCCGCCGATCCGCAATTGGGCGCGGCAGGGGCAACTCTGCACTACCCCGACGGCTCCCTGCAATGGAGCGGTGGACGGGCGCCCTCCCTGGCCTGGCTCTTCGCGCTGGCGAGCGGCCTTGCCGCCCTCCTCGGCCGTCTCCCTCTTTACCGCCGCCTCAAGCCACCGGGCGAGCAGGGCGAAGCGGTCGAGTGGGTCACCGGAGCAGCCCTCGCCGTCCGCCGCACCGCCTGGGAGCAGGCCGGCCCGCTCGACGAGGAGTTCCGTTTCTATGGCCAGGACCTCGACCTCTGCGTGCGCCTCACCGAGGCGGGCTGGAAAGTGGCCCTGCTCCCCGACTTCCGGGTGATGCACCACCACGGCGCCACGATCGGCGGCAGCCCCGGCACAGGCGGCGGGCGGCAACATCCGGAGCTCCTGTGGACCGACCTTCTGCGCTGGGCGCGCAAACATCATGGGAGGGCCTGGGCACGCTGTGCCGGCCTGGCCCTCGCGACAGGAGGAGCGTTCCGCCTCCTCGCCCTGGCGCTCTCCTTCCCCTTCGTCCCTCGTGCCCAACGCACTGCCCGGCGGGAAGAGGCCGACGCCTTTCGCCGCGCGCTCGCGGCTGTGCTCCCTTCCGTGCTTGCCATTCCCCGGCGGCCGGTGTAGAAAGCAGCTCGCATGCGCGAAGCCCTCAAGTATCGCGACCTCGTCCGCACTCTGGTGGCGAGGGAGCTCAAGGTGCGCTACCGGCGTTCAGCAATCGGCTTCGTCTGGACCATGCTCCAGCCGCTACTGATGATGCTGGTCATGCAGCTCGTGTTCAGCGCCATCTTCCGGGTGCAGCTGCCCAACTACTCGGTGTACGCATTGGCAGGCATCCTGTTCTGGAATTTCTTCAGCCAGAGCATCGTCGCCTCGATGAACAGTCTGCGCGGCAACGCCCAGCTTCTCCAGAAGCTGCCGGTGCCGAAGGCGGTCTTCCCACTCGCCACGGTGATCTCGGGGGTGGTGAACCTGCTGTTCGCGCTGGTCCCCCTGTTCGGGCTCCTGCTCGTGACCGGCCACTCGTTGGCCCCCTCGCTCTTCTTCCTGCCGGTCTCCATCTTTCTCGCCGCCCTGTTCACCCTCGGGGCAGGCCTGCTGCTGTCGCCCCTGGCGGTCTTCTTCAGCGACGTCGTCGAGCTGATCGGGGTCCTGCTGACGCTCCTCATGTATCTCACGCCGGTGATCTACCCTCAGGAGATCGTGCCGGCAAGGATGCGCTGGGTCGTCCACTACAACCCGATCCGCTCCATCCTGGAAGTGTTCCGCGACCCGATCTACCTGCACAAAGTGCCGCCGCTTTCGCATCTCACCGTGTCGATCGCCATCGCGGCTCTCGCTTTCGGGCTCGGAGTCTGGGTCTTCCGCCGCAGCAGCGACCGCATTCCTTTCTACATCTGAGCCGCCGCGAGACGCCCATCGTGACCCCATCATGACCGACACCGAGCTGCGCATCCGCCTGGATGGCGTCTCTCTCTGCTACCGCCTCGCCAAGCAGAGGATCCCGTCGCTCAAGGAATACGCCATCCACTGGATGCGCGGCGCCCTCTCCTACGAGAAGCTCTGGGCGGTGCGCGATCTGTCGCTCACCGTGCGCCGCGGAGAAACCCTCGGCATCGTGGGCCGGAACGGCGCCGGGAAGAGCACGTTGCTCAAGGTCATCTCCCGGGTGCTCAAGCCGACAACGGGCAAGGCGGAGATCCACGGGCGCCTGTCCCCGATCCTCGAGCTCGGCACCGGATTCGACATGGAGCTGACCGGCCTCGAGAACGTCTACCTGAATGCTCTGCTCCTCGGGCGCTCGCGGCGTGAGATCGACGCCCGTGTGGGCGACATCGTGGAGTTCAGCGGTCTTGGCGATTTCATCCGCGCGCCGATCCGCAACTACTCTTCCGGCATGCAGGCGCGCCTGGGCTTTTCAGTGGCCACCGCGTGGGTTCCCGAGATCCTCATCCTCGACGAGGTGCTGGCGGTGGGAGACGCGAGCTTCATCACCAAGTGCACGGACCGCATTCGCGAGTTCCACGACGCCGGCACGACCGTGCTGATGGTCTCCCACAGCGCCGCGGCCGTCCGCCAGAATTGCAGTCGCTGCGTCTGGCTCGACGCCGGCCGCCTGCGCGCCGACGGTGCCACTGAGGAAGTGCTGGAGAGGTACGCTCACGCCGGAACGGAACCCGATCAGCGGGCCGTCGGCCATCTCCATCTCGGATAGGTCAGCGGGACGCTCCCCGCCCGGAGACCGCCCGCTCGTAGGCGGCGAGGAGCTCGGCGGTGAGCCGCGACGGGTCGTGACGCTCACGCCGGGCGCGGTGTCCCGCCGCGACCAGGCGGACGGCGAGGCCCGGGTCACGGTGCAGGCGAGTGAGCGCGCCGGCAAAGGCACCAGCGTCCTCCGCTACGAGAGCCTCGCGACCATCTTCCACCTCCAGCCCGGCCAGGGCTGCGCGCGTGCCGACGACCGGCACCCCACGGGACCAAGCCTCGAGGACCTTCATGCGGACGCCGGAGGCAATGCGCAGCGGCACCGCCAGCAGCGCCCCGGGGCGGAAAGCCTCGGCGCTGTCTGCCGGCGCCGGATGGCGCACGACTGCAGCCGGGAGGTGCCGCGCCGGCAAGGCGCCGAAAAGATGGAGCACGGCGCCGGGTATGGCGGCGATGACGGCGGGCCACACCGCGGCGAGGAACCAGGCGACCGAGTCTTCGTTCGGCGCCCACCCTGCGCTGCCCAGCACGACCACGGCAGGATCGCCGGGCAAAGGCTCGCCGGCCACGGCCGGCAGCTCCGGAAACGGGGCGCGCAGCACGGCGACGTCGGCGCCCGGTCCGCCGAGACTGCGCAGGCGAGCGGCGTCTTCAGCAGTGAGGGCCAGCGTGGTCGCGGCCCGCCGGACCGCCTCCCCTTCCCAACGCGCCAGGCGCCGCGCCTCGAGCGCCAGGAGAGCTCGCCGCCACGCAGGAGGTCGCCGGGCGGCCTCCTGCCACAGGTCGCTCTCGACGTTTTGCGCCCGCAGCACGACGGGCAAGCCGCCCGCGAAGGCAGGCTCCGTCTGCGGGAAGGCCTGGAGCTGCTCGGCGTGCACGAGGTCGAAGCGCTCCGTCTCCAGTCTCCTTTGGACCTCCCGCCGCACCGCCGGCAGGG
>Ga0075426_10000635_pt1 | contig 24204 bp, 18 predicted proteins | sample SoiMethybrSBSTD5_FD_75304 | JGI IMG/M metagenome (GOLD analysis project Ga0075426, IMG submission 75304) | Bulk soil microbial communities from a Populus tree surrounding site in Tennessee, USA - Soil MetaG P. TD hybrid SBSTD5 | ecosystem: Environmental > Terrestrial > Soil > Tree plantation...
CGATTCGAGGGCCGGTTCCGTGACGGCGTTCACACCGCTGACGTGTCAGATCTGATGCGGCGGATGGTCAAAGAAAACCTGCTCAAGTTTGACGGGACTCCGCTCTTCCCAGAACGGCTCGCGTACACCGTTCCCTACAAGCTGTCTGACCCGGAGGCTCGCCTCTACAAGGAAGTCACGGACTACGTTCGCGAGGAGTTTAATCGCGCCGAGGCGTTGCAGAACGACAAACGTGCCGGGACGGTTGGATTCGCGCTGACGATTCTCCAGCGACGCCTGGCATCATCGCCCGAAGCAATCTACCAATCGCTCCGTCGCCGACGGGAACGTCTAGAAAAACGGCTGCGCGAATTGGAGTTGATGCAGCGCGCAGCTCTCATCGATGGATTTTCAGCCGACGCCATCGAGCTGGACGAAGACGACGTCGCGGAGTTGGAAGACGCGCCTGACAGCGAAGTTGAGGCGGTCGAAGAAGAAGTCCTCGACAAAGCTACGGCCGCGCGGACGATCGACGAGCTGCGAATTGAGATCTCGACGCTGCAACGGCTGGAGGGCGCCGCACTGCTCGTTCGGAGGAGCGGCGAAGATCGCAAATGGAGCGAACTCTCGAAGCTGCTCTATGACATCTTCAAGCCGGCGTCCATTGGCGAGAAGCTCGTTGTGTTCACGGAGCACCGCGACACGTTGAAGTACCTGGAGGACCGTGTCACGAAGACTCTTGGCAAAACTGACGCAGTCGTCTGCATTCACGGTGGGATGAGTCGCGAAGAGAGGCTGAGGGCTCAGGAATCCTTCCGCCATGACCCGATTGTTCAGGTGCTCCTCGCCACGGATGCCGCGGGTGAAGGCATCAACCTCCAACGGGCACACCTCATGGTGAACTACGACCTACCATGGAACCCCAACCGGATCGAGCAGCGTTTCGGTCGGATCCATCGCATCGGTCAGACCGAGGTTTGCCATCTCTGGAACCTCGTCGCAGAGGAGACCCGTGAGGGCGATGTCTATCGCACGCTGCTTGAAAAACTCAACGAAGCGCGCAACGCGCTCGGGGGACAGGTATTCGACGTACTCGGCCGCGTGCAGTTCGAGGGCCGCCCCTTGCGCGATCTTCTTATTGAAGCGATCCGGTACGGCGAACGACCAGAAGTCCGGGCTCGGCTGAGCACCGTTGTTGCCGCCGCGTTCGACCGCAAGCGACTTCAGGATCTCATCGAAGAGCACGCGCTCGTTCACGACGCGATGGACGCGAGCCAGGTCCAGAGAGTTCGCGAAGACATGGAGCGCGCCGAGGCACGACGACTACAGCCGCACTACATCGAGTCTTTTTTCTTGGAGGCGTTCCAAGGATTGGGGGGCACGGTCAAGCAGCGAGAGCCGCGACGCTATGAAGTAACCCACGTGCCGGCTCCAGTGAGAAACCGCGATCGCGTGCTTGGCATTCGTGAACCGGTCGTTCCGCGATATGAACGTATCGCGTTCGAGAAGAGCTTAGTTGCCCCCCAGGGTCAGCCGCTTGCGGCGTTCGTGTGCCCAGGGCACCCGCTCCTCGACTCGACCATTGATGTGACGCTTGAACGCCATCCGGATCTGCTTCGGCGTGGCGCTGTTCTTGTCGACGATCGGGATGCCGGCGAGTCGCCGAGAGTACTATTTTTTCTGAATCACACAATCCACGACGCTAGTGTCTCCCCGACCGGCGAGCGTCGCGTCATCTCACAACGAGTGTTGTACGTGGAAACCGACGACGCGAACCAGACGCGACATGTGCAGTACGCGCCGTATTTGGACTATCGCCCGCTCGCTGACGGCGAGCCGCTGCCCGCGGATCTTCTGGCGCGGCCAGAGTGCGCCTGGATCACGAAGGATATCGAGCAGCGTGCACAGATCTACGCGATCGCGGAGGTCGTACCAGGACACCTCACGGAAGTACGCGAGCGTCGTCTTGAATGGATCGGAAAGGCGAAAGCCGCAGTCAAAGAGCGCCTCGCGAAGGAGATCACGTATTGGGACCATCGGGCCGCGCAACTGAAACTGCAGGAGCAGGCAGGCAAGCCGAATGCGAAGCTCAATTCGCAGGAGGCGCGCCGCCGCGCCGATGAATTGCAGGCACGGCTCCAAAAACGGATGGAGCAACTCGATCTGGAGGGCCAGGTGTCTGCTTCGCCTCCGGTGATTCTTGGTGGGGTCCTCGTCATCCCAATAGGGCTCATCGCGAAGATCTCGGGGCGTCGTCCGCCGGCCTCTTCGTTGTTAGTGGACAAGCAGGCTGTTGCAGCTCGCGCCCGCGCTATCGTGATGGAAGTGGAACGGGGGCTGGGCTTTGAACCGACAGATCGAGAATTCGAAAGACTCGGCTACGACATTGAGAGCCGTGTGACCGAAACAGGAAAGCTCAGATTCATCGAGGTCAAGGGGCGTGCCGCGGACGCCGACACGCTCACCATCACGCACAACGAGATCATTTATTCGCTAAACCAGCCGGACGATTTCATTCTCGCGATCGTGCAGTTTGACGGCGTCGATTCCCATCAGGTGTGGTACCTACGCAGACCATTCCGTCGCGAACCCGATTTTGGTGTAACGAGCGTGAACTATGACTTCCAGGAGTTGCTGTCGCGTGCAACGCGACCAGCCTAGGCCGCAGAAGCGACACGGCGACGACCTAACGTAACACGGTGAATTGGCAACATTGTTGACTGAGCAACTGATCGTTCGTGTGGCCGCAGCGGCGCATGGCTAGGATTTGAAGAGTCCACGATGCATCTACAGCAAACGAAGCAACAGGCCGTCGCGACTGGAGGTCCACAGTACTACCTCCACGATCTTCCTGAGCACATCAAGCTGTACCTGCGCAAAAAGGGCGTCGTGCCGCTCGCGCTGGTGACGCCCTACGGAGCGACCAAGTCCCACTACTTCGCGGTAGGCAGGGACCACAAGATGGGAAAGGGCGGCGTCGCCGAAGCCGGAAGCGTAGGGCATGACCGCATTCAGGGTGGTGGAGGTGAGAGCATTGGCGAGGCGATCCGGAAATGGTTCCGGCTTCCAGCTGGATCATTTTGGCGTATCGACGTTGATATCGAAGTCCGTGACGATGTCTTCTACGTCAAGCCTTTGACCTACAGGTACTCAGAAGGCGCGAAACCAAAAAGCATTGTCCGCTGGCCTCATCCCCTCTCGTTTACGAGCCAGTATCAAAGCGAATTGTGGAAAGTACAGCTTGGCTACGCAGAAAAGGCTAGGCCTGGAGTCGTCCATTGGGCGCTGGGAGAGATTTGTCGCATCGTGAAAGATCACCTCAAGGCGTCGCGGGTTATGCACGTTAAGGAGCCTGATCTTTTGAGATCTGCCGGACCGCTCCATGCGCTTGGAGTGAGCGTGGGACCCTACTTGGGGACCGGCTTTGACTGCGAGACTGAGTTCACTTTCCTGCGCTTTCCGAGTTACAGCATTCCATTAGAGATAAAACGCTACAGTTCCGGCTTCAAGTATCAACAACAAAAATACGGCAAACACGAACTGTCGCGGGCAGTCGTTCTATGCGCGGTCCATGACCACAAGACGATGCCAGAGCACATTGACGTGATCGAGTTAAAAGCTCTTTGCGATTACGCAGACGGGTTTGCGGCATGATTGCCATTTCCGTTGGCTTGCAGGTGGTCTTCTGCGCGCCATGCACGGAATGCGTGAAGCCAGCGCAACCGACGCGACGATTAACCCAATACTGAACGGTTCCTAAATAGACGGTTTCCGTGATCCTAAAGAAGAAGCTTATCGAAGTTGCGTTGCCGCTTGAGGCGATCAATCAAGCCTCAGCGAAGGAGAAATCGATTCGTCATGGCCATCCGAGCACGCTACACCTTTGGTGGGCTCGTCGGCCGTTGGCTGCGGCGCGCGCAGTGACCTTTGCCCAAATGGTGGACGACCCGTCGGCCTATGTGGATTTGCTGCGCGCGGACTCAAAACTTCGACGCAAGGCAGAGAGCGTCCTCAAGGGCCGTTTAAAGCTGTGGGAGGATGCTCGCGTCCTCTCGGAAAAAGCCGCGGGCTCCGGTCTTCACGTTCCCGAGCCAGGCCCTGCACCGACGCTTGATGACGTGCTTGCCGACGAGGAGCGTCAACGGCTCTTTCGAATCATCGAAGATCTTGTGCTGTGGGAGAACACGACGAGAGAGAGTGTGCTGCGAGCCGCGCGGGATGAAATCTGGCAGACATGGCGCCGGGCGTGCGCCGAAAACGCCGATCATCCCGAGGCCAAGAATCTGTTTGATCGGAACAAGCTACCGCCATTTCAGGATCCGTTCGCCGGCGGAGGTGCGTTGCCACTCGAGGCTCAGCGGCTCGGGCTAGAGAGCCATGCGAGCGATCTGAATCCAGTCGCCGTGTTGATCAACAAAGCAATGATCGAAATTCCGCCAAAATTTGCCGATCGCCGTCCAGTGAATCGTGACGCGCGCGGCGAAATTGCAAGAAGCGGTGGTTGGCACGGTAAGGGCGCCGAAGGGTTGGCCATCGATGTTCGTTACTACTGCAAGTGGATGCGGGACGAGGCCGAGAAGCGTATCGGGCATCTCTACCCGAAAGTGGAAGTCACTCGCGAGCTTGCGAATAGCAGAAGTGATCTGAAGCCCCTCGTCGGCAAGAAGCTCACTGTCATCGCATGGCTTTGGGCGCGCACAGTAAAGAGTCCGAATCCCGCTTTTGCAGACGTCCATGTACCGCTCACTTCAAGCTTCATGCTTTCCGGCAAGCCAGGACACGAGGTCTATGTGGAGCCTCGGGTCGGCGAGCGTGGGTATGAATTCACGGTGAAAATGGGCACGCCGCCAGACCCTGAGACCGTGCAACACGGTACGAAGCTGGCACGTGGCGCAAACTTCCGCTGCGTGATGTCGGGAGCCCCTATATCGCAAACGTACATTCGGGAAGAATTCCTGGCGAAGCGAAGCGGCAGTCGCCTGATGGCGTTCGTTGCGGAGAGTGAGGAGGGACGTGTCTACTTCTCTCCGACATCCGAAATGGAGGCCGCGGCGGCGCGGGCCAAGCCGGCATGGAAACCTGAACAGGAGATGAACCAAGAGAGCAAGGACCTTCTCAGCGGTCGCGGCTATGGGTTTACGCACTGGTTTGAACTGTTCACTCCTCGTCAACTCGTTGCTCTCACAACGTTTTCGGACCTCGTGCTCGAAGCGCGCGAACTGGCCGCTCGCGAGGCGCAGCCGGATTATCCACAGGACACTCGTCGCCTCCATGAGGGTGGCTGTGGAGCGAACGCGTATGGCGACGCGATTGCGGTGTACCTCGCTTTCTGCCTCGATAAGGCGAGTTTGACGAACACCACTCAAGCGACGTGGCAGAAAGATCCGGACCGGCTAACGCAGGGATTTGGTCGGCAGGCCATTCCCATGATCTGGGATTACGCAGAAGCTAACCCGTTGTCCGACGCTGGGGGAGGTTTTGCTATTACCGGCCACGCCGTAGCGAAGGTTCTGGAGCGCCTTCCGCTCGAATCTGTCCCAGGCTCCGCGGAGCAGCGAGACGCCGGAAGTGGGCCTTCAACGGCACGGCGGTGGATCATTTCAACTGACCCGCCGTATTACGACAACATTAGCTACGCAGATTTATCTGATTACTTCTACATTTGGCTACGTCATTCGTTGAAATCGACTTTGCCAGAACTCTTCACAACGCTGGCAGTTCCGAAGGCAGAGGAACTTGTCGCCACGGCCTATCGACACGGTGGAAGGGTTCAGGCCGAAACATTTTTCATGAACGGAATGACGCGGGTGATGCATTCACTCGCCGAACAGGCGCATCCGGCGTTTCCCGTCACTATCTACTATGCATTCAAGCAAGCGGAGACTGAGAGTTCAGGTACGGCGTCAACTGGCTGGGAGACCTTTCTTGACGCGGTGATCCAGGCAGGTTTTGGTATTAGCGGAACATGGCCGGTACGGACCGAGTTGACAGGCAATCTCAAGAAGAACGTGGGCGCCCTCGCGTCCAGCATCATCCTGGTATGCCGGGCGCGTGACGACCAAGCGTCCACAGCTACACGGCGGGAGTTCGTCGCCGCACTCAAAGCTGAATTGCCGAAAGCACTCGCCGATCTGCAGCGAGGCAACATTGCGCCAGTGGACCTGGCGCAAGCCGCTATCGGGCCTGGCATGGCCATCTACACTCGCTATGCCGGAGTGCTCGACGCTGATGGCAAGCGGCTACTTGTCCGTGAGGCACTCGCTCTGATCAATCAAACGCTGGATGAGGCGCTTGCGGAGCAGGAAGGGGACTTTGACCCCGACACTCGCTGGGCCCTTGCATGGTTCGAGCAGTCTGGTTTCGCCGAAGGGGAGTACGGCGTGGCGGAGACGCTCTCCAAGGCCAAGAACACGAGTGTGGCCGGAATGGTAGACGCCGGTCTGCTGAAGGCAGGCCGTGGCAAAGTCCGGCTGCTGAAGCCCGGCGAACTCGATCAGAGCTGGGCTCCTACTTCTGATGAGCGATTGACAGCGTGGGAGGTCGTTCACCATCTCATCGACCGGCTAGAGACGAGGGGAGAAAGAGCCACCGCCGATCTCGTAGCGGAGCTTGGCGCGAAGGCCGAAATCGCCCGAGAGCTGGCCTATCGTCTCTATACGATTTGCGAACGCAAGAAGCGCGCGGCGGAAGCGCTCTCATACAATGCACTGGTGCAAAGTTGGCCAGAAATTGTCCGTCTCGCCCATGAAACGCAACCGGCTTCGCAGGCCGGCTTGTTCGGACGCGAGTAAATCATGGCGATGACCAATCACGAACGCATCGGAAAAGCGCTGGATCTGCTGAAGGATGGACTCCAGCCGTTTGTTGAGCGAGAGATGAAAGCCCAGCACGCTCAGCGCTGGTTCGACGAAGTGAAGGCCGCTGTACATGAACATCAGGCGACCCTCTTCGACAAGAGCGGCGCACCGAAGTGGGACGCTGCTTCGCTGCTTGCCGTTCTTTGGAATCAATGGGAAGTTGTCTTTCGGAAAACGCTGGGACGTGCGGAGCGCAGCCTCGTAAGCGAGTTGCGTGAAATTCGCAATAAGTGGGCGCATCAGAACCCATTTTCCGGAGACGATGCGTACCGCGCCCTCGATTCTGTTGCGCGCCTACTGACCGCGGTCTCTGCGCCGCAGGCCGCGGAAGTCGAAAAGATGAAACTGGAGCTTCTTCGGCTTCGGTTCGAGGAGCAGGTACGAAGCGAAAAGCGAAAAACGGCGGGCACGGCGATCGAGAGCCAGGTCACAGGAACGCTGAAGCCGTGGCGCGAAGTGATCAGCCCGCACAAGGACGTCGCAAGCGGTCGGTACCAGCAAGCGGAGTTCGCTGCGGACCTCTGGCAAGTTCACCTTGGCGAAGGGTCCGATGAATACCGCAAGCCTGCGGAATTCTTTCGCAGGACGTACCTAACGGAGAGCCTCAAACAGCTCCTTGGCAATGCAGTTGAGCGACTCGTCGGAACGGGTGGCGATCCAGTCGTGCAGCTCCAAACGAACTTTGGAGGTGGAAAAACCCATTCGATGCTCGCTTTGTACCACCTGTTTTCGGGAACGTCTCCGAGCGAGCTGGCCGGGATCGATGCCGTTGTCAAGGAGGCCGGCGTCACGACGGTGCCAGCAGTGAAACGCGTGGTCCTGGTCGGTAACAAGATCTCCCCAGGCAATCCCGTTACAAAATCCGACGGCACCGTCGTTCACACACTTTGGGGCGAGCTCGCTTATCAGCTTGGCGGCAAGAAGGCGTTCGCGCGCATCAAGGCCGATGATGAGAAAGCAACGAGCCCTGGCGATGTCCTAAGAGAACTGTTTAACGAGTTTGGTCCCTGTCTAATCCTCATTGACGAGTGGGTTGCTTACGCTCGACAACTTCACGAGAAGAGCGATCTGCCTGCAGGCAGCTTCGAGACGCAATTCACTTTCGCCCAGGTGCTCACTGAATCGGCAAAGGCCGCGAAACAGTGCCTGCTCGTCATTAGTCTTCCGGCATCGGACACGACCGGATCGCCGCACACGCAGGCCGACGACGCGGAGGTCGGGGGGCAACGAGGCCGCGAGGCGCTCGAACGTTTGCGAAATGTGATCGGACGTGTCGAATCGTCTTGGCGGCCTGCGAGCGCCGAAGAGGGCTTCGAGATTGTCCGCCGACGGCTGTTCGAGCCGCTCGCTGAGAAGTCACACTTTGTGGCGCGAGATACGGTTGCACGCGAATTCTACGACCTGTACCGCGGTCAGCGGACTGAGTTCCCGCCAGAATGCCACGATACCGATTACGAGAAGAGACTGCAGGCCGCATACCCGATTCATCCGGAGATTTTCGATCGTCTCTACACTGATTGGTCGACGCTCGTGAAGTTTCAGCGCACGCGTGGTGTGCTGCGCCTGATGGCTGCCGTCATCTACAGTCTCTGGGAAAAGGGTGATCGAAATCCACTCATAATGCCGGGAAATATTCCGATCGACGATCCTCGCGTTCAATTCGAGTTGACCCGGTACCTCTCGGACAACTGGGTGCCGGTGATCGAGAAGGACGTCGATGGGCCGAGCGCCCTTCCGCTCCGCTTGGACGCTGACGTGTCGAATCTCGGGAAGTTCGCGGCCACGCGGCGCGTGGCGCGAACCATCTACTTGGGCTCGGCGCCGACGGCTGGAGTCGCAAATCGCGGCTTGGAGGATCGGCGAGTGAAGCTCGGATGCGTCATGCCCGGCGAGTCACCGGCAGTATTCGGTGATGCGCTTCGTCGGCTCAGCGCAGCGGCAACGTACCTGTATCAAGACGGTGCGCGGTATTGGTATTCGACGCAGCCGACAGTGACGAAACTTGCCGAAGACCGAGCCGAGCAGCTAAAACGCGAGCCCGATCGGGTTGTCCACGAAATTGAGCGTCGCTTACGCGACGACCTCAAGTCGAAGGGCGACTTCAAGGGCGTGCACATCATGCCGGCCTCTGGCCAGGATGTCGCCGACGACCTAGATGCGCGGCTCGTGGTGTTGAACCTTGGTCAGGCGTACACGAAAGAAGTGGGAAATGCTGCGGAGCAAGCGGCGCGGGCGATCCTCAAGTCTCGCGGCTCCGCACCGCGGCTCTTTCAGAATGCGCTCGTCTTCCTGGCGATCGACAGCGTTCGTGTCCAGGATGTCGATGAAGCTACGCGGCGTTACCTGGCTTGGGACTCAATCGTGACTGATGCGACGAAACTCGATCTTTCGCCCCATCAGGTGAAGCAAGCTGACACGCAGCGGGCGAATGCGGATTCCACGGTGACTGAGCGTCTGCCCGACGCTTACCAATGGCTACTCGTGCCGACCCAAGCCTCGCCGCAAGCGGAAGTGGAGTGGCAGGCTGTCAAGGCGAGCGGTCAAGGTCCGCTGGCGGTGAAGGCGAGCAAGAAGCTGAGAAGCAGTGAGCAGTTGCTTGTGCAGTTGGCGGGCACGCTTCTCCGACTTGAGTTGGACCGGATTCCGCTCTGGCGCGGCGACAATGTTCCGATCAAGCAGCTGGTTGAGGATTTTGCTCGCTACAACTATTTGCCGCGATTGCAGGAAGCCGGCGTTTTGCTGGAGGCTATCCGCGATGGCTGCGCGCTCATCACCTGGGAACGAGACTCGTTCGCGTATGCAGACAGCTACGATGAGTCTGCCACACGGTACCGCGGGTTGCGCGGCGGCAAACAGATCATGGTCACAGCGGACGCGGGCCTGCTCATTAAGCCAGATGTTGCACGGCGGCAGATGGAGGCAGAAGCCGCTGTCGCCGATGGTCCAACGGCGGCTCCGTCGACGCTGCCGGGCGCTCGTCCTGGTGGACAAGAAGACCCAACTTCCGTCGTCGGCGTCGTGGCGCCGACTCGGTACCACGCGACGGTAAAACTAGATCCAGGGCGAGCGGGAGCCGACGCGTCGCGAATTGGCGAAGAGGTGCTGGCGCATCTCGTCGGCCTGCTGGGCGCGGACGTCACGGTCACGATGGAGATTGAAGCTCAAGTCTCGAATGGATTCCCGGAGAAGGTCGTTCGCACGGTGACTGAGAATGGCCGCACGCTCAAGTTCTCGCAGCAGGGCTTTGAGAAAGATTGACGCGTCGATTCGCCCTGGTCGAATCAACTCGGACCACGATGAGCTCTGATACAACCACTGTCGCCCTTCCCAGGCGAGACACGGTGTTCGTCAGCCACGCGAATCCAGAAGACAACACATTCGCGCTTTGGCTGACACTACGCCTCGGTGAAATGGGGTTCAAGGTCTGGTGCGACCTCACGAAACTGATCGGAGGCGAGACGTTCTGGGACAATGCGGAAGATGCGATTCGGAACAGTACCGTGAAGTTCCTGTACGTGCTCTCGCGAACATCGAACAGCAAAGATGGGTCGCTTCGGGAGCTTCAACTCGCGCAGACGCTGGCGAAAACACAATCCCTAGAGAATTTTGTCGTTCCCCTGCGTATCGACCACCTCAGATTTGAAGACAGCACGATCGAACTTCAGCGCGTTCTGAGCATTCAGTTTCATCCCTCATGGGCCAGTGGCCTTGCGCAGCTGTTGCGTCGGCTCGAAACCGACGGCGTTCCACGCGGTCTACATTCCGGACCGTCGGCGATTAGAGCCTGGTGGGCGGCTCATAGAAGCGCCGAAGAGGGTATCCTCAACGAGCCCGACGAGCATCTCTCAAATCATTTCCCCGTCAGGTCATGGCCGACGACGCTGTTCGCCCATCAATTGCATCGCGATTCGATTGGGAAGATCGAGATTCCGCAGGAAATGCCTGTCCCGTGTTCGCAAGATGGAGTTGCGCTTCTCTCCTTTGCGTCAGCTGATGAAATCAGTCCGCACCTTGGTCCGATCCTAAGCATTCGCCAATCAACGTCAATCCCGTCTGCTGGCTGGCATGAGCAGGGATGTCCGGTCCAATTCGGCCCCCACGTCGCCCGCATCTTGAAGATGGCGTGGTTGAACTTCCTTCGCCAGAAGGGACTTCCGCTCCATCAGATGGCGAACCAAGTGCAAACATTCTTCTTCAGGGCCGGGACGGCGGGGAACGACACCGTCGGCTACGACTGGGGCGATGGCCGCCGAAGCAATCGACAAGTGGTCGGATACAAGACAATCACGAACTTCAAGACCGGACTGGAGAGCCGGCGTCACTGGCATTTCGGAATCGACGCCAGGCCGTTTACGCATCCCAAAATCCTGTTCATGGTCAAGAGCCATGTCTTGTTCTCGGATGATGGCCGAACGATTTGGGAAGACCACAAGAAGCTTCTTGCTGCCCGTGCCGGCCAGTGCAAGAACTGGTGGAATCCTGCTTGGCGAGACCGTCTGCTCGGAACGATGGCGTGGTTGGGCGAGGGAGCCGACTCGATAGCGTTATCGCTCGGTGGTGGCAGCGCGGTCGAAGTCTCAACAAAGCCGACCGCACACGTAAGCCCGGTCTCGTATCGAGACCCAGGCGAGGCTGCTTGGTCCGACGAAGACGACTTCACGGAGGACGATGGCGAAGACACGGCGACGGAGACGGACCAGTAGACGAACAACAGTCCCGCCGACGTCCTCGGAGACCGGATTGATCTGGCTTCCCGAGCCCCAGCTGTTGTTCGGATCCGATCAAGCGATCGAAGACCCTCGTGACGGCCTCACTCTATTTGGGCCGCTGGACAAAGGCCGGCCTTATGGAGTCAGGGCCGGCGTGATTGGCACGGCAACCGGCATCGCCTTGTTTAGGCGCTGGCTCCAGTGGATACAGGGACCAGTAGAGAGCATCAAGGCCTCGATTGCGAGGCCGCCTTTTCCGGGGTTCGAGGCGGCATTCCGAATTCCGTGGAATACAGATCCGGCGCTTGCTCTCGAAGTCCCGGCCGACGAACTTACGAGCCACATGTATCTGGATGATCGCCATCAGCGTATCTTCGAAACAGTGCGGGTTTACACCGACCGGATCGAGAAGGCGCTCCAGAGCGAGGAGACCAAACCAGATGTGTGGTTCATCGTAATCCCGCCAGACGTGTGGAAGTACGGTCGTCCGAAATCGACGGTTGCGCCTGCCCTGCGCCAGGAGGCGCTGAAGCACTTCACCTCTGTACGGCAAGCGAAGGAGCATCTCACCGCCCCGTCGCTCTTCAGCGAACGAAATGAAGCGGCAGAAGCGTACGCCTACCAGGAACACTTCAGGAATCAACTGAAGGCGAGACTGCTCAAGCACAAGGTGGCGACGCAGGTTGTTCGTGAACCGACCCTTCAGAACATCCTCACGCCTTCAGACGAAGGATTCAAACCCACAACCGCCATCGTGCAGCCAGCAATTGCGTGGCATCTGAGCACGGCCACCTTCTACAAGTCGGGTGGACGGCCTTGGAAGGTGGCGGGCGTGAGGGACGGCGTCTGTTACGTCGGCCTTGTGTTCAAGCAAGAAGACCGAGGCGGCGATCCGCGCAATGCATGCTGCGCGGCCCAGATGTTCCTCGCCTCCGGCGATGGTGTCGTCTTCAAGGGCGCAGTCGGACCGTGGTATTCGCCGGACACAGGAGACTTTCACGTCAGTGCTGCTGCGGCAAACGAGTTAGTGCTCAAGGCGATTAAGGCGTACAAGGACGCGAACAACCAGGTCGCTCCGAGCGAATTATTTCTGCATGGTCGCGTGAAATTCAATTCTGAAGAGTGGCGTGGCTTCGAGCAAGGCGCTAAGCCGACGAACACGGCTGTGGTCGGCGTCAAGATTCGGGATGCGTCTGCGATCAAGCTCTATCGATGGGGTGATAATCCCATTCTTCGTGGGAGTGCGCTGCTTCAGAATGAGCGGTCGGCGTTTCTTTGGACGCGTGGGTGGACACCGAGGCTTCAAACGTACATCGGGCGTGGGGTCCCAAATCCCTTGAGCGTTGATGTGACTCATGGGCACGCGCCGATCAAGACCGTCCTTCAGGACGTTCTGGCGTTGACCAAACTGAATTACAACGCCTGCGTTTTCGGCGATGGAGTTCCGATAACGCTAAAGTTCGCAGATCATGTCGGCGAGGTGCTTACGGCTGGACCGGTTGCTCCGGACGTCCCGCTGCCGTTCATGTACTACATCTGAGCGATCTCACGCTCAAGCCGAAACGAATCGGTCGCAGGCTCGTATCCGCGTAAGACAACGAGTTCGGAGATAACACGGCGTGCGCCTACCCGAGCGATGTGTACAACCAGATGTAGAGCGAAGGCGATTGCTTCACGCGTCGCTGCGTGTGGCAGGCCGACGTTCGCCGTCAAGACGCAGTGCGCAAATCGCGTGAGCGCCTGCTCGGCGGAGTTAGCGTGAATGGTGCTGAGGCTGCCGAGGTGGCCGGTGTTCAGTGCCTGGAGCAAATCGAACGCTTCGCTGCCGCGCACCTCGCCGACCAGGATGCGATCCGGGCGGTGGCGCAGGGTTGCACGCAATAGGTCAGCGATCGTCACGGCGGGAAGGGGCGCCTCGCCCCCGAGCGGTGTCTGGGCGCGTCTGGCCTCGAAACGAACGAGATTCGGCTTCTCGATCATGACCTCGGACGTCTCCTCAATTAGCACGATGCGGTCGCCATCCGGAATCGTCGCTGCCAGCGCATTGAGAAGCGTCGTCTTGCCGGTGCCGGTACCGCCAGAGATCAGGATGTTCTTCCGCGTGGCGATCGCCGCGCGCAGCGTGTCGGCCAACTCCAGTGTCAGCGTCCCGAGATCGACGAGTTCCTGAAGGGTGTACCGATGCCCAAATTTGCGAATCGTCAGAGTCGGCCCGTTGACTGAGCATGGCGGGAACATCGCGGCCACGCGCGAGCCGTCCTCAAGCCGGGCGTCGAGGATGGGTTGGGCGTCGGAAATCTCGTCGCCGCATGTCCGCGCGATGTTCTTGATCGCGACTCGCAGGTTGCGCTCGTCCAGAGTGAGTTGCTCGACCTCGGAAACCGCACCGTCGCGTTCGACGAACACGCGTCGGCCGCCGGCGTTGACCATCACCTCCGTGACCGTCGGATCGAGCAGCAGATGCTCGATCGGTTTCACGAAGGGCAGAATGCGTTCGAAGCTGCTCATAAGCGACCCTGTGCGACGTGATCGAAGTAGCTCGTTTGCACGTCCAGATAGTGCGGTTTGAGGTAACAAAGCGTCGGCGGCTGCGGGTTCAGGCCGTCGTACGGCAGCACGATGGCCTGCCCGTTCTGCAACTCGCCGAAAACCTTGGGCTGAAACACGTAGTCGACCTGGAAGCTGTAGTGCTTGCTCGCAGTCATCGTCGACTTGTGCGCGCGGGCGCGGCCAGTGAGGAGCGAAATGCGCGCGTCCTGGCCGGCTTCCGTGAGCTGGTACGAGGGCCGGAGGCGCTCGGCCTTGCCGCACAGTTCCGCGGCGACATGGGCTGTGAACTCGTCCGCGGACGCGAGGAAGATCTTCGTACGGAAACACTGTAGCAGCGTGCGCCAGGATTCCTCGCCGTGGACCGCCGACCGGAGGGAACTGATGCTCTGCGTCGCGACGATGGGAATGAGACGGGCTTGCCGGCTCAGAGCGAACGTTCGTTCATCGCCTGACGGGTCGGTGTCACCGGTCGTCGCGAAGCTGTGGTACTCGTCGCAGACGAACAAGAGATCGCGCCACGGTTCCTCGGGCGCAGCCGTGATGCGTGGGATGCGCCCGAGGACCGCACGCTGAAAGTCCAGTTTCAGCATGACGCCGAGGGCACGCGCGAGACCGGGATTCAGGCCGACGGGGAAGTTGAGCGCGACGACCTTTCCCGCCTCCAGCAGCTGCTGGAGTGGCGGCAGCGGAGTACCGTGCTTCTGGCCGGGTTTCGGTGCGTGGGTATACGCCGAATGCGGCGGGCAGAATGCGCGCGCGACACTCGGGTTGTCGTCGAACAACGACAGGAACACGACGATGCCTTCCACGATGGATGAACGCAGGCGCGGTTCCAGGCGCACCCAATTGCCGAAATACCACCGCTTCACCGCCTCCAGTTGTTGGCGCCGGTCGTGCCACGTGGCATCGGGAACAGTGCCGTCAATCTGATAGGGAATCCCCTGGTTCTTCAGGAAGGCTTCGAGCGCTGCGTCGTGTGGATGCACGTACCCGTCTTCGTCTGGCCGCCATTCGGGCCACGCGCTGCCCGCAGCGGCGACGTGGTAGTCGGCGGAACCGATCCGAATCCGCGGCTGTTCCCGCGCGAACATCTCGTCGCCGCGCTTCAAGTCGCGCTCGATCAAGCTGTCGTCGATCGCGTAGTGGTAGATCTCCGCGAGCGTCGTGTAGCCGTCAACGATCTTGCGGAGGAGAATGACGAACTTCAGCAGGTCGGTGTACGCCTGCTGCCAGAACGGCTCTTTGCCACGGCCGTACAAGTTGTTGAGCAACGTTGCGATCGAGTACGCGAGCGCATACGGCTCCAACTCATTGTGCAGTGGGTTGTAACAGTAGTCGGAGTCGAGCCCGACCTCGACGTAATCGTCCTCGCGTCCGTGACGTCGGAGAATCTCGCGAACCTGCGCGCAGAAGTCGCCCTTTACTTCGAGAAGCAAGCCGCCGATCTTCTCGGCACTCGACGACGGCCGCCAGCCGAGCAGCTGGTCGACGTACGGGTACATGCAGCCGGAGGTCTTGCCCGTCCCGACGGCGCCGAGAATCATGACGCCGGTGTGCAGTCCGCGCCGCGGAATCGTCAGCCATCCCGGTCGCGACACGCGGAGCGGTCGCGTCGTGTGGTGCTGTTCGCCGAGCACGAGAAACGGCTCGGGTCTCTGTCTGGGATTGGGGTACGTCGGCAGCGTTTGATACGTCGTGGCAGGAGCACAGCGCAGGACCGCGATCGTGGCGATGGCGCTGACGATCGACAGGGCCACGAATGGCGTGCTGAACCACAGCGTGGCGTACAGGTACGCGAGACCGTCAAACAGCCACGGTTTCCGTGCTTCCAGGACGGCGAGAAACACGTTGCCGGCCGGGAACGGCCAGTGCTGCAGACCGACGACGCCGATCACGCCGGCGAGCGCCAGCGTGACCGGCCCGCGATAGTCGAGTACCGCGCGCATGACGAGGCTCCCTGACTACGCCGATTTCGCCAGCGGAACGGCGGGCGTTGCCGGCGCGGACTGCGCGGGCGGCTGCCGGCCGCTACGCTTCTTCTTCCACTCGCCTGGTTTGGGGACGTACGAGTCGGGATTCTGTTCCCGCCACGCCTGGAAATCCTTGTCACGCGCGAGGACGTTTTCGACGAGCTGGTTGAGGATGTACTCGGTTGGCTCGCCGATGAACTTCGCGTAGGCGAACAACAGCTCGTTGTTCTCGCGGTACAGGCGGGTGATGTGTCGGACGAACTGCTTCTGCGTGGTGCGGGGTTTGATGACCGGCATGACGGCTCCTTTCAGGTCCAGATCTGCGACAGGTTTCCGGGTGGGTTCGCGCCAAGAAGTACGGCAGGTTCGCGCCAGCATTCCGTCGCGGTTCCACCGCGGCGGTTTCGGCAGAGCGGGCCAGAGCGACCCCCAGCCGAGATCGAGGCTGCGGGCGGCGAAGCCGGCCGCGCAGGGGGTCGCTCTGGCCCGCTTTGCGGTTTTGTCGTCCACGATTCGGGCGGCACAGAACGCCGCCCGAATCTGGCGACTCGTCTCGACTTCTTGGCGCGAACCGTTTGAGTGGCAGTCACATCGCTCGATGAGAGGGGAGTCGTGGCGGCAGGAATCCCTCGAAGACTGCTCCTACGCTGAGCTTCGAGCCGGGTAGACAGGCCTGGTTTTTCGACCTGTCTACCGACCTGTCTACCGTCGACTGTTGAGCGCGCGCGGTCACACCGCGCGCGCGAGCGGCCCATTCTCACCGTACACATGGGGTAGTACCAGCGTGTCCAACGCCGCGTCGCCGCGACGCCACGCGTCCTGAAATGCCGGAGTCATCAGCCGCTGTAGCGCGCCTTCGCCATCGCGGCACCACCGTCGATAGATTCCGTAGAAGCGCCGATCACCGAACGCTCGGTGGGCTCGCGCGAAGCGAACCGGATCGATGGAAGCGACGGGCTCAACATGTTCTTCTTGGGCTCGACGCATGCGACAGAACCAACGGAACTCATCCACGAGCGCCGGCCGCAACGGTCCGGCGCACATGTCGCTGAAAAGCTTTCGGTGAGTCGTCTCGCCCTGCGCGATGGCGCGCGGCAGGGCGAGGATGATCCGCCAGCGCGGTAGCCGGCGAAACGTCGACTCGTGGCGTTCGAGAAACGCTCGGAACGCTTGTCCGTCTGCGCTGGTGACGACGTGCAGGAAGACCGTTTCGCCTCTCGTGGCACCGACCCCGATGGGCAACCGATCGGGGAAGTAGCGAGTCGTGGACTGACCCGCACCGACGTACGTGAGCGATGGCAATTCGGCCAAGGCCAGCCCGCGCTGCTGCGTGAAGTAGTCGATCTTCTCGTTCTCCGTCGCGAGCCACGGGATGTCGCGATTCGCCAGCACCGCGTCGAGGACCATCAGCCGTTCGACGGCGCGTGTGACCGTGCCGCGTCGTCCCAAACGACTGTTCGGCTCACCGATTGCGCGATACAACGACTTGCGATGGAGGTGGAAGATCGACCCTCCACTCGCGCCGCCCGGATACATCGTCGCGAGCTTCCGGTCGGACAGCTTGTCGAAGAAGTCCCGAGCGACCTGACCCCAACCGGTTCCTACGAACGCGCAGTACTGGCGCGGGACGCAGACTCCCGAATGGAGCAGGACCATTGCGACGAAGACGGCCTGCCGCTGCGTGAATCCGTGCGCCATGAGGGCGTTCACTCGTTCTTGGGTCGTCATCGGAGCAGCTCCTGCGCGGGATGTGGGTCGAAGGGCGATGCCCCTCCGCGCCCGCTCGCCCCGCCCATTCGCCCGGCGCGACTACCGTGCATCTGGAACCCGGCAGCCTGCTTCGCCGCTATCTGACGGCCGCTGTAGTGCTCGGTCGCCACTTCGATGTCCTGGTGGTCCCGTCGGCCGTCGGGATGCTCGTACTCGATCCGCACGTCGGGGAACTGCACCCGTCCTTCGACTACCGACAAGCCATGTGCGTCAGCCCAGCCTCGGATTTCGGCGGGCGAGCGGTCCGGCCGCCCCGACGACCGGTGCTGCTCGTGGTTGTTGGCCTGAAGGAAGCGCTGATATTCGCGCTTCAACTCGTAGTCCAGGACGATGCGCTGAACTCGCGCGCCGGAGGCGTGTAGCCGTTCGGCCGCCGTCGCGTACTCGCGGTACAACTGCGCATCGTGCGCGACCTCGCGCGGCTTGACGAGGCCGGAGTAGAACGCCTGACGCGGCTCGCCGTCGTTGGTCCGCTGATGGCGTTCGAGGAGCGCTTCACCCTCGCGGGTGAGCGTGACGACGGTCGTTCGATGGCCGTCGAGCACCTTTGGTGTGAACTCGATCAGGTTGGCTTGCCGTAACTGCTTCAGGTCGCCGTACCGAGGGCTTTCGGACTGAAGGTCCGTCGCGTCGACGACGCGAAAGGCGCCAATCGCCGCGAGCGCCCGTACCTCCGACTGACGTAGCCGATAGCTGCGATCGCCGACAGAGACGTCGATCCGGTGCTCGCTCCGAGGCAGATCGAGCTGCCGGGCGAGCACGTCGCGGACATCGGCCGCTGGAACCTCGCGCGGGCGCGTCTTCGATCCGGATCGACCACCGCGCGGCATCTCTCCGCCCGTGCCTGATGGCCGCGCCTGCTCGCGTTCGGGATGGTAGTCGCGGTCCCTCGACACGTTAGTCCTCCAGCCGTTCACTGAGCTCGGCGAGCACGGTGTCGCGCGTAGTCAGCTGACGGTCGAGGTGACGCAGCTTGACGCCTGTGTCCTTCAGGAAGAGGACCCGCGACAGTCCGTAAAACGCCGCGAAGAGGTTCACAAAGACGACCAGCAGGAAGAGACCGATCTGCACGCCGTATTGGGTAAAGAGCAGCCGCTTGTACGGCGCGAGAAACGTCGTTTCGCCGCCGACCCAGAAGACGGCCAGCATCAGAATGAGCACCGACAGCACCGCGCTGTTTACGATCACCGCTATCTGCTCCGGACCGGCGCGTCGCCGCGCTCATAGGCCGTTTCAACCGGGCGCGTGAACAACTCCGGCGCCGCGTGAGCGAATCGCTCGCGCAACTCCTCGGCGAGCATCTGGGCGCGTTCCACGCTGACGCGACGCGCATCCCGAGAAGTGACGTGGCGGCGCGCCGATGACGACTGCGCGGCATCGGCTTCAGCGCGGAGGCGTCCGCCTAGCCGCATCGCTAGACGGGTCGGCGATTCGTTTGTCTCGGCGTCCGGTGCGGCCGACGGGCCGTGCTGATACTCGATCGCACCGCTCAGGTACGAGCGTGTCGCTCGGGCGAAGCCTTGGCCGGCGAACTCCAATTGCGCGGGGTCCGCATCGGAGGCAGCCAGGTAGTCCCATGACTGCGCGAGTAGCCGATCGCCGTCCTCCATCCAGGCGCGAACGTCGTCGAGGTTCGGCTGCATACGTCCTCCTTACTGAAAGGCTTGGTCGACGCGGAAATAGGTGATCTGCAGGCCGAGCGGATTGACGCGAATGAACGCGTTTGGCACGGCGTCCCGCAGCACAAAGTCGATCTGCGCGACGTACGTCTCCCGCTTGCGCTCCTGACGCGTGCCCGGATTGAAATACCGCTTGTCGAAGTCCACCGACGCCTTGTACGGCGACTTGCTCAGTTCGCCGAAGGTCACGTTCTTGACGTCGATGTCCAACTCGTCTTCCGACGGGCTCGACAGGAAGCTCTCCATGACGCGCGACTGCTCGTTCTGAGCGATCGTCGCGTTCGCCAGGGCGGGGTCGAGGAAGAACAGCGAATCGGGGTAGTCGCGCTGAATCGTCGCGCGCAGTCGGCTGAAGTGCGTCGCCACAAACCGGGTGAGAAAGTACCGCAGTTCGGGCGCCTGAGGCCGGTACGCCGCCGCGTCGTAGGCCACAGCCTCGGCACGGCCGACGTCGTCGATCCGGATGACCAGCGGCTTAACGTTCGCGTATTTGGCTTGTGTCCGGAAGTTCAGTCCGACGAGTCCCAGGGCGAGGAGAGCGAGGAGGATGAGCGCGATCTTGAGGTAAGTGTTCAACACCAGGGCGGAGCCGTACAGCTCGACGAACTGGCGCTTCGCGTTCTCGATGGTCTTCGGGTTCAAGTCGGCAACGGTTGCAGCCATGGCACACCTACCAGAGTGGGTGGAAATGCAGAACGCCTGCGATGACCCAGACGACGCCGGCTCCGAGGCCAATCAGAGCGGCAGTCATAAAGGCCACAATCAGGAGCCTCGTGAACCGCGGCCCTGCAACGCGCAGGCGATCGGGGTGATACGGCTTGTAAGCCATCGTTGCGACCTCCTAGCGAATCTGGTTCGGTAGGACGCTCTCTCCGCCCTTGCCGGAGAAGATGGAATTCGTGAGCGACGGAATCAGAAGAATGCCGACGACGAAGACGCCTACAACGACAAACGCCTGAAGGCCGTAGACCATGTACTGGTCCTCCGTGATCCCAGGCGGCAGCGTCGTCAGATAGCGGAAGACGAACTGTTCGAACACCATCAGGAAGGCGAAGGCGATCACCGGGATGAACGAGTACTGGATGAACGCCTTGAACCAGGACCAGAAGAGGAAGTCCAGCTTCGGGACGATGAAGAAGGGCACGAAGAGCGGACCGACCAGCGCGCACACGGCGCTCGCAATGAGGCCGAACGCGACGACGGCCAGGGACAGGACCTTCGCCAGCGTCACGACGATCAGCAGGAGCCAATAGATCAGGTTGGCCAGGATCGACCAAGCGTCGGGCTGGACGAAGTGTTGCCATAACTCGTCAAGATGATCGAACACCAATTCGAGCGACCGAGCATCAAGAATGTTCGCGAGGTCGTGCGTCTGATCCGTAATCAAGTTGCTGAACGACACGCCGATGCCAGGAATCGGCGACTCGTAGCAGGCGACGATGGCGTAGCCGAAGGCAATGTACAACAGCAGTTTGGCGAACCCGAACATGTGCTCGCCGAGCGACTCGCCGCTCAGCATGATGCGGATCCCCTGCCAGACGATCAGGATCGTCGCGAAGGCCACGAACATCGAGTAGCCCAGCCGGAGAAATTCGGGCTCGTAGGTCGTCAACAAGCTACTGATGGCCTGTTGGATCGTCCCGACGATGGCGAGATGGGGTTGTGGAGGCATGTTCGTTCACCTCACCGTTGACGCCAATTGCGCAAGTCGTCGCCAGCCCCGGCAATCAGACTGGTGCTGGCCGCGCGGCCGTCCCGCAGCCGATACAACTGCATGTTCATGACAGCCGTTTCGGTGTCGCGGCTTCGCTTGTTGTCGATGAGCATCTGCTCGACGATCCCCGTCAGGAATTGCAGTCGGGCCTGCTGCTGACGCGCACGAATGAGACTTGCGCCGCTGATCTTCTCCAGGATGGCGGTGGCACTCTGGGACGGTAACGGATCGATGACGTCGGCGTCGAGCGCGTCGATCGCCGCCTGCTCCTTCCGTCCGTTGTAGCGCAGCTGGCCGGTCTGATCGGTTCCCGCGATGATCGTGCTGTCGGCGATGTCGAGCGTCGCGAGTTGCGAGCGGATCGCGTCCAGCGCCGCCTCGTCCCCTTCGCCCTCACCGAGCAGCGCGGTCAACTCCTGACCCGATGCGACGCGCTCGCGTGACACCTCTTCGAACGACTGGCCCGACCCATCGCCGTAGTTCAGGGCGGCCGTGTAAGGATTCGCGTACAGGAACGTGCCGTCGTCGATGAACCAGTGGATGCGCCACGCGGGCGGATCGGTGAGCGAGTACTTATCGAGGTTCGTCGCGAGACTCAGGCGCTTCGCCATCTTTCGAAGGCGTGTCGCCTGGTTCGTCAGCACGTCCACGACGTCGTTCTTCAACGCCGCAATGGCGAGGTTCTTCAGTGTCGTCGCCGGGTCCGTAACGACGATCTGCGCACGCGCGACGGTCACGCCGACGAATCCGACTGCGAGCAAGGTGAGGACGACTCGATGATGCGTTCTCATGATCGCCTCCTACGGCTGCCGCCAGCTTCGCAAGTCGTTTGCCGCGCCGCTCACGAGACTGGTGCCGGCCGCACGGCCATCGCGCAGCCCGAGCAGTCGCATGTTCATCGTTGCGGCTTCGGTGTCGCGCATCCGCTTGCTGCGAACCAGCAGCTGCTCCAGCGCGTGCGAGAGGAGTTGATTCGACGCCATGTCCTGGCGTCGCGCGAGTAGCTCGCCGGCCGCGACTTTGTCGAGGACAGCCGTCATTTCGTGGAAGCGTGAGCGCGGGTCGATGACATCGGCTTCGAGTGCCTGCGTCGCCTGCTGGAGCAATCCGCTATAGCCACGCACCAGAGCGACCTGATGACCGCCGATCTGCGCGACGGAGTCGGTGATTTCGATCGTCGCGTAGGCGTCCTCGATGGCCTTCCTCGCGGAGGCCGGCAGTTGGGCGAGCAGCGTGCCGGGGCGCTCAAGCGGTCGGGCCGTTTGGAAGTACAACGTGCCCCGCGCGTCGCCGCTGTTCATGCCTTGGAGCCACGGGGCGCCGTACGGCCAACGGGAGGGATCGTGTCCCGTGATGCCGATCGTCGGGATGCGATAGCGATCCAACGATCCGAGGCTTTGCGACATCCTCACGATCGTTTCGTACTGCGCAACCAGGGTCTCGTACTCACGGAGCGTCCGCTCTGCGATCAGAACCGTCTGCGTGAGATTGCCGGGGTCAACAACGACCAACTGCGCGTGTGCGGGTACCACGAGGGCACCGACGAACGCGAGGATGAAGATTACGCATTTCATGTGGCCTCCTTACCGACTCTGCGCGAGTAACGTGCGGCCTCCGACGACGGGGGCGTCGTACGCGGGGAGGTCGAGATCGTTGGTCAGATACACCTTGACGCGATGGCCTTCGCGGATCGTGACGCTCGGAAGCCGGTTGAGAAACCGGCCCATCGTCTGCGTCGTCGCCTGGGCCGTCGCCTCTCCAGCGCCGCCGGCGATAACGACGGTGCTCGGGCCGCTGGCGCGGCTGAGTCCCGCCGATCCCAGGAACTGCGAGAAGCCAGAGATCAGGCCGACCGCCGCAGACGCGCCGAATGTCGACCGATAGTGCTGGTCGACTTGGTCGCGAAGCCCCGCGTCTCCGATGTCGTTCAGGCCCATGAACGAATCGAGGCGATAGGTGCGGCCGTCCGGCAGGACGAGTCGATTGAAGGCCACGGCGAGTCGCGTTTCGCCGTACGACTGCACGGGCTTCGTCTCCCCGAGCACGCGCGAGCCTGCGGGGATAAGCACGTATTGCCCGTCGTGGGAATAGATCGCGTTCGTTACCAGGCAGTTGACCGGCGCTGCAACGCTGCCGTCGAGCCGGTTCGTCAGCACCGTGTCGATGAGCGTCCCTTCCAGCAGTCGATGGGTGGGACCATCAGACGTGATGGGGCCGGTCGCGGCGGGGCGCACCTTTGTCGCCGTGCTGGTCGCCGTTGTCGAGGCAGTGACAGATTGATTGCGCGTCGGCGCGTCCGCGGGTGGCGCGTAACGCGTCGTCGCTCGGACGACGGCGTTGGCGACGTCGTCCAGATTGGGCGGTGCAGGCGCAGTTTCGCTCTGGGCTGGAACCGCTCGCTGACTGGTCGGTCGCGCGCTGCTCGTCGCGAGCTGCTGCGCCTCAGGCCGGCGGCTGATCACGACGTTGCTCGAAAAGAGGCTCTCGTACTCGCGGCGCTTGCGATCCGCTTCGAGCGGATCGGGTGACGCCTGGGCTGTCGCCGACGGCTCGTACGTCGTCGCCTGCGGGATCACCGGCCGTTGTTCGGCGGCGGTAATTTGCTGTCGTGCGCGTTCGTCGAGCGCGCGGAGTCGATCCTGGTAGTCCCGCAGTCGATCGGGCTGCGGCGCTAGCGCGGCCGGGGTCGCGGCGGCGGCGCGTCGTGCGGCGGGCTCCGGATGTCCGGCAAACACGATGATGCCGAGAATGCCGAGTGCCAGTCCGACCATCAGCCATGTCTGGGTGCCGCGGGGAAGCACGCCACGCGGAGCCAGTCGGTTGTCGCTGACGGGGACAGTGCCGGGAGTGCTGTCAGCCATGACTCACCGCCCTTGCTGGAAGGAGAACTTGTCCTTGCCCAGCGCGAGATAGCCGCGATCGAGCAGCTTCGGAATCACGTACGTGCCGGACTGCACCTGAAAGTTAACCAGCGAG
>Ga0075426_10000639_pt1 | contig 24150 bp, 19 predicted proteins | sample SoiMethybrSBSTD5_FD_75304 | JGI IMG/M metagenome (GOLD analysis project Ga0075426, IMG submission 75304) | Bulk soil microbial communities from a Populus tree surrounding site in Tennessee, USA - Soil MetaG P. TD hybrid SBSTD5 | ecosystem: Environmental > Terrestrial > Soil > Tree plantation...
GTGCCGGTGATCGATCGACGGCTCGTGGTGAACGATCGATCCGACGCCGCGGGCGGCGCCTCGCTGTGGGCGGGCGTCGGCGACCTGCGCCGCGGCGGCTACGACGCCGCCCTCGATCTGCAGGGGCTGATCAAGTCGGCGCTGCTCGCGCGGCTGTCGCGCGCGACGCGCGTGATCGGATTCTCGGGCGGCTACGCGCGCGAACGGCTCGCGCGGCTCTTTTACACGACGGCGTTCGACGGAGGCCGCGGCGGGATCTATCATCCGAACGAGACGCGCCACGTGGTCGACATCAACCTCGCGCTGCTGTCGACGATCGGCATCACGTCGGCTCGCGCGGAATTCCCGATCGATACCGCGGACACCGCGGCCGGGCGCGAGGCGTCGGAGCGAACCCGCGGCCGGTTCGCGCTCCTCAATCCCGGCGCGGCGTGGCCGAACAAACGATGGCCGCCCGAGCGGCTCGCAGCGGTGGCGGACGCGCTCCTCGCCCGGCACGGGCTGATGTCGGTCGTGCTGTGGGGCCCTGGGGAGGAAGCGCTGGCGCGGACCGTCGTCGCCGCCGCGCCGCAGGCCGCGATCCTGTCGCCGCCGACGACGATCGCCGACATCGTCGCGCTCGCGCGGCGGGCGGCGGTGATGGTGTCGGGCGACACCGGGCCGGCGCACCTCGCGTCGGCCGTCGGCACTCCGCTCGTCGGCATTTACGGACCGACGCGGCCGGCGCGCAACGGTCCGCTGTCGCCGCGGGACGTCACCGTGTCGCGCGACGCGGTGTGCGAGTGCCACCATCTCCGGCGCTGCCGGCGCGATCGCATGTGCCTGCTCGACGTCGACACGGCGGAAGTGATCGACGCGATCGATCGACGGCTCGCCGCGGAGCCGGTTCGTGCGTGACGTCACGCGGCTGCTCGCGCGGCGCCGCGTGACGCTCGGGTTCGCGGCCGGCGCGCTCGTGCTGTGGCTCGCGCGGCCGACGCCGGCGTCGCTCGCGATCGGCATGCCGATCGCCGCGCTGGGCGAGGCGCTGCGCGTCTGGGCCGCCGGACATCTCAACAAAGCGCGCGAAGTCACCGCGTCGGGTCCGTACCGGCTGTTCGCGCATCCGCTGTACGTCGGATCCTCGGCCATCGGCGCCGGCGTCGCGATCGCGTCGTCGAGCGCCGTCGTCGCCGCAGTGATTGCGACCTACCTGATCGCGACGATCGGCGCGGCGATCAGGACCGAGGAGGCGTTTCTCCGCACGACGTTCGGCGGCGAGTACGAGCGCTACCGATCGGCGCGCGTCGGCGCCGCCGCGGGCGCGGCGCGGCGCTTCAGCGTGCGGCAGGCGATCGCGAACCGCGAGCATCGCGCCGTCGCCGGATTCCTCGCCGCGCTGTTGTGGCTCGTGTTGAAGGCAACGTATAATGGGATGTTCTGGCGGTAAGCTGTGCGTCGTAGGGGCGGTTAGCTCAGTGGTAGAGCACCGGCTTTACACGCCGGCTGTCACAGGTTCGAATCCTGTACCGCCCACTCGATTGGGGTCGTAGTTCAGTTGGCTAGAACGCTGCCCTGTCACGGCAGAGGCCGCGGGTTCGAGTCCCGTCGACCCCGCCAACTCTCTCACACAGCAGATTGGAGATAGCGGATCACCCATCCGCCGTCTCCAAGATGTCTCCACGTCCAAACACCGGATTCGGCTGTTCTAACAGTCGAATCGCGCCCTCAATCGCCGCCGGACTCAGGTGCATGTACCGCTGCGTGGTGCTGAGGTCCTGATGTCCTGCGAGCTCTTGAATCGCCCGCGCCGGCGCCCCGCGCATGGCCAGATGGGAACAGAACGTATGCCGTAGCCGGTGCACACCGTTCTGGCTAATCTGCGCGCGTCGGGCGGCGCGTTCGACGTGATGCTTCACGATGTCGGCCGACATCGGCGATCCGTCCGCCTGACACAACACGCGGTCGGATCGCAAATGGCGGTGCTCGCGAAGTGCCCCGGTCAGTCGGACCGTGAGCGGCACGTAGCGAAGTCGCCCGCCTTTCGGCACCGTGACGTGACCTTTCCAGTCTGAGCGCTGCACGCAGAGCTGCCGTTTCTGGAGATCGACGTCCCGCCACTCGAGCGCCATCATCTCGCCGCAGCGGAGTCCCGCGTCGCCACCTAGGAGCACGATGACATGCGTCGTCCGATCGAGCGACTTCGCGGCGTTGATCAACCGCTCGTACTCGTCGAAATCGTAGAACCCGGCCGACGGCTTCGGAATCGGCAGCAGCCGGATCACGCACGGGACTTGGTCGATCACGTCCCACTCCATCGCCTTCTTGAGCAACACGTTCAACACCGTCACCACGTTGTTCACGGTCTTCGGCGCACGGTTGTGCAGATGACGTTTCAGGTTCTGCACGTGTTCAGTCGTGATCGCGTCCAGCTTCTTGGAACCGAGTAGCGGGATCAGGTGTTGATGGAGAATCGACTCCTTCGACACGATGCCGCTCGGCTTCTGACGGTTCGCACGAGCGTGACCGTCGAAGAATCTGGCCGCGAACTCTTCGAGCGTCGGCACCTCCTTCCTGGGTTGGGGCACACCGTGCTGCAGCACATGCCGCTCACGATCTTCGCCCCATCGCACGGCCGCGGACCTTGACGAAACCGGCGCCTTGCTCCGTTCACGCCACCGCGATCCGTTCGGCAACCGGATGGTGACGTCCACCTCCCAGCCGCCACGTCGGTACGGTCGGACTTTCACGCTCATCGCCATTCACTCCTTCGGCGATGACGCGCGCTTCTGGTCCAGCCAGTGTAGCAGGGCGTCGGCGCGCAGCAGCACGCGACGACGAATCCGGATTACGCCGGGCAGTTGGAGACGCTCGACCATTGCGTAGATGGCGCGGCGTGTCGTCCGCAAGAAGGCGGCAGCCTCGTCGACAGTGAGCAAGACCGGCAGATGCGTCGCCGCCGGGCCGTCTCCATCACAGTCTCCGGGCGTCCGCTCGCGGCGCGCGAACCACCGCTGCGAACGGACAGGGTTGTCGTCAGCAGGCGATGATTTAGGCGGTCGTGTGGTCGGCTCCATGGCCGGAGCCTCCCCGCGCATTCGCGCGCGTCACGATTGCGCCTCTCGCGTGCTGCTCCAGCCACGCGTCGATCCATTCAGGCTTGAGCCGAATCGATCGCCTGCCGCCGATGCGGGCGTGACGGAGCTCGCCACGCTCGCACGCGGTGTAGATCGTGTCGCGGCTCACGCCCGCATACGCTGCGCCCTCGGCCACGGTGAACCAGGTCTTCATAGTCCCTCCGCGCAGGCCCGCCCGCTGCGGGCCACGAATCAAGTTGTGGGGATTTACGCGCCAGAGCGCGCCGGCGATGTGGGCGGCGCGCTGCTCCTCATGGGCGCGGATGCTGGCATGATGCCAGCATCGAGTCGCGGAGGGCGATGTGCCTGCGCGGTGCGGGGACCGATCTCAGCGATCGTCGTCGTCCCACCCTACAGCGTGTTGACGCCTTCGAAGCTAGGGTCGTGACCATCAACCGCCGTCACCGGCCATCGCTCGTCCTGAGGACCAGCGATGCTGAGAGAGCCGGGGTATGGCCTGGAAGTCCTGATGTCCGTGCGTGATACACGGTGACCTATCGGACCGGACCTTCCGGTGCGTTCGATCGAGGACCGATGTGGCAGTCGGTCGAAACGTGCTCCGCATGCGATGTCGCGAGGCGGAGGGGGTGCTCTGAGGGCACCGGCGAGATGAGAGCAGAATAAACCCGCACGAAATCCGCGTCAACCTCAACCGCCCCGTCAGATCGGTAAGAACTCGATCCGATCTGTCCATTCCTCTTCGTTCGTCGCGGTCCAAATCAAAATCAAGTCGTCCGCGGCTGTTCGAATCTGAAGGTCTTGCGGAATCACGATTACGCCGGCGCTGTGCTGAGATCGGATGAACTCGCGGAAGTGTCGAGGCATGGTGGCGCGATCGTGCGTGACGAGAAGGCGCCTATCCCGTGCGGCGAGAGCGAGAACTTCCTGATCCCCGACGCCTGCCAAACCGGCTACCAAGGCGGTTCTGAAGTCGATGGCAGGCTCGTGCCTGACGACGGCCGATACGATGATCTGATTGAGATCGGCGTCCGCCTGAAAACCGGACTGCCATTCAGCGCGTCAGCGGCCTGTGCTTCTTCGCGTCGGCGAGCTTCTGGTAGAACATCGGGTCGGCGTCTCGCGCGGCGCGCCGAGCCGCGTCAAATTCCTGCCGCTGGTTCTCCAGATAACGATCGATCTCGTCGCGGTGGCCGAGGTAGTACGCAATGGCGCCGTACACCTGCTCAAGGTTCAGTACCGGGAACGACTGCGCAATCGCCTCAGCCGATTCGCCGGACACAAACGCGTAAACGATCGAGTCGAGGGACACACGAGTCCCCGCCACAAAGTACGCGCCGTCATGCTGCTCGATATAGGCGTTGGTCATGCCGTTTCCACGAGTATATCAGCGGCGCTGACGCAGGTAGTTCAGGATTGCCGACGCCGGCGGAGTCGTAATCCTGCAGCCACCGATCCCAGGCCACCACGTAAGCGCCAAGATGGCGCGCTGCGCGGAGGCGTGGTCCATGCCCGAAGGCCGCGCGGAACGCGCGGTCGAAGCTCGACGAATGCGATGCGAAGAGCATGGACGACGCCGAGCACAGCGCCACACTCGAACGCGTCGTGGCCGGGCACGAGTCGGGCAGTCAGACCAGGCACGAAACCGCCGACTGCGATTGTGCGGTAGAACCCGGACATCAAGGCATGCCAGATCGACGTTCAGGTCGACCCTGATCTGGGGCAATCGCTGACGTAACGTTGACACAAATCGTGGTCAGCGGGCGGCGCATTCGGCGCTCAATCGGCGAACAAGAACGCACGCGACGTCGGGCAGGCAAACCATGGCGTGAGCGACCCTGTGATTTCGTGCGGGGCAAGGTACGCGCGCGCCGGGCGGGGTCGCTCACGCCATGGTTTGTGCGGTGTCAGGATCACAAACCGCGTTCGCGGGCGGCACACTACGCCGCCCGTTTCACGTGCCGGAAGCCGACGCATCGTCTCGCGTTGGAAGCAGTTATCGCGCGCTTTGCGTTCGCCAACGATCTCGAATCGACGGCTTTCCACGCGCGTGAGATGTCGTTGATGCTGAGGACGACCTCAGATAGTCAGGTTGTCCCCGAGGTCGTCCTCTGCTGTTGCGGGATCAGGCGACGCCAACCAGGGAGGAGAGGTGGCAGTACTGGTGCGTGAGTTTGACGAATTCCACGCGGCCTTCGCCTCGTTCGAGCGCATCCTTCAAGACGCCGGATTGCGCCGCCCAGATCGCGGGATTCCCATCCTGCAGCCACATCCGGAAGAGGGCTCGGAAGCGCGGAGCGCGATAGGCCAGAGATGCCGATTGAAAGCGCTCGTCGGGCGGCTGTGAGGGGCCTTGCTGACGCTGCTGCCGCTCCAGAAAGAACCACTCGAGCCCCTCGGCCGTCGCGGGCGCGATCGGCGTCGCGAGCTCCTCTCGGGCGGCGTGTCCGAACATTCGAATCGCCTTGGTGAAGGGCGCCGGCACCAGCACGCGGATGGTCCAGCCGACGAGCGGTCGGAGCAGGTACTCGCGCTTCAGCTCACGGTCGAGCTCGACGCGCAGAATGCGCGCCTCAGCGCCTGCAGCCGCTCCGCCGCTTTCAGGTACGCGCGATAGAGCTGGGCGTCGTGGGTTCGCTCGCGCGCCTTGTCGGCGCCTGCGTAGAAGGCCTGACGATGGTCCTGGTGGCCGTCTCGATGGCGTTCGAGCAGGGCCCGGCCGTGCTCCGTCAACGCGACGGCACGCTCGTGCTCGTTCAACGGCACTCGGTGGACGAGTCCTTGCTCTTCCAGGTGCCGGAGGTCGAACCCATCCTCACGCGGATCGCGCAGATCGCGCTCCGACACGACTCGAAAGGCGCCGACAGTCGAGAGTGTCCGCGATTCAGATCCATTCAGCGTGTAGTCGCGGTCGCGATCGTGCACGAGCTCGCGCTCAGGTCCGCGCGGCAGATCGAGATCGCACATGAACACGTTCCGAGGATCGATGTCTCGATCGTCATCGCGATTACGTGATTCACGATCGCGCGCCTCTCGCCAATCGTCGTCGCGATCGCGGACGTCGTCCTCGGGGGAACCATCGCGGACCGCTGCTGAACCAGGCCCGCGCCCGAGCGTCAGCCACTCGTCCTCGCGATCGTGAATCCCGTCGTCTCGTTCACGCGAGTCGACATCACGCGGATCGAAATCGCCAGACATCGCACGCACCTCGTTGGCTGGCGCTTGGCGACGAAATCGTTGCCAGCGATTCGATTATCGGAGGTCGCTACACGTGCAGCAATTCGCGATCGGACCGTTTCGGTTTGTATTGGTCGCTGAGTGTTCGGGTGGACGGCCGGCCATCACGTGCCCCAGCATCGCGCCGTGCTTGGCACCGATGGCTGGCCTTCGGCGGCTCCCCCGCCCTTGACACCGCCGCACGGTGCCTTGGATCGGCCCTTCCCTGTAACTCCGTTCCACCCTCAGCCTGCTCGCGCGGGCCGCCACTCGCGCAGGACCGGCTGCATGTCAGTGCCGAGGGGACGATCTGGCTCACGCTGCGCCGCCGGTGGGCGGACGGCACGACGCACCTGCGCTTCGATCCGCTGGAACTGCCGGAGCGGCTCGCCGTCTTGACGCCGCGACCGCGGGTCAACTTGATTCTCTACTACGGCGTGCTGGCTCCGCGCGCGGCGTGGCGGGCCGCGCTCGTCCCGACGGCAGCCTGTGGTATTGAGGCCGCGCCCGCTGAACGCTCGGTCGAAGCCGACGAGGCCGAGCCCCGCGGTGCGCAGTCCCGCCCCGGTGCCTATCAGTGGGCCGACCTGATGCGGCGGACGTTCGGATTCGACGCCCTGGCGTGCCCCCGCTGCGGCGGGCGACTGCGCCTGGTGGCGCTGCTTGAACACGCGTCCGTAGTGCAGCGCATCCTTCGCCACCTCCGCCTGCCCACGGAGGTACCCGAGCCGCGGCCGGCCCGTGCGCCGCCCCGGCGACTTGACGCGACTGCCAACCAGTTTGAGGACGCGCCCGAATTCGACGCCGCCTGGTGAGGCTCGGCGCCGCGTGAGGCGTGGTGTCGGCGCGCTCCATGATCTCTGGTCGCGGGCGGTCGTTTCTCTTGCTCACCGTCGACCCCTGCGCCACAATCTGCCGCGGACCCGCGGACACCCGCCTAATCCGCGCTGTCGAAGCGGGAAGGGGCTGACCCGGGACCGAGAACCGCCGGTCTGTTAACCGCGAGACCCGTCTAATGTTTCCTATCGTCCCCCCGGCCCCCGACATCGTCCCCTACCCGCCTCGTCTCCGGCAGCGCCTCGGCGGCGGGCTGAGAGACTATGGGCGCGGGGACGCGGGAGTCGGCAACGGCGCAACACGCGTGGCCACCGAGAAATGGAACCGTACAGCTCAGTCGTGCCCTCGGGAGCTTCCCTTCCAGCCGAATTGGGTCGAGAATAGCCCCACGTCTTTGCGGCTCGGTTCGCTGCGGCCCCGTCATGGCCGGGCTCGAGTCGCCGCGGAAATGCATCATCTCATCTATCTGGTTCGAGTTAGGGGGCACAAGTGGTCTCTGGAGTGCTGTGGTTCACATCTCAGAACGTCGGCGGGTCATGGGCGCCGTATGCCCAAGTGCCTGTGCCAATCAACGTCGGAGCGTTCAGCGGCGTTTCCTGCGCTCCCATCGATGGAGATCTGCATGTGGTAGCCTTGCAGGACGGTGACCTCTGGCACGGTGTCCGCCACGCGAACGGTCTGTGGAGCGCGTTCGAGAAGATTCAGACGCTGCTGCAGGACGGACGCGCGTTCACAGCGTTCTCCTGTGGCGCCGTCGGCGAGACTGGAGTCAGCGACCCGAAGGTGCATGTCATGGCGCTCCAGAACATGGGGGACGGCAACGTGTCAGTGGTCCACACGTACCTCTCTCCCCACGGCACATGGAGCCCATTTATCGACGTCACCGCCAGGAACTCGCTGCCCGGGTTCTCCGGCATCTCGTGCTCGGGCGGCAACATGAATCTCACGATTGCCGGCCTGCTTGGCGGCAAGGTCTGGGTATACCAGACCACCACCGAAATGAACTATCCAGACATCTGGACCGGCATAGACCCGGGGACAGCCGTCCCCGGGTCGGCCCCAGATGGTTATGGCCCCGGTGACCAGACTAACTCGTTTTGGGTGGCGACCGCCGCTGCGCCGTTCAAGTACTCAACGATTCACGTGGTGGCCGTCGACATCAAGACGCTCCAACTCTACGGGCAGTATCGCGCCATGACGGAGGTGGCGCGAGGACTCGACTTCCACTGGCGAGACAACTACATTCCGTTGTCCTTCGGCCACGGCCCGGTGGGTTGCGTGTCATTGGCCTATGACACCAGTTCGGCCGACTCACATAAACTTTCGCTCGTGATCCTGGCCAGCCAGCAGGTCTGGATTGCGAACACTCTCGACAGCGACCCTTCGACGTGGGGCGCCTTTGCGCAAGGTCCATCCCAGATCGGGTCCGGCGGGTTTCGGTACGCCGCGTCCGCGTCGGTGGCTGGTGCCCTGAATATCGTGGGGATTAGCCAGTAACGTTCTCGTCCGGTGCCATTCTCGATCGCCCGCATTGAACCCGGCCCGGCGCGCGGGTGCCGCTCCTGCACGACCATCCCTCCACGGGCTCCAGCACTAGCACGACCGGCACCTCTTGAGCGCCCGACGAGCCACGACGAACCGTCAGCCGCCTTCGTCGTCGGCAGCGCCTCGCCGGCGGGCTGAGCAACCACGGGCGCGAGGCCGCATAACTCGGCAACCTCGCCAAGCCCGGCCCGGCCGAGCAGTGGCGCCGGACAGGATTGCAGCCGCGCTGCTATGCGGCCCCGCGAGCACGCGGACGACTTCACCGGCGCAAAGACGGGCCGCTCGGCACCCGCCGAGATCGCGAGGGCCGGTGGCGAACCTGCGCTGCCGGCCCCTTGTGTTCAGCGGTTTGCTTCGGCCGGGCTCTGCGGCGCGACCTGCCCGCCGATGGGCGTCGCGGTGATCTGCGAGGCACAGGAAGGCATGCATCCGGCCTCAAGGTGGAGCGGAAGCTGGAAGTAGTCGAGCATGTCGATCCAGGGGCTGGCAGTGTAGACGGGCCATTGACTCGTCTCCGTCAAGGGACGGCAAGAACCGTCCGCCCTAAGTTGGGAGCCGGCCAGGATGCTGACGGAGTTCGCGCTCCGGTTCGAGTCCCGTCGACCCCGCCACTCAACACAATCTACCGAAACGAGTCAGTGGTTTCGGTAGATTCCGTCTCCAACCTGTCTCCAAGACTCCGGGGCCTTCCAGACGGGAACAGAAGATGTGCCGCAACCGGTGCACGCCGCTCTGTCCGATCTGCGCCCGTCGTGCGGCGCGCTCGACATGATGCTTCACGATATCCGCGGACATCGGTGATCCGTCCGGCTGACAAAGCACGCGATCGATCGCACGTGCCGATACTCGCGCAGCGCCGTGCCAATCGTACCGTCAACGGCACATAGCGCAACCGTCCACCCTTGCGTCTCGTCATCGACGTCGAAGGTTGACGCATGACAGCCGAGGACTGGGAGCAGATTCGGCAGCGAACTTCCGGCCAACTGGTTGGCCTGGAAGGTCAATCGATTGGCCGGCGAGAATTCCGTTCAGCATTCGGCCGCTCCTCTTCATATACTGACGCGCACGAATCCCCTCAACACATTTCGACGTCAGGCAGTCCGCGAACACCGCACGATGAGCCTGGCGCACCGCGTTCTGCGTGTTGTTGTCAGTTTCCTGAGTCCCGTTGGCGCCGTTGACTTCCTGCTCGCAGAGTTTCGAACGATGCCTAGGATGAGCCGAGTGCTATTCACGTTCGCCCTTTCCACCTTTGTCGCGGCTTCGAGCGGATGCTCCGCGAGCGGAGGCGGGCCAGGAGGCGCCGGCCGGGTCAAGGATGAAGCCCTCCAGGCCGGGCGGCTGCCCGGTTCTTTCGCCTTCGCTGACGAGGACTACTTCCACGACGTGGATCAGACGGCGATCGGGCTGCTGACACTCGACAGGACGGAGATCCAGGGCCGGAACATGTGGTGGGTCTGGACCGGCGGCGACGATCGGTTGTGGGACGTGCTGACATGGAAGACCTACGGACTCTTCGATCTCGTCAAGACACTCTCCTCAAACGTGGAACCACGAGAAGATCGCTGGAAGGACCTTGGCGTTTCGAACGAGCCGTGCTTGGAGGCGTCCGACGACGAGTACGTCAGGCAGCATCCCGAACTGTTCGGACTGCATTTGGATCACCGCAAGGCGGGTTGTCAGGCCGATCCCTTCGAGGATGTCGCCAAATATCCAGGAGTAAGAGCCGGTCACCGCGGCGAAGTCATGCCGGTCGGATCGTTCTACGGCTACGCCTCCGGCGTCATGGGTTTGCGGGTGTTTCCGAATCCTGACTTCGGCGCTGACGCCAAGGCCAAGTGGGATCCGGTCCGTTTCTACAACGATCCCACGTACTACCAGGACAGGAATCTGGTTCGGCCGTTCCGCGTCGGTATGGCGTGCGGCTTCTGCCACATTGGCCCGAGCCCGATCAAGCCGCCCCAGGATCCCGCCAACCCGAAATTCGAGAACCTGAGTGGCACGGTTGGCGCGCAATACTTCTGGTTCGATCGCGTTTTCGATTGGAATTGGAAGAGTCCCACGCAGAAACAGAACTTCTTGTATCAAGCGCTCAAGTCCAACTTGCCTGGAGCGCTGGACACATCGCTGGTCAGCACCGACTACATCAACAATCCGCGGACGATGAACGCCGTCTACCAGGTCGTGCCGCGTCTCGAGCTTGCGCGGCGATGGGGCTTGGAGACGTTGGCGCCAGGCGGAAGCGGCAACAACGCGCAGTTCAACACTCTGGCTGGATACGGCGTGACGCCGCCCTTCCCGCTGTTTTTCAACACACCGAATCAGGTGTGGAGTCCGCGCGTGCTCAAGGACGGCGCCGATTCGGTCGGCGTGCTCGGCGCGCTGAATCGCGTCTACCTCAACATCGGGCTCTTCAGCGAAGAGTGGCTATGGCACTTCAATGCCGTGTTCGGCGGCAAGAAGACGACGCCGATCGAAATCTCGGTGAGCCGGCAGAACTCGAGCTACTGGAACGTGACGGAAGGATGGACGCCGGCGATGGCGCGGTATCTCATCGCGGCAAGCGGTCCGCATCATCTGGCTGATGCTCCAGGCGGAATGCAGGAACTGAACAGAGACGATGCCGCGACCGTCGACCGGGGGAAGGAAGTCTTCGCGGATCGTTGTGCGCGCTGTCACTCCAGCAAGCAGCCGTCCTTCGTCCAGGGCGTCGATCCCGCGGGATGCGCCGGCAGGAACTACATCGAGTGTTTCAACAAGTACTGGGCGTGGACCAAGACGGCCGATTACAAGACCCAGATCACGAAGATCGTCAAAGATCCCACGTTCCTGGACGGCAACTTGCTTTCCACGGAACTGCGGATTCCTGTGCAGCTGTTGCAAACAAACGCGTGCAGTCCGCTGGCGAGCAATGCCATCGGCGGCAGCATCTGGGACAACTTCTCGTCGCAAACCTACAAGGAGCTATCGCCGGCTGGAAACGTGACCATTTACGACCCCTACACCGGCGATCCGGCTCCGAATCCCCTAAAGATCCTCGACGGAGGGCGCGGCTATACGCGGCCGGCGTCGCTGGTCAGCTTGTGGTCGACCGCTCCATTTCTCTTGAACAACTCGGTGGGTCCTTTCGACCCGAGTCCTTCGGTCGCATCACGCCTCGACGTGTTCCGAAAATCGATCAGACAGATGTTGTGGCCTGAGGAGCGCGACAAGGATCCGCTTCTTGCCGGCAAGATCAAAGGCCCGAGCAGAATCATCCGCAGCAATGGCGACGGCTACATGGTCATTCCGCACGGATATCTCGATAAAGAGCTGAGCGATGTCGTCACGCGGCTGAAACCGTTCATCTCCTGGGCGGAAGATAGCGCAGGGAATATCAGGCTCGGTCCGATTCCCGATGGCACCCCAGTGGGGCTTCTGCTCAGTTTGAATCTCAATCCGCGCCGCGACGAGCGATTCGTCGATCGCCTCCGCGATGATGCCGCCCTGGCCAAACTGGGCCAGCAACTCAAGCGTTATTTCAAAGAGTCTGGCGGCATGAGCGCCGAAGAGCGCCAGCGTCGCTGGCAGTCGCTGACCGCGGAGTTGATGAACCTCAGCGCGTGCCCGGATTACATCATCAATCGCGGGCACTACTTCGGCACGGACATGCTGGATCCGTCGGAAGGCGAACCGGGCTTGAGCGATCCCGAGAAACAGGCGCTGATTGCATTCCTGAAGCGGTTCTAGGGAGCGCCTGATGCTGTCCCGACGGCGCTTTCTCAATCGAGTCCTGCAATCCGCCGGCGCCGGGACGATGCTGACGGCCCACGTGGATGCTTCCGCGGCCGATGCCGCACCCGGCGAGTGCGAGTACATCGTCGTCGGATCCGGTGCAGGCGGCGGCACTCTCGCGGCACGTCTGGCGGAATACGGTCATAAGGTCGTGCTGCTGGAAGCCGGCGGAGATCCCAAGGAAGTCTCGGGCGGCGACATGCTGTACCCGGCGCAGAACACGCTGCCTCAGGATTATGAGGTGCCGGCGTTCCATCCGAACGCGTCGGAAAACGCCGCCATGCGTTGGGACTTCTTCGTCCGGCACTATGCCGATCAGCGCCAGCAGGAACGCGATGCCAAGTATCGCGCGACATATGACGGCGTGCCGGTGGACGGCGTGTTGTATCCGCGTGCTGGAACGCTGGGCGGCTGCACGGCGCACAACGCCCAGATCCTCGTCTATCCACGCAATGTGGATTGGCAGGACATCGTCGATATCACCGGCGACACATCCTGGTCGCCGGACAGGATGCGTCAGTACTTCGAGAAACTGGAGAACTGCGGGTATCGCTTTTTCGAACGGCTCCTGCACCTGCTGCTGCGTTTGAATCCAACGAGGCATGGCTTTGGCGGATGGTTGTATACGGAGAACGCCCTGCCGCTGTGGGCCCTTCTGCAGGACAGAGAACTGATCACGGCGATTCAGGACGCCGCGTCGACTGCCTTCCGAGAGATAGGGCATCCGCTGCGACAAGCGATTCGTGACCTGGAAAGCGGACTCGATCCGAACGACTGGCGGGTCGTCAAGGACGCGTCGGAGGCACTGTGTTTCACGCCGCTCACGACGAAGGACCACGCTCGGATGGGCTCCCGCGAGCGCGTGCGGGACGTGCAGAGGCGCCATCCCAATCGCCTGATCGTCGAGACGGAGGCGCTGGTGACGAAGGTGCAGTTCGAGGGCGATCGCGCGGTGGGTGTCGAGTACCTCAAAGGCCGCAATTTGTACCGGGCATACGGCCGTCCCGATGCCGCTGGCGAACCAAAGTCGTTGCGCGCCAGCCGAGAGGTCATCCTGTGCGGCGGTGCGTTCAACACACCCCAGTTGCTGATCCTTTCCGGCGTCGGCCCTGGAGACCAGCTGCGACGTCTCGGGATCCGGCCGGTTCATGAACTGCGAGGCGTCGGCCGGAATCTGCAGGATCGCTACGAAGTCGGAGTGGTGAATCAATTGGAAGACAGTTGGAAGGCGCTGAGTGGCGCGCAGTTCCGGAAGGGCGATCCGATCTACGAGGAGTGGGCCAAACCGAACCATCGCAAGGGTATCTACACGACCAACGGCGCGATCCTGGCCATCATGAAGAAAGCCATCGAACAGCGCCAGCCGCCAGACTTGTTCTGCTTCGGCCTGGTCGGGAACTTTCATGGATACTATCCTGGGTACTCCAAACTCTTCGCCGAGGAGCATGATCGCCTGACGTGGGCGATCCTCAAGGCGTACACGCTCAATCGCGGAGGCGAGGTCTATCTGGAGAGCGCTGATCCGCGCGTCGCCCCGAAGATCAATTTCCATTACTTCGAGGAAGGCACCGATAAGGAAGGCAAGGACATCGATTCGGTGGTGCAGGGCGTGAGATTTGTGCGCACGCTGACTGCCAAGTTGAAATTCGTGGCCCGCGAGGAGTACCCCGGAGATGACGTGAAGACGGACGAGGATATCCGCCAATTCGTGCGCGACAACGCGTGGGGCCATCACGCCTCGTGCTCCTGCCGAATCGGAGCGGACAACGATCCCGACGCCGTGTTGGACTCCACATTCCGCGTGCGAGGTGTCAAAGGCTTGCGCGTCGTCGACGCCTCGATCTTCCCAAAGATTCCCGGATACTTCATCGTCTCCTCGATCTACATTGCGGCGGAAAAAGCCGCCGATGTTATCCATCAGGCAGCGAAGGCGACTGCGTTTCCGACATGAACGGCCACGATGCGATCGCACCGGTCTGAATCACCGCGACGGACACCATCGATGTCTTTCGCATTGTTCAATCGTCGCTTCGCCGACAGGAGTCGTTGATGATCGTCAAGCGGCAGGCGCGGTGGGTCGTCGGCTGTTCATGTGCCGTGCTGAGCGCGTGCGCGCACCGCGCGACGCCGCCGCTTCCTCGGTACGACTTGACGAAGGGATACCGGTTCGAGCGGCTCGCCAAGGAGCCGACGGCGCCGCCGGCGCGAAAGAACTCGGACGATGTGTTCGTCGTGCTCGCGTTCTCGGGCGGCGGGACGCGCGCCGCGTCGTTGTCGACCGGCGTGTTGTACGAGCTCGCCAGCGCGAGGTTTCACTTGAACCCGCAGACGGGACAACCGTGCACGCCCGGGCCGGGCGATCCCGGCTGCGAGACGACGGCGCGGTCCCTCCTCGACGAGGTGGACGTGATCTCGTCGGTCTCGGGCGGAAGCTTCGCGGCGGCGTACTACGCGCTGAACGGCTCGGACATCTTCAACCGGCTCGGCCGATTCCAGAAAGACTTTCTCTACTACCCGCTGCAGCGCGACCTGTTCGCGCAAGCGGTTTACTACCCGCAGAACTGGCGGTTTCTCGGCGCGCGGGCTGAGATCGCGGCGCACCTGTACGACACGCGGATCTTCGACGGCGCGACGTATGCGCGCCTCGAGGGGTTGTCGCGCCCCTACGTCATCCTCAACGGCACCGACGCCACGACGGGCGCGCGGTTCGAGTTCAGCCAGGAGCAGTTCGATCTCCTCTGCTCGGATCTGAGTCGGGTGCCGCTCGCGCGCGGCGTGACCGGATCGTCGGCGTTTCCCGGACTGCTGAACTCGATCGCGATCGACGCGCACGACCGGACGAAGTGCGGCTACGCCGGACCGGGATCGGGCGCGCGCGACGACTGGGTGCCGCTCGCGCTCCAGGACAAGCCGATCAACCTGCGGCGCTATAGGGCGGCGCAGGACGTACTGGCCTATCGCGACCCGAAGCGCACGACGCTCCACGTCCTCGACGGCGGCCTCGCGGACAACATCGGGCTTCGCGCGGTGATTCAAGCGCTGGCCTCGAGCGATCAGCCCGTCGATCGCAGCGCGAATGCGCGCGGCGGATGGAGCCTGCAGCGCATGATCAACGACCGCAAGATCAAGACGCTCGTCGTCATCACGGTGAACGCACGGACGAAGCACGACTCCGACGCCGACGCGCACGCGGGCGGGCCGAGCACCATCGGCGTCCTCGGCGCGGCGAGCGGCATCCCGATGGGCAACTACTCGACCGACACGCTGGAGCTGCTGCAGTCGACGCTGCAGGAGTTCGCCGACGCGAAGGTCCTGGCCGACCTCAGGATCTTCACCGCCGAGATCGCGTTCGAGGATCTGCCCGACAACGCCGATCCGGCGCAGTCGGAGCGGCATTTCTTCGACAACCTGGCGACGAGCTTCGAGCTGCAGCCGTACGAAGTCGACTGCCTCATCGATCGCGGCGAGCGGCTGCTCAAGAACGCGCCCAACGCGCAGTTCGGCCGCACGAAGGATACCGGGAAGAAGACCTTCGCCGACTTCGTGACCACGGATTTGAAAGGCGAGTTCGACCCCGTCGGCGGGCCCCATCCGGCGGCGTGCAACGACAACGCGGCCAAGAAACTGCTCGGGATCCGAACGCATTACATCGACGTCGGCGTCGAGTTCGGATCGAGCTTCGCGCGCAGCGGCGACATCAAGAGCCAGCACGGACCCGGGCTGGCGGTGCGCGTGACACGCCCGAACGGCCTCAGCGCGATCGCCGACTTCGGCTCGCAGTCGTTCGACGTGCGCGGCGCCGTCAACGGCGCCAACCTCACACTCGGCGCCGTTGGCCTTCGCACGTTGACCGGCGGCCTCGCCTACACGCGGCGCGTCGCGCAGCTCGAGGCGACGGCGGGCTTCGCGGTCGGCTATGGCTTCGGGCATTTCGATGTGGACGATGCGACGCGCGAGGCGTTCGGCCGGCAGGGCGTGTTCGGGTTGACGGGCGACGCCACCAACGCCGTCGTGCTGTCGCCGCGCGTGAGTCTCTGGCAGAACCTGTCGAGCCGCTGGGCGTTGGGGGCGACCGCCACCTACGTGCACGCCAGGCCGACTGTGCAGCTGACGTCGGGCCCGTTCGTGCGCGAGCAGACGGTCGACGCGACGGCGATTCGCGTGTCGGCGGGCATCGGGTTCAAAGTGTTCTAAGGAGCAGCTGACCTATGGCATTCGCGATCGTGACGTTCCCGCGGGTCCGGCGCGTCTTCATGGACGGCGCACCGGAGGGACAGACCGGGGAAACAATCATCGTCCAGCGCGGTCATCACGTTTTCGATCTCGGAGATCCGCAGGACTACACGCCGCCCAGCGTGCCGGCGGTCGTCACCGGGACCGAAGACGATCCGACGATCATCGCGTTCGCCGCGGCCTCGGTGCCGCTCGCGGCCGAAGGCGTCGCGGCGGCACCGGGGCCGCTCGAGGCGGCGGCGCCCGCGAAGCGAGCCCGACGCGGCGGCGCAAAGAAGACGGCCTCGGCGCCGCGACGGCGCAAGACCGCGGCGCGGCTGCGCGGCGGCGGGAAGAGCGGCGCGAAGAAGGGTGCCGGGACGAGCCGCCGACAGGCGACCGCGAAGCGGAAGAAGACGCGGTGACGGCCTTCGGTTTCGCCGGCCGCGGCGCGATCGCGCTCGCCGGCGCCGCGCTGGCGGCGCTGTACGTGTTCGTATTGTTTCCAGCCGCCTCCGCGAAGTCCGGTTCGCCGGACAACCGGGTCGTGGATCTGCAGCGCTCGCACCGGGTGGACCAGTTCGTCGCGGTGCTGGAGCGATGGAGCGCGGCGAATCCGAAGGCCGTCGGCATCATGAAGCGGGAGAACATCCTGAAGCTCGATTCGTCGTTCCCCGCGATCTACGGCGTGACGCTGGCGTTTCTCTACGCCTGGACGACCGGGCACCGGACGCCGACGCGCCTCGACACATGGCTGTTCGTGGCGCCGCTCCTCGCCGCGGCGTTCGACTACGTCGAGAACATCTTCGAGCTGTACGCGCTCGAGGGGATCGAGACGCTGTCGAACGTGACGTACGCGAAGGACCACGGACTGTTCGACGCGCGCGCGATCCTGATCCAGTCGATCAGCGCGCACATCAAGTACGTCCTGCTCGCCGTGTCGATCGTCGGCGTCGCGATCGCGGCGGCCGCCCGCGTCATTCGTTTCGTGCAGCACCACGCGTCGTAGCGTCGATCGCGCGAGCGACGCGAAGCGCGATCGGACTCGTGATGGTTGACTTCCCCGCGGTGACGACGCCAGAGTACGGCGTCGTCATGAATCAGTTCGCGTGAGGGCACCATGATCAATCGCCTACAAGAAACCGCGCAGCCGACCGCCATTCAAGACACCACGCTCGCCACAGATGTCTTGGGCCGGTACATCTGCAGCACGTGGGATGAGGCTACGGCGAACGGCGGCGTCCAGTTCGATGCGGTCGTGATCGGAGCGGGGATGTTTGGCGCGTATTGCGCCGAGAAGCTTTTCCGCGGCGCGAACGTGCGAGTCCTCGTGCTGGACGGCGGCCCGTTTCTCGTGTCGGAGCACGTGCAGAATCTCGCGCGCATTGGGTTGAACGCGGCGGGTGCGGCGGCGGTCCCCGACAATGCGAGCGATCCGGGAACACGCGCGCTCGTGTGGGGCATCCCGTGGCGAAGCCAAGTGCCGTTTCCGGGCCTCGCATACTGCCTAGGCGGTCGATCGCTGTACTGGGGTGGGTGGTCACCGCGACTGACGTCCGCGGATTTGGCCAATTGGCCGTCAGACGTCGCCGGCTCGCTGCAGACCCCGCCCGGTACGCCGGACGAGTACGAGCTCACCGAGCGCGAGACCGGCGTGTTCGACAAGACGGACTACATTTCAGGGCTGCTGAATGCGGATCTCAAAGCGAAATGCGTGGCCGCCCAGCCGGCCGTACCGAACGTCGACGCGATTGAAGATGCGCCGCTGGCGGTGCAAGCCGCACCACCGGCATCAGGTCTCTTCAGCTTTGACAAGTACTCGAGCGCGCCGATTCTCATCGATGCGATCCGCCAGGACACCGCGAATCCAGACTGGCGGCGTCGCCTGTTCCTCGTCCCGCGCGCCCACGTCACGCAATTGAGCGTCACCAACGGCGCCGTGACGCAACTCGAAGTCTGGGCGAATGGTCAGCAGAAACTCCTGCCGATCCCATCCACCTGCGCCGTCGTGCTGGCCTCCGGGACGATTGAGAGCACGCGACTCGCGTTGGAGTCGTTCCCGACGGCGCGGATGGGTCGAAACCTCATGGCGCACCTCCGCAGCAATACGGTCGTGCGCATCAAGCGATCGGCATTCAGTCCTGGTCTGCCGCAGCAGCTCGAAGCGGCGGCGCTGCTCGTTCGCGGCTCGACGCCCCAGGGTCGTTTCCATCTGCAGGTGACTGCCGCAGCCGTGACCGGAGCGAACTCTGAAGCGGACATGTGGCGCATGATTCCCGATCTCGACCTCCTCGACCAGACGCTGGCATCCCAGGTGGCCGACTGGATCGTCGTCACGTTCCGCGGCATCGGCGAGATGAGCGGGAGCAAGGATCCGGCTCTCACGAAGAGCACCGGCCAGTTCCCGAGTTGGATGGACTTGAGCGATCAGACCGATGAATTCGGCCGCCGCCGCGCATGGGTCAATCTCGTGACCGGACCGCAGGAGGACCAGCTCTGGCGAGCGATGGACGATGCCGCGTTGGCGCTCGCCCTGAAGGTGGCGCACGACAGTCCCGCCGGAATCCAGTACTTCTACAAAGATAGTTTCCTGAATGATGGGAACGATCCTGGTTCATGGCACAACGCGCCGCCAACTCCGAGTCCGAACAACAATCCGTTCGATGCTCGAAACAAGGTCCGTGACGGTCTCGGAACGACGCATCACGAAGCCGGGACCCTGTGGATGGGCGCCGATCCGAATCAGTCGGTGACGAATCTCGATGGGCGTTTCCACCACATCTCGAACGCGTACGTCGCAGGGCCAGCCGTGTTCCCGACCTTGGGTTCCGCAAACCCGTCACTGACGGCGCTCTCGCTCGCGAGACGCACCGCGCGAGCGATTGTGAAGCAGAGCCTGCCGGTTGAAGCCGGCTTCGCCTCGTTGGGCACCGGTGGGCTCGATGGATGGCGGATGGCTGGCTTCGGCGGCTTCATCGAGCTCGGCGCGAACATCATCGAGACGGTCGATGGCATCGGACTGCTCTGGTACACGCGGCAACAATTCGCCAACTTCATTCTCCGCCTGGATTGGCGCGCATCGTTCCCCGACGATAATTCCGGTGTCTTCATTCGATTCCCTGCGTTGGGAAACGCTGATCCCGCGAATGACTGGAAGTTGGCTGTCGATCAGGGCTATGAGATCCAGATCGACGACACCGGCAAGAATCCGGACGTGAATCCACCGACATTCGGTGACCCGCTTCACAGCACTGGATCGGTTTACAAACTGGCTCCCGCGACAGCCGTTGCGTCAAAGCCGTTGGGACAATGGAACGCGTACGAGATCACCGCTCAAGGCAACACGATTACGGTCATTCTCAACGGGCAGCAGGTGAGTCAACTCGTGAATGGCAATCGGCCGCCGAAGGGATTCATCGGACTACAGAATCACCACTTCGGATCGCGCGTGCAGTTCAGGAATATCCGAATCAACACGATATGATGGCCGGTCAATCTGGCTCGTCGGTCGCGCTGGAGAGTATCGCGATCATGGACATCTCGACGCCCTGACGTCCCGGGTTGTTGGGATTTCTGGTGGTGACCGAACCACCCTTCAGCACACGAGTCGCCGCCTGGACGATAATGGTCACGTTCTGGGAGATCCCGTTGCTGGCGAGCCGCAAGAGATTGCGCCTCGACACCACATCATTCACTTTCGGTGGCGAGTGCTCCAGATGGGAATCAGGGGAGCTGGTGCTGTTCGGTGAGGTGGCCGTGCAGGCCGCGGACTTCGCGCCGGTCCTTGTGGACCCTGTCGATGCTTCCTGGCGGCGACGGCGATGTCGTCTGGCGCCGCGCTGATGACAGCCGATACCAGGCTGCTCGAGTCCGACGTCGTGGACGTCATCGATGCGAGACGTTACTTAACCGTTCCGCCGTTCACTGCCTTTAGTGGAATTCCATCGCGACGATCGATGGTGGGTCAGTCCCTTCAACGTCATCGACGACGTGCGGCGGTCGTTCGCGCTGCCGCCGCGCGTGCAGATCCACGACGCCACACTGCGCGACGGCGAACAGACGCCGGGCGTGGTGTTCAGCGTCGCGGACAAGGTGGCGATCGCCGAGGCGCTCGCCGCGGTCGGCGTCGATCGCATCGAGGCGGGCATGCCCGCGGTGTCCGACGACGACGTCGCGGCGATCAAACAGATCGCGGCCCTCCGGCTGCCGTCGAAAATCTACACGTTCGTGCGCGCGATGACCGGCGACGTCGACAAGTCGCTCGAGTGCGGCGCGCAGGGCGTGATCCTCGAGGTGCCGATCGGCTACCCGAAGCTGCTGTGGCAGTTCAAGTGGACGTGGGAAGACGTGCTGAAGAAGAGCGTCGACGTCGTCCGCTACGCCAAGGCGCGCGGGCTCGAGGTCGTCTACTTTCCGTACGACACGACGCGGGCGCGCGAGGACGATCTCACGAACCTGCTCTCGCGCCTCGTCCAGGACGCGCCGCCCGATTCGGTGGGCATCGTCGATACCATGGGCTGCGTGCTGCCGGACGCGATGAAGTACCTCGTCCGGCTCGTGAAGCGGGTGACGAACGGGCTGCCGGTCGAAGTGCACACGCACAACGATTTCGGGATGGCGGTGGCGACGGAGCTGGCCGGCGTCGAAGCGGGCGCCGAAGTGGTGCACAGCTGCGCGAACGGCCTCGGCGAGCGCACCGGCAACGCCGCGCTCGAGGAGCTGATGGTCGCGCTGCACGTGCTGTACGGCTACGACACCGCGTATCGCCTGGATCGCCTGCCGGAGCTCGGCGCGCTGGTCAGCCGCGTCAGCAGGCTGCCGATCGCGGTGAACAAGCCGATTCTCGGAGCTCGCAATTTCACGCGCGAGTCGGGCATCGGTGTCGACCTCGTGGTCGACAAGCCGCTGGCGATGTTCGGCACGCACCCGGCGCTCACCGGCCGATCGGGCGACATCGTGCTCGGCAAGAAGAGCGGCAGGACGTCGATCGCGTGGGCGCTGGGACAACTGGGCATCTCCGGCGCCGGCGACGACGCCATCGGCGAGATGTTGCGGCTCGTCAAAGAGCGCAGCATCGCCACCCGCGCGCTCGTCAGCCTCGAGGAATTCCGCGAGATCGCGGCGCGCGTGCTCGCGGTGTGACGACGCTGCTTCCCACGACCGTCGTCGGTTCGTATCCGCAGCCGGACTGGCTGATCGATCGTCAGCGGCTCGCCGCCAACACGCCGCCGCGCGTCCGGATGCGCGAGCTGTGGCGCGTCGCGCCCGAGCTGCTGGAGCAGGCGCAGGACGACGCCGCGTTGATCGCGATCCGCGATCAGGAGCGCGCCGGCATCGACATCGTCTCGGACGGCGAGATGCGGCGCGAGAGCTACTTCAACTGGTTCGCCACCGCGCTCGACGGGATCGATCTCGACCATCCCGGCACCGCGGTCAGCCGCACCGGCAAGCCGGCGGTGGTGCCGCGCGTCGTCGGCCGCGTGCGCCGCCTGCGCCCCGTCAACGTGCGCGACGTGGAGTTCCTGCGGGCGAACACCGATCGCCGGATCAAGATCACGCTGCCCGGCCCGTTCACGATGACGCAGCTCGCGCAGAACGACCACTACCCGTCGGAGGCGGATCTCGCGATGGATTATGCCGCCGCGGTGAACGCGGAAGTCCGCGACCTGTTCGCCGCGGGCGCCGACGTCGTGCAGATCGACGAGCCGTACCTGCAGGCGCAGCCCGACAAGGCGCGCGCGTACGGCGTCGCCGCGCTGCAGCGCGCGCTGGACGGCGTCGCGGGGACGACCGTCGTGCACGTCTGCTTCGGCTACGGCGCGATGGTCAAGGGAAAGCCCGCGCGATACGACTTCCTGTCCGAGCTGGCGGCGACGAGCGTCCAGCAGGTCTCGGTGGAAACGGCGCAGCCGTCGCTGGATTACTCCGCGCTGGCCGACCTGCGCGGCAAGACGATCGTGCTGGGCGTCCTCGATCTGTCGACGAGCGACGTGGAGTCGCCCGCGGTGGTCGCCGACCGGATCCGCCGCGCCCTGCCGTACGTGGCCGCCGATCGGCTGGTCATCGCGCCGGACTGCGGAATGAAGTACCTTACGCGCGACGTCGCGTTCAGGAAGCTCGCGGCGATGGTGCGCGGCGCCGGAACGGTACGCGGCGAACTGGAGGAACGATGACGAGCCTCATACGGAGCGTGCACCACATCACGCTGTGCCCCGGCGGCGCGCAGCAGGACATCGACTTCTTCACCACCGTGCTCGCGCAGCGGCTGGTCAAGCAGACGGTGTTGATGGACGGCAACATTCCCATCTACCACTTCTATTACGGGAACGGCGACGCCGACGTCGGCTCCATCGCCACCTGTTTTCCGTACTCGCGGAAACCAGGCCGCGCCGGCTCCGGTCAGCTCTCCTGCACCAGCTACACCGTGCCGGCCGGGGCGGCGCCGTTCTGGAAGGAGCACTTCGATCGGCATCACACGGAGCACAGCGGCGTGCAGGAGCGGTTCGGCACGAAGTACCTGCGCGCACGCCATCCCGCCGGTCTGCTCGTCGAAGTGATCGAAGAGGGCGGCGACTCCCGGAATCCGTGGACGACGACGCAGGTCTCGAGGGACGTCGCCACGCGCGGCTTTTTCGGGGCGGTGCTGTCGGTGCGCGATCCGCGCGAGCAGGAGTCGTTCTTCGTCGACGCGCTCGGATTCCGCAAGGTCGGCGTCGACGGTCCGTATCATCGCTTCGAGGTGCCGGGCACCGGTCCGGGACGCATCGTCGATCTGCACGTCGAGCCGGAGCGGACGCCCGGCAGCTGGGGCTTCGGCGCCGGCACGGCGCACCACATCGCCTTCAACGTCGAAACCGACGATGCGCTCATGAAGCAGAAGGCGATCTACGAGGAGCTGGGCTACACCGACGCGTCGGAGATCAAGGATCGGTTCTACTTCCACTCGATGTACGTGCGGTCGCCCGGCGGCATCCTCGTCGAGTGCACGGCGAACGTGCCCGGCGGGTTCTACAAGGACGAGGCGCCCGACAGCCTCGGAACGAGCCTGCTGCTGCCGCCGTGGTTCGAGGATCAGCGCGCGGCGATCGTGTCGCAGCTGGAGCCGATCAGCGTGCCGGAAGAGAACCGCCCGAAGGCGGGCACGGCGTCGGCGCCGAAGGCTCCCGTCGCCGCACAGGCGGCGGCGCCGGACTCGGCGATTGCCACGTCGCGTTTCAAGGCCAACTTCGGCGAGAAACAAGCAACGTAGGGGCGGCCCTATGTGGCCGCCCCGGCCCTGCGTGGCCGCCCCCGCCGCCCCGCCTTACGGCAGCGCGAAGACGACGAGCTGATTGGTCGCGACGATCGCGACGCACTGTTTGCCGTTCTTCGCCTGATACGAGATTGGATTGGCGTTGCCGGGGGCGTCGAGCGCCGCGGCCCACAGCTCTTTCCCGGTCTTCGCGTCGAACGCGCGGAAGCGGCGATCGTCGGTCGCGCCGACGAACACCAG
>Ga0075426_10000642_pt1 | contig 24088 bp, 18 predicted proteins | sample SoiMethybrSBSTD5_FD_75304 | JGI IMG/M metagenome (GOLD analysis project Ga0075426, IMG submission 75304) | Bulk soil microbial communities from a Populus tree surrounding site in Tennessee, USA - Soil MetaG P. TD hybrid SBSTD5 | ecosystem: Environmental > Terrestrial > Soil > Tree plantation...
ATGGTGAGCGCGGAAGGAATCGAACCTTCAACCTACTGATTAAGAGTCAGTTGCTCTGCCAATTGAGCTACGCGCCCGGTAAGAAGTGCGGCTGCACGGAAGGCTGGCGCAAGAATAGCCCAGCCCTGAATTGAGTATAACAGCGCCGGCGTGGTTGGGTGAAGGTTGCCGGGAAAGCCTTAAGGCTGAGTCCGCAGCACAACACCGCAAAAACGCGAAAAAAGTGAAGACCGGTTGTTCAAAGCACCCGCCGAATCCTAACGCAGAGAACGCCGTGAACAACTGGTTGCGCAACTGAACTTCCGCTGTCGCGGGATTCTGGGCAAGCGTCATTACCCGCGTCCTCTGCGTTCAAGAACATCCGAACTGGGATGGTTGCACGTCACAATATCAATCCGAAGGTTTCTGATATCCTCGAAGGTCGCATCCCGACAATCTCTTCCCGGGAGGCCGCCATGATTTGTTCCTCATTCCGCCGGGCCGCAGTGGCTGTGGTGCTGCTGGCCGCCTGCGCTGCACTCGCGGCGCCGCAACCGCCAAACAACCAGGAAATCGAGCGCCGTATAGACGCGCTGCTGCGGCAGATGACGCTGCAGGAAAAGATTGGGCAACTGGTGCAGTACAACGGCGACACCCCCGAAGCGGCCGCCCAGGCCAAAGCGGGCCGAGTGGGCTCGCTGCTGAACGCGACCGGCGCCGACAGAATCACCGAACTGCAGCGCGCGGCGGAGCAGTCGCGCCTCAAAATCCCGCTGATTTTCGGTTACGACGTAATACATGGCTACCGCACCATCTTCCCTGTTCCACTGGCGGGCGCGGCCAGTTTCGACCCCACCCTGGTAGAGCAGTCGGAGCGGGTGGCAGCCAAGGAAGCCACAGCTGCGGGCGTGAAGTGGACCTTCGCCCCCATGGTCGACATCGCGCGCGACCCGCGCTGGGGACGCATCGTGGAAGGGGCGGGCGAAGATCCCTACCTGGGCTCGGCGATGGCGGCGGCGCGGGTACGTGGCTTTCAGGGCGCCAACATGGCGGATCCGCAGAGCCTGGTGGCCTGTGCCAAGCATTTTGTGGGCTATGGCGCGGCCGAGGGCGGGCGCGACTACAACAGCACCGAAATTCCCGAGGACACGCTTCGCGAGATTTACCTGCCCCCTTTCCACGCGGCGGTGCAGGCGGGCGCAGGCACGCTGATGTCGGGGTTCCAGGATCTCAATGATGTGCCGGCTTCCGCCAACTATCACACCCTGACCGAAATTTTGCGCAAGGAATGGCGCTTCGACGGGTTTGTGGTCAGCGATTACGATTCCATCCACGAACTGGTGCCGCATGGCATTGCAGCGGACGATCAGCAGGCCGCGCTGCAAGCGCTGACTGCCGGAGTGGAAATGGATATGGCGGACGGCCTTTATGAAAAATACCTGGCCGAACTGGTGCAGTCGCGCAAGCTGCCCATGAGCACGCTGGATGAGGCGGTGCGGCGGGTGCTGCGCATCAAGTTCCGTGCCGGATTGTTCGAGCGGCCCTTCTACACCGATGCGGCGCGGGAGCGCAGCGACATTCTCACCCCAGAGAACCGGCAGGTCGCACGTCGACTGGCCGAAGAGTCGCTGGTGTTGCTGAAGAATGACAATCACCTGCTGCCCTTACCCAAGAACGGAAAGAAGATTGCGGTCATCGGGCCGTTGGCCAGCGATCAAGCTAACCAGCTAGGCTCCTGGGTAGGCCGGGGCCAGGCCGCCGATGTCATTTCGCCACTGCAAGGAATTGAAGCCCAGGTGCCGCAAGGATCGGTGCTGCACGCCCGCGGGGTGGACATCAGCTCGCTGCAGGCGCAGGAGGTCTCGGGAGCAACGGGTGCCGCGCCCGCTCCCACCGGGGCGACCGGCGCAGCCGCTGCTGAGCGCGAGACCGGGCCAGCGACCATTGAAGGTGCCGTGCAGGTGGCACAGCAGGCAGACGTGGTGGTGATGTTCTTAGGCGAGCCCAGCGGGATGACCGGCGAAGCCAGTTCGCGCGCTTTCCTCGATCTGCCTGGAAAACAGGAGCAACTGCTGGAAGCAGTGGTGGCCACTGGGAAGCCCGTGGTGCTGGTGCTGGAGAGCGGACGTCCTCTGGATATCCGCTGGGCCGCCGAGCACGTCCCGGCTATCATCCAGGCGTGGTACCCCGGAACGGAGGCGGGCAATGCCATCGCCGACGTGCTGTTCGGCGGTGCTTCTCCCAGCGGGCGCCTGCCTATCAGCTGGCCGCGCAGCGTAGGCCAGATTCCGGTTTACTACAACCACAAGAATACGGGGCGCCCCAGTTCGAAAGACCGCTGGCACACCGGCTACCTCGACGAAAGCAAAGAGCCGCTGTTCCCCTTTGGCTACGGCCTGAGCTACGCCACCTTCAGCTACAGCAACCTGCGCGTGCTCTCGCCCCAGATCACGGCCGCGGGAACGCTGCGGGTTGAGGCCACAGTGGAGAACACCGGCCAGCTGGCCGGAACAGAAGTCGCGCAGCTCTACCTTCACGACAGGGTAGCGCCCAGGTCGCCACGAGTACGGGAGCTTCAAGGCTTTCAGCGGGTCACGCTGCAGCCGGGCGAAAGCAAGAACGTGGTTTTCACCGTCAACGCTCATGACCTGGGCTCGTTTGACACCAACATGAGGTGGGTAGTGCCGCCGGGCACATTTGACGTGTGGATAGCGCCCAATGCCGCCGCCGAGGGAGCTGCCGGCACTTTCCAGGTCGTCGCCAGGTAGATGGCGTGGACGCGGGAATTCACTCCTCGAAGGCCGGCATTGTTGCGCAAAATCTCCGTCAAGGTTAGCCGTCCAATCGAGAACAACTCCGTGCAGCGCGAATTCGCGCCCGCATCTCGCCAGGCTGTCCATGCGGGCAGCTTGCGGACTACGCGACATCTCTCTCGCCGATGGTAAACTGTAGCCATCACGGGTGCGCGCCCGTAGCTCAATTGGATAGAGCGCCAGCCTCCGGAGCTGTAGGTTGGGGGTTCGAGTCCCTCCGGGCGCGCCATTGCTTCCTCGAGATTAGCGTTTCCTTCCCTTGGGATTTAACTTTCCGCGCCAATGTGGTAAATCCCAGCACATGTCGGCCGCTGCTGCATTCGTCGCCGCGCTTGCTCGCCTGCCGGGAGTGGTTCGCAATCCTTCCCAGGTGCGCGATCCGTTCCTCCAGCTTTTAAATGATCCCCTGGTGTGGGGACCGGTGGGAGCAGTGCTGGGGGCGTATGGATTTTTGCGGGGATTCTCGCTGCTCAAGCGCAAGCGCCTCTTGCAGGACACGCCGCGCTCTACGGTGCGGGCAGCGGCGCTGGGCCCGGTGGAAATCAGCGGCCAGGCCACCGGTCCCTATACTCTGGTTTCGCCGCTCTCCACCACCGACTGCTACTACTATCGCCTGGTTACGACCATTCTCCAGGGAAGCCGGAAGAAAACCTGCTCCATCGAAGAATGCGCTCCGCTGTTTCTGAATGACGGCACCGGCAACATCATGGTGGATCCTCGGGGAGCGGAAATTCAGTTTTCCCCCCTGGGCAGCTTGGATGCTGGTTCCCTGCCCGATTACCTGCGTCATTTTCTGAACCAGCACGGCATTCCTGCCGACCTGGTCGCCAGGGTACAGGAGTTCTGCATACGTCCCGGAGACCCGATTGTGGTCTTTGGCACTCTGCAGGAAAACCCGTGGTCGAAATCACAACCGCGAGAACTGGCGGGCCGAATCGGGCCGGGCTTTTTGAGTGAAGCCGCCGCCGACGTGCAGCGGCGCCGGGCTTTCGTATCTTTAAATCCGGATGCCCCTTCGGGTGATCTCGCGGTCTCGGCGTCTCAGTTTGATCTCTATCCTCCCGCCCTGTTGATGAAGGGCTCTTCGCCGTTCTTCATCTCCAATGCGAGTCAGCAGGAACTCACCCAATCTCTGAGTTTCCAGTCCGCTGTGTACATTTGGGGCGGACCGGCGCTGGCATTGTTCTGCACCTACTTTCTCCTGCAGCGCGTGGCTCGCCTGTGGACGCGGTAAGTTGTTTTGCTCGGGTTGGACAGGAACAATCTTCCGCGAGGCCACGCGCGGCCACTCCCCCGCGTGCCCGACGGAAGAGTTCTCTCGTTGCGCCGCCCGGCTCAGGGGAGTAAACTTTGTGGAATTTCTCTTCACCTGGACGGCAGCGACACGGTTCGCTCGCGGAGAACGCGTTCGCCAAAACACCGCCCAGGCACTCTCCCCAGCCGTTGAGGACCAGGGATGGCTAACCGCGGCACGATACCACAACCGTCACCCAGCGTCCGGAAACAGAATTCGGCGCGCGGCGGGACGGTGCGTCCGGTTTCGCAGGAGCAGGCAGCGGCAGCGGAAGCGCTGGAAAGTCACCTTCACCAACTGGCAGATGAAATCCTCTTATCGGCCGGCGCCGATGGGGTGGCTATCGCCCTGGCTGAAAACGGGGAGTTGCGCTGCCGTGCCTCCAGCGGCATTGCCCCGCCTCAAGGCACGCAGATTGATTCGCGCTCTGGCCTCACCGGAGCCTGCCTCAGCACCGGCACCGTGCTGCGCTGTGACGACACCGAACAGGATCTGCGGGTGGACCAGCAGGTTTGCCGGGCAATTGGCATTCGCGCCATCGTCTGCGTTCCGGTAAGCGCAGGCCAGGAAGTGGTGGGCATCTTTGAGATTTTCTCCAGCCGCCCGGGCGCGTTCCGCGAAATTGATCTGGACGGACTGCGGGCGATTGCAGACGAAATCGCCCACTGCTTCGAAGCCGAAGAAGCGCTGACCCGGGCCGCGGTGGCTGCCGCTGCTGATCTGGGCGCGGCGGGCGAACTGCCCCCGGGATGGATACCCGTATCAGCTGCGATCCGGCCGCGCCGGCCCATGAGCCCAATCACAGTCAAGAAATGGCGGGCCGTGCTGGGAGTCTTGGTGCTGGCGGTGGGCTTGTTCCTGTTGCTGCGCGCTCTTCGCAGTCCGCGGACACCGCTGGCTCAAGCTGCGCCCACGGTGGAGTCGGCCGCGGCAGACCAGCAACCCGGGAACAGCCAACTACAAGAACGGCGGAACCGGCCTTTGCGCCGGCGCATTACCGCTCCGGCGCATGGCGAAGCCAGGGCCGTGGCTTCGGATACAGAACCTATTTCGGTGGCCGCCTCCGCGCCTAAGCGGGCAGACCTATCCTTGCCCAATCCGCCTGTCCTGATTTCTGCGCCGAGCGCGAGCGATCCTATGCGCCAACTGGTCAGTTCCCTGCCCGCTGCACAACCGTCTTTGCCGACCGTTCTGCACATCTCGCGTGGAATTCCACACCCAGTATTGGTGCGCCAAGTGGCGCCCGTCTATCCCGCCTTAGCTAAACAAGGCGGAATCGAGGGCACTGTCGTTCTGGACGCCTTGGTGGACAAGAATGGCAAAGTGTCCAGCCTGCGAGTGGTCAGCGGGAATTCTTTGTTAGCCACCGCCGCCGTGCGCGCCGTGCGCCAATGGCGCTATCAGCCCTCCCAGCTCAACGGACAGACCGTCGCGGTCCCAATCAAGATCACGCTCAACTTTGATCTGAGACAATAACAACTGAGAATGCGACACCACTCGGCGCTCCGCAGGCGCGGGTATCAATCCCGCCGGCGAAAGATGATGCGCAGTTTAAGCCGCATGGCGCTTGCCTTCCCCACTCAGCAACCGCCGGATCTCTGCCACCAGGGCTTCCGGCTCTTGCGGTTTGGCCAGGAGCAGATCGGCAAATTCCACCGCTTGCGCCGCCTCTGGATCTCCGGAAAATACCACCACCGGCAACGTGGGCCGGAGCCGTTTCAGGGCCGGGCCTAGTTCGCTCCCGCTGCCCGGCAGATTGTAATCCGTAATCACCAGGTCAACCGGCTTCGTTTGAACCAGTTGCAGCGCGCTGCTGGCGCTGCTGGCGCCCAGCACGGAGTAGCCATGCTGCTCCAGAATGCGCGTCAGGGTAAGCAGCATGAGAGCGTTGTCGTCCACGATTAGAATGCAGTGTGCGGCTGGCACGAAGGACCCCTCTTCCGAACGCCGGCTGAGCGGCTGCGTAAGACAGCGTTGGGCGGATTTTTATTAAAGACTGGGAAGCAACCGCGGGCCGCGGGGTTGCAGTGAGATATCTCATGATATCAAACGCCATCCAGAACGGCACCCGAACTTCCCTCAGGAGGGCTGTCCCCGCAGCTTGCGATGCAGCCGGTCTGCTTTTCTCTCGGTCTGCTGCAGAGCTCTTTGGGTGGCCCGCAGGCTGGCTTCTGTCTTCCTCATGTCCGAGTGCAGGTTTTTGACCTGCTGGAACATCTTTTTGGCCTGCTCCTCTGCTTTTTTTGCTCCACGCGAAAGGTCCTGAGCGTGACTCGTCAAAATAGCTGGCGGTCGATCCTGTTTAGCCATGTGGGAGAACGATGCCCCGCCACCAGCCTGGGATGTGGGCCGGCAGGTAATTATTAGGGTTGAGGGATGACTCTCAGGATCCTTAGCTGGCCCCGCCGAGGGTGGACTGGATGCCGAAGGAGTGACGCACGTCGGCGCCACGCACCCAGAAAATCACGTCCTCGGCGATGTTGGTGGCGTGGTCGGCTACCCTCTCCAGGTTGCGGGCAATCAGCAGAGCATCGAGAGCCTGCCGGGTCACAGCAGGATTCTGGTTCATAGTTCGCACCAGGGAGATGAATGCCTCATCGCGCATGCGGTCCACCACGTTGTCCATCTCCAGCACCGCCTGAGCCAGTTCGGCTTTTCCCTCGATGAACGACTCCAGGGCGCGCTGCACCATCGCCGAAGCCGCTGAAGCCATGCGCGGCACATCCACCGGCAGCTCGGCCGCGGGAAGCTCCATCATGTCCATCACGCGCTCGGCGATGTTCACCGCCTGGTCTCCCACCCGCTCCAGGTCGGCGTTGATTTTCACCACCGCCAGGATGAAGCGCAGGTCAATGGCCATGGGCTGCTGCATGGCCAACAGGTCGAGGGCGACACCGTCAATATCGCGCTCCGCGGCGTTAATCTGCGATTCGTTCTCCAGCACGCGGTGGCAGAGCGAAAGATCGCGCTCGCGGTAGGCCTGGCAGGCGCGGTCCACCGCCTGCTCCGCCATGCCTCCCATCTTGAGCAGCTTTTCCCGCAGTTCGTCCAGCCCTTGCTGAAATCGTGTGCGCATCAGCCAAACCTGCCTGTAATGTAGTCTTCTGTACGCTTGTCCGAGGGATTGGTAAAGATTTTTTCAGTTTTGTCGAATTCAATCAACCGGCCCAGCAGGAAAAATCCCGTAAACTCCGCCACCCGTGCCGCCTGCTGCATATTATGGGTGACGATCACAATGGTGTAATTCTCTTTCAGCTGAAAAATCAGGTCCTCGATTTTCCCCGTGGAAATCGGATCCAGGGCGGAGGCTGGCTCATCCATCAGCAGGACGTTGGGTTCCACCGCCAGGGCGCGGGCGATGCACAGCCGCTGCTGCTGTCCGCCGGAAAGGCTGGCGCCTGACTTCTTCTTCAGCGCGTCCTTCACCTCGTCCCACAGCGCCGCCATGCGCAGCGAGCGCTCCACGATTTCGTCGAGTTTGCGCCGGTCGCGAAAACCGTTCAGCTTCAGGCCCGCAGCCACGTTGTCGTAAATGGACATCGCCGGAAAAGGATTCGGCTTCTGGAATACCATCCCCACTTGCCGGCGCACCAGCACCGCCGGAGTGCCGTCGCCGTACACTTCCATCTCGCCGATTCTCACCTTGCCGGTGACGCGCGTCTCCGGCAACGTTTCGTGCATGCGGTTCAGGCAGCGCACGAAGGTGGATTTTCCGCAGCCGGATGGGCCGATGATGGCAGTGGCGTGATTGGGCGCGATGTGCATGCCGATGTCTTGCAGCGCCTGGGTGGCGCCAAACCAGGCATTCAGGCTTTCCACTTCGATGCCCACGCCCATGTTAAGCCGTCCCCTTCATCATGCCCCGGCTGGCGACCAAGCGCACCACGGCAATGGTGCCGACGATGAGCGCAATCAGCACCAGGGCTCCCGCCCAAGCTTGCCGGTGCCACTCGTCATAGGGGGAAATGGCATAGACGAAAATCTGCAATGGCAGAGCGGCGATCGGCTGGTTGATATTGCTGCTCCAGAACTGGCTGCCGAAGGCGGTAAACAGCAAAGGAGCGGTTTCGCCCGCGACCCGGGCAAACGCCAGCATGATTCCGGTAATGATGCCGGCGGCGGAGGTGCGCAGCGTCACTGAGACCGTAGTCCGCCAGCGCGAGATGCCCAGCCCCAGCGCCGCCTCGCGAACCGACACCGGTACCAGCAGCAGCATTTCTTCGGTGGCCCGAGTGATGGTGGGAACCATCATGATGCCCAGGGCCACGCCCCCGGCCAGCGCCGAAAAATGTCTCTGGCGCAGCACCACCAGCGAGTAGGCCACAATGCCGATCACAATGGACGGCACCCCGTTGAGCACATCGGCGGTAAAACGGATGGCGTCGCCGAAGCGGTTACGCCCGTACTCGGAAAGAAAAACTCCGGCCCCGATGCCCAGCGGAACGCCGATGGCGCTGGCAATGCCCAGGATCACTCCCGAGCCCAGAATGGCGTTGGCCATGCCACCCCCAGGCACGCCCACCGGTGCGGGCGTCCTGGTCAGAAAGGCCCAATTGATGGAACCGATTCCGCGCTTCAACAAGTCGGCGAAAATCGCCGCCAGAGGCAGCAGCACGAGCAGGACCGCGGCCACTGCCAGCGCGGTGAACAGATGGTCCTCGAACCGCCGCATCCACGAAATCTGCTCTGACCTCGCTCCCGCTTTATTGCGCATGGACCCTCGCTGGAAGGCCACGAGTCACACTCCACACCAGCAAACGGGCGAGCGCGTTGACTACAATCGTCACCAGGAACAAAGCCAGGCCGATCTCCACTAGCGCGCTCAGATAGAGACGGCCCGTGGCCTCGGTAAACTCGTTGGCTATCACGCTGGCCATGGTGTAACCGGGGGCCAGCAGCGATTTTGCGATTTCCGGGCGGTTGCCGATCACCATGGTGACCGCCATGGTTTCGCCCAGCGCCCGCCCCAATCCCAGGATGACGGCGCCCAGAATGCCGGCCCGCGCGTTGCGCAATACGCCGATGCGAATCATTTCCCACCGGGTAGAGCCCAGGGCCAGCGCCGCCTCACGCTGGTTCCGGGGCACCGCGCTCAGTACCTCCCGAGTCAGCGAGGAAATGATGGGAACCACCATGATGGCCAGCACTATCCCGGCTGCCAGCATCCCGATCCCGTATGGCGGCCCTTCGAACAGCCCCGTCCAACCGAAATAGCGCATCAGGCCGGGCTCGATGTACAGGCGCAGAATCGGTACCAGCACGAAGATCGCCCACAGGCCATAGATCACGCTGGGAATCGCCGCCAGCAGTTCGGTGGAAAAGGAAAGTATGCCGCGCAGCCTCTGGGGGCACATCTCGGTGATGAAGAGGGCTACACCCACCCCCAGCGGAACCGCCAGCACCAGGGCCACGATCGAAGACACGATTGTTCCATAAATAAACGGCAGCGCGCCAAAGTGATCGTTGACCGGGTCCCAAGTCTGGCTTACGAAAAACCTCCAGCCAAACTGATGTAAGGAAAGTCTGGAATTGACAACCAGTTCATAGAAGATGAGCCCCAGAACCACTGCGACGCTCAGGCCACAGGCGATCATGGCATACCGAAAAGTCTCGTCTGGAAGCCGGCTGCCTGTTCGCATACGAAAGCGCGCCAGCTCAGGGGCACGCTGAGGCGGTGGAGGGGGGGGTCCCCCCATCGGCATGGCTTTCCGGGGCTGTGGCGGACGCGGCGTTAGCCGTGGAATGCCCATGGATTCCCAATCTCAACCTAACAAAGTTTTGTTACAGGAGTGTTACAGGATCAGAAGTCGTTATCAGGAGTCAGGCCGTCTTCAAGAGTAGGTCGCCGGCATTAGCGGGTGCTGGTGGCTGCCAGAGCCCGAATCACCATCCGCCCAGCAAGTACTGACTCCTGACCTCAGAAATAAAACAGGCGCCGGTTGGTTGGCCAGGCGCCTGTTCTTGCTCCGCGTTAAAACGAGAATTCCATGTTGAGGAAAATGGCTTGAACGTCCGGCGGAACTGCGTTCGCAATGCCGGTTGGGTTGGCCTTCGCCAATTTCGAGTTGAACTGGGCCAGGTCACTGGCCGGGTAGGTGAATTGGCTGTGCCGGTAGAACACGTTCTGGCTGTCCAGGGCAAAGCGCAAATGCTTGCTGTAACGGTAGTTGATGCCGGCGATCAAGCGATGAAAATCAATCGGATCGCTGGGAATGTTCGTGTTGGGCTGAAACAACTCCCACATCCCGAACAGTGTGAATTTCGTGGTCGGAATGTCGGCGTGACCGAACACGTCAAACCCCTTCTGCCGGGTATGCGTGCCCGACAGGATGGCACTGGCCAGGTCGGTTAGCCCGGCATACTGAGTCGTCCCCAAACCAAATGCGTCCTGCGGCCCGGCCCCGGAGAACAAATTCCCCAGGCTGAAGGCGTTGCGTCCGAAATCATACTCCGCAGCCAACTGATAGCCATTGTGGGGCGTAGTGTAGTGAATCAAGCCAGCCATACGCTCTACCACGTGGTTGGACGTATCAGGCGTCACATTGCCGTACCCGTAGTCCACGAAGCCGGTTATCCCAAGGCCATCGTATTTGGACTTCGCGCCGAAGGGATAAAACGAGACCCGGGCCATCCCGGTCTTCGTCTCTGACTGGTTGAACTGGTGAAAATTGGCGTCATTGAAGATGCCAATCTGATAGTCAATGTACTGCTTGCCATTCACCTTGATAGGACCATTGAGCGAGGCGCCGGTATACGTGGAACTCAAGCTGAGGTAGTTCCAGGGAACCAGGTTAACGTAACGGAAGCCGTACAGGCCTTCTTCCCAGTCCACCAGCGGGTTCATCTGCTGGCCGAAGCGGATGGTGTCTTCGTGGAAAGCTTCGCTGCTTCGGAACGCGTTTAATTCAGCGTAGCCGTACTTGAGCCGGAACGTCAGGTTGCCATCCGCGGAAGCCGGAACTGCGCCCACCTTACCGACTTTGTCGTTGCTGGCGCTTGCGAACTGGCGATAGATATTGGGAACTATCCTGAAACTCAGAACATCATTCGGGCTGTAAACGAAATTAAGGTAGGTCCGGTTGACTTCGAAGGCGCTGTAGTTGTCATTACCCGCGCCGGCGAAGTTGGTCTGCGTCAAGAACTGCGGTCCGAAGCCGGTCTTGTAGTAATACGCATAGTCCGCATACGCCAGGGCCCCGATTTTTATTTTCCCGTTGGCCAGCACCAGCGAGTCACTGGCTTGCTGGTTCTGGCCGTTCCCGGCGGCCTGCCCCTCCGACAATTCGGCGATCTTCGGGACCGCGGAAGTCGAGGCTGCCGCCCCCGCCGGAATCATCGGCGTGGTGCTGGCCACTTCTCCCAGGTTGGGCGCCTGCGGCGGCGCCTGGATGGCAGCCTGCTTCTGCGAAGCAGGCTGGCTGCTGCTCGGGTTCTGCTGCAGTTTCTGGCTCAGCCGCTCCAGCATCTCCTGCTGGTGTTTGATCTGCTGCTGTTGTGCCGCAATCTGCTGTTGTTGCGCGGCCATCGCGTCACGCAGTTCCTTCACATCTTGCTCGGTAATTGGAGCCGGCGTTTTGCTCGCGTCCGGTGCCGGTCCGGCTGAACTGTTGCTTTGCGCGAACATCAGCACGCACAACAGCGGTACGACTGCGCACCACCTCAGAACGGGCTTCATATTTGCTCTTCTTGCTCCTCTTCTCATGATTTCTTTGGGGCAAACTGCCCTGAGTTGAGCCGGTTGTAGTCCTCTCCTCAGTTGCAGTTCTAATTTCGCCCAGTTACAGCTGTATTACGGACATATGAATTTTCGGTTACAGCTGTGGATGGGAAAACCGGCGCCCTATTTGAGCGGGGCGCCGGCGGCGGTCAACTGCGAAAGCATGGTCTGGTCCAGCGAGGAAATCGAAGAGGGCAGAGGAGCATAGTCCAGTCCCTGCGACAGTTGCTGGCCATCGGTCACGATGTGCTGCACGAATTCCTTTAAAGCCTGCCTCTTGGCGCGGTCCGTGCCGTCTTTCGGAATGATCAGGAAGGTAAGACCGCTGATGGGGTAGGCCTCGGGCGCAGAGTCCGGCGGGTCCACGATGGGCTTGCGCACGTCCTGCGCCAGTTCGGTTTTGAAAGCATCAATGGCCGCGGTGGTGCCACCCGCGCTGGGGAGTACAAACCTCCCCGCTTTATTTTCCACCGAAGCCACTGGCAGATGATTCTGCGTCGCGTAGGACAGTTCCACGTAGCCGATCGCCCCCGGCGTTTGCTTGACCACTCCGGTGACGCCTTCGCTTCCCTTGCCACCCAGGCCCACCGGCCAGTTCACGGAAATGCTGGCGCCCACCTTTTTCGCCCATTCCGGATTCACCGCAGCCAGATAGGTTGTGAAAATTCCGGTGGTGCCGCTGCCGTCGGAACGGTGTACCACTGCAATCGCGGTTTTCGGCAGCTTCACCCCGGGATTGGCTTTAACAATGGCGGCATCGTGCCAATTCTTGATGGTTCCCAGATAAATGCCGGAGAGCGTCTCAGCGGTCAGCTTCAGCGGCTCTTTCAAATCCGGCAGGTTGTAGGTGATGCACACCGGGCCGGCGCTTTCCGGAACCTGAATGACCGGCGGCATGTCCTTCAGCTTTTCATCATTCAAAGCCACGTCGCTGGCGCCAAAGTCCACCGTCCCGGCCTTCACCTGCTGAATGCCGGCGCCGCTGCCAATGGACTGGTAATTGATCTGCACATTGTTGTGGGCCTGCTGAAAATTCGCGGTCCAGCGAGTCATGATGGGATTCACGAAGGTGCTGCCCGCTCCCACCAGGCTGACGGTTTCATTGCCGCCGCCCGGCCCTGATTTCGAGCATCCGACGGCGAATACCGCCAGGGCTGCAACCGCAATCCAAAAAAGAGTGGATTTTATTTTCATTCTTTAGCTCTCCTGAAAATTCGCTTTTCGCTTCCCGTCTGACCAGCCCAAATCCTAGAAGCCACTACATTTGTGGTGTACAGCTGGAATCTAAAAGAGGCAGATTACGGGACTGTAAACGCTAGGTTAAAAATTGGTTACATGCTGCGCGAGAGCGGGTCCCGAACTGGGAATTAAAGTGCAAAAGCTGGACACGCGGCGTTTGCCGGGCTATCGCGGCGCACCGTGGAGCACATCGTAAGTGCAATGATTACTGGCACTTGCAAATACCAACGATTGGGGACCCCGACGGCCCTGCTCCTGCAAAGGTCAAAGCGTGCGCTTGCACGCCGCTAACATCCCGCTCGGACGGACCGTGGGCCTGCCATTGCTGCTGATCTGCCTTGGTCCGGTCTATGCCGCCAAGAATTCCCCTCCGGCACAGGTCACGATGGTCGCTACCATGCCGGCGACTTTCTCTCTGCAGGCGGGGCAGTCCACCATCGTCGGCGCCACCGGAACGGTGCAAGTGCAAAGCACGGGCCGCGGCGTCCTGCTGGTGCGCGGCCATCTGCTTAACGGAGGCGGCCGCGCCATCCTTCGCATCCCGCTGGCTCTGGCGGCCAATACCCGCAGCTTCGTTGTGCAGGCGAACATGCAGGACGGAAATGGCCGCGGCACAGCATGTTTAACGGCCCCAGGAATAATGGCGCGCCGCATGCCCATGCGAGGGCAAACATTTTTGGCTATGGCGGTGGCAAGAAATCACGGGCGTGAGTTCTTTGTGCTCGACCATCCGCTACGTTCCACACTTGAAATCGTATTTCCGGAATTACCATCCACTCAAAGCGGAAAATTCAGCCTCACTCTCAGCATGCGCGAGTTGGGCTACTAACCGCTACTTCGACAGAGCCTTCCCAGCCCGGCGCAACGTGATCAATAACGCAGTTGCCACTTCTTCGCGCTGGGCGCTTGCCGCCGGCGGGCAGGAGACTACCTCGTAGGCCAGGGGGTTAACAAAGTCGCTGAACGAAACCTGAATAGGATAGGAACCGGGCCGCTTTTTACGCAACAGAAATTCACCCGCGGCGTTGCTCAACAGCACCTGCCCGTCAACGCGCACGGCAGCGCCGGCAATAGCATTGCCGTGCTCATCCACCACCCGCCCCCGGATCACGTATTTCGGCAGGCGGTAGCCGCTGGAACCGTTCACGCCGAAAAAGCGCGACGCGCCCACCAACATGCTGCTGCCGGAAACCGTGTATTTGGTCTTGCCATCCGGCCCGAGGAAGCTCTGGCCGTCGAATTCGATACCGCCGAACGGCCGCAGCTGCAGGGTCACGCCGATTCCCTGCTTGAAGGGTTTCACCAGAAAAGGAACATATACGGTCTGGTAGTCCACCCCCACCGTGAAGTGGTTGGAAAAGTAGTTGCCGCCGAAGGCCACCGTGGTCTGCCCCTGCGATGAACTGATCACCTGCAGCAGGCTGAGCCGAGGCGAGATGGTCTGGCGCAGAATGCCGGAAAGCATGCTGGAGACCTGGCTATCGGCCTGGGAGCGGCTGCGAAAGTAGTTCACGCCAGCTTCCAGCCAATGTGTAACCGGACGCTGCGCCCACAATGCTTCTCCGGTGGTTTTTTTCCCCGCCAGAAAAGATTGGAACAGGCCTCCGCCCCAGTGGAATTGGCGAAACTCGAAGGCGCCTTGGAACTGGTTCACGGTGGCGCGCAGGAAAGGGAGGTCAGATTTGAATTGGGGCTGCAGCAGGTTCTGGTGGCCGGCCACAAACACCAGGCTCCGGCGCGGCTTGATAGTGGCCAGAACGTTGGGCCCGGTGTACTCGGAGTTGAGAGGCTGCTGCACGGTTATGCGGCGAAAACGGTCGCCGGCTGCGATGTAAGCCGCCTTCAGCTCCAGCCAATCGAACTTCATATCCAGGCTGCTGGCTGCGTAGGGCTGGTTCGAGCCGGCGCCGACCGCAGCGCCCAGCACGATTCCGGGGTGCAACCGCCAGCTGAACCCGTTGATGGAAGTCTGCTGGCTGGAAAACACTTCGCGGGAATAGAAGTGCACATGGTCGGAGACCGCCTTGTCCAGAAAGAGCACGCCCGCGGGCGTTTCCGCGGAAGCCGCCTGGAAAAAGGGAGTGCCCCCACTTAGGGCTGTGGCGCCGCCGAAGAACATCAGGTCGTACCCCTGGCGGTGCGTGCTGAAGGAGGCCCCACGGGCCAGCAAGTACTGGTCAGTATTAAAAATATCGGTGGGCAGGTCGAGGGTAATCGGCTCGTCGCCCAGGCTTACTGTTCCCGCGTGAAGTTTGACGGAGGCGCGAGTTCCCAGGAGAAAATTTCCTCCCAGAGCTCCCGCGCCCAAGTAGCCTTGATAGTTGCCGCTCTGCAGCTGGATGGAGGCGCCGTTGGCATCGTACAGGTCAGAAGATCCGCCGCCCACCGTGACCAACTGAGCCGGACTGAGCGGGGCGCAGCCCAGCCACAACAGCCAGGTGCCGGCGGCCACGGCGAACGAGGTGGGAAGCTTGCCCATTTTCTGTCACAACATTACGGGGCAGAGCCCTGAACGTTCGTTTCCATGGTGAAGCGCTCGAAACGCAGCACAACCTTGCTTGGGACGCCGGCCGCCGGCCAGGGAATTTCCACCTGCCGTTCGCTGCTCGGGAACAGCGGAAAGCCTCCTTGGGACGCCTTGCTTTTCGTGCCCTGCACGTCGGCTTCCAGCACGCGCCCGAATGCATCACCGGAGTTGGCCACGCGAACCACCACTTTTTGCGTTTGCGGCACGTACTCCGCACGCATAATGCTGACCTCCGCTTTCTGCAGGCGACGCTTGGGCAACAGGTAAATGGTGTGCGGCAGCTGCACCTGGATCACAAAGCCTTCGGGGGTGCGCTGGCGAAAACCGGAAAATGCCGCATACAGTACGCACCAGGCAGGCAGCTTCTCCGCCCACGCCTGGTAGAACACGTAATGGCTCTGCCGCGGCGGGATACGGAAGGACATCTCTGATAGTTTGAGGTGAACGTCGGGTTCCAGCGGGCGGTAGGAGATCTCGCCCGTAGGCGAAACGGTGAAGCTCTTCGCCTCCAGGGTCACGTTCAGCGTTTGCAGCGAATCATTGTAGTATTCGATTTTGCCGCTGGCCTTCTTCCCTGCCGCTTTGACCACGTTCTCGTCTATCAGCGGGCGCACCGTCTGTGCCGCCGCCGTAATCAGGGGACTTGCCACGCACAACGCAACCATCCACCTCCGGGCTGCCAATTGCCAGCTCTTTGCTGGACATCGCGGAATCATTATTAGGCACGCTCCCCTTGCCTTGGTTAGTCGGATCACGGAGTCACCTGGGCCTGAATGTTAAGCACGCCAGTGTAAGTGTCAGCCGGCAGCTGCGGCACCACCGTGGTGTCAATCTGATAAAGCAGAGTGTCAGTACGCGTGCCCGTGAGATTGGTATTGGCCCCAATGCTGGTGGTCCCGATCTGTAGCCCCGAGGCGGCGGCATTGAAGGGGCTCACGTTGCCGCACGGGTTGAAAGCGCCGGCTCCGTTGACCTGAATTTTCACGGCCGAAGAAGGGATGGTGACCGCGTTACCGGTAGTGAGGGGATTCAGGGCGGCCGTGGAACTGGTGAAGTACGCCCAAATGGCGATACTGCTTCTCCCCGGCTTCAGCGACCAGGAAGTAGTCAGGCTTGAGGTACCGCTGCCGCTGTTCCCCGCTGTGTTAGGCGCCAGGGTGAAGTTAATGCTGGTGCCCGACATCAGGGTGACGGTGAGAGACTCGTTCAACGTCGCATTCAGCGTGACCGTGCCAATGTTGGAATTGCCGGGAGCAGCTGCCGCATTGCCAACAGCCAATGCGACCAGAAATGTAAGCGCAACAACAAATGCAAACTTCCGCATGTGCGTTTTCATCTGCTTACCTTGTCTACAACAGCGAAATGATGGATTCGCCCTGGTTCGTCCAATCCTGGAACAAACGTCCAAATGTGGGACGCGGAGCTAGTATTCGCAGCCGCTGCGTAATCCGTCGAGATTACTAACGTCATTTGGGGGAGGCGTTTGTCACTGGTTCGGCAATGGTGGATTCGGGGGGAAGCACGCCCGCAGGTCGTCACCCGGTATTGTGATTCGTGGATTTTTAGGTGGGCGGAACGGTGCCAAGCTCGATCTCACAAAGGAGCTCGCCTTGGTTAAGATGCTCGGAGGTCCCTGGCCATTGCCCTGTTCGCTGTTTGACTGCTGCTGTGCTCCAGGGTTGGAGCATTTGCCTTGCTTCTCGGGGTGGTGTGGTGAGCGCGGCAGGACTCGAACCTGCGACCCATGCCTTAAAAGGGCATTGCTCTACCAACTGAGCTACGCGCCCACTGCATTGATTCTACCGCACGGGCCGAAAGATCATACCAGCATCGCCCAGGCCACGGCGCCTGAGCGGAATGGACGGACAGGCCGAAGGGAACGGCGATGTTTCAAGGCCGAACACCGGGTTTTTTGGGGCGATAGAGGCCCTGCAGCACTCACCAGGGACAAGAAGGCAGGCCGCCGCTATCACTCATCATCATCTCTGGTCTTCTTCCCTGCCGTCTCTCGCTCGAGGCTGGCTCTGAAAGTTTGACTGCTGTCGTTAGGATTAAGAAACCTGTCACAACGGTTTGGGTTCGGTTCGTACTCCCGCGCGCAGATTGCGGGCCGCCAAGGGGGGTGACGGGTATGGTGCCTTTTTGTCGGCTTTGCGGGCAACGGATGAAGAAAGCACCACAAATTCATGAAAAACATGCCCTAAGCCACACGACCTGCAGAGTTGACACCCACCCGCGCCCGCTACATAATCCGCCCAGGTTGTACCTCGCAAGGGTTCTCCCCCTTCAGCTCCAGATTTATTCGGCCCTGTTACACAAATTGAGGGATTCCAATGCGAATCGCTCCCGATGGAGGCCTCTACATGCGGCGCCCCTCTCTGCCCTCGTTTCTGCTTCCGGCAATTCTCCTGAGCATGTTAACCGCAGGCTGGGCGCAATTGGTGCGGCCAGCCGCCGGCACGCGCCGCAAAGGAAGGTCGGTGGTGCGGCCGCTGAAGAACGCGCGCGACCTCATGCCCGTTATCCGGGCGCAGTCTGCCGCCGGGACCACCATTCCTCTGTGGAACTACTCTGTGGTTTCGCCGGCGGATAACCTCACCTATTCAGGATCCATGGTCGGCCGCAGCCCTTTCTTCCACGGCTACCGTTCCACTAGCGTGCAGGCCTACTTGATCCCGGTGATCATGACATTCTCTGATGGGACGAAGCTCGATCCCACGGCGCCGGATTCCTGCCTGGGCGGCATGAACGTTGCCGATGTGACCGCCAAGTCCCCCATTTTCCAGAATGCGGCCTTCACCCTGAATGGAGCGAACGTGGGCCCCACTCAGTACATTGACGCCTTTCAGCGCGCCAACTTCTGGAGCAAGGTCGCGGCTGCCGGCAACCGCTACCACACGCTCCTCAACCTGACCACGCTTCCGGCCGTGAATGTAAGCGTGCCGGCGCTTGATGGGGGCGCCCAGAACCTCGGCATCTTCTTTTGTACCTGGGGCGATGTTGACATCAATTGGTTTGACGCTTACGTGCAAAACACCCTGCTTCCCTCCCTGGTTGCACAGGGCGTGGCGCCCAACACGCTACCCATTTTTCTTTTTGACAGCATCAACCTGTGTGATCCTTACGACCCCAACAATGTCCCCTGTGGCATTCTCGGATATCACGGCGCCTACACGCCCTCCACCTTGCTGCAGACGTACATCACCAGTGATTTCGACACCTCAGGCTTGTATTCGGGCGACGTGTCAGTCTTGAGTCACGAGATTGGCGAATGGATGGACGATCCGGTGGGGACCAACCCTACTCCGCTTTGGGGCAATACCGGGCAGGTGGCCGGCTGCCAGGGCAACCTCGAAGTGGGCGATCCGCTGACGGGTACTATCCTCCTTCCCCAGATCACCATGAATAATTTCACTTACAGCCTGCAGGAACTGGCCTACTTCTCCTGGTTCTATCGCCTGAGTCCGTCCCTTTCGGCGGGCTTGGCATATTCCGATGGGGGAACATTTACTACGAGCGCTGGACCTATTTGTTGAGGTTATTGATGAGCTGGAACGATGCCCATGCGAGCTTTGATCGGAGGCCAAAGATGCTGCGCCCCACCTCTATTACCCGGCTGTGTACTCTGCTTGCGCTTCTGCTGGGCGCCGCCACCCTTTGGGGCGACACTCTGGTGGCTGTGACCAGCCCGGCCGCTCAGGGCGCCAATGATTCCCTGAGCTGGGCGCAATTGGGCGGAGACGCGACCACTCTCTCCTCCGCTTTCGTTGCCACCTCGAGTTCAGGCCTAGGAACCAGCGTGGGCTTGGCGGCAGCCAACAGCCTTACCTCCGTGGTCTGCGCCGCTACTCCCTGCAGCTGGACGGGCGCGGGATTTGCCGCCGGCGACACCCTGATCTGGACCTCCGACTCCGCCAACGGCGGCAATGGCCCGCTCACGCTCACCTTCGCCCATGGCATATCCGGCGCCGGCGCCGTCATCCAGGCAGATGGACCTGGTCCGTTCACCGCGAAAATTCAGGCTTTTAACGGGAGCACCTTGCTGGGCTCGTTCACCGTTTCCAGCAATTCCAATGGCGATGCCACCTATATCGGCATCAGCGATCAAACAGCGTCCAATATCACGGCGGTGACTTTCAGTCTCACCAACTGCCAGGGCGTGTGCACGGATTTCGCCTTGGACACGGTTGCGATCAGTAGCGGGCCCGTGTTTCCTTTGAACGTGAGCCTGGCGGGAACAGGCAGCGGCACGGTGACCAGCAGCCCATCAGCGATCAACTGCCCAGCCGTATGTTCCGCCAGTTTTGCCAGCGGCACTTCCGTGACCCTAACGGCCACTCCTGCCAATGGCTCCAGCTTTGCGGGCTGGAGCGGCGCTTGCTCCGGCGCCGCCACTTGCATCGTGTCCATGACCGCCAGCCAATCGGTCACAGCCAGCTTTACCGCGCTGGGTGGCACTCCGGTGGTGAGCTTGTCTGTTGCGAGCCTCAGCTTTGGCGGACAGTTGATTGGCACCACCAGCGCTTCGCAGGCTGTGACCCTGACCAATACTGGCACCGCCGGCTTGCTGCTTTCGCCCATTGCGAGCAGTGGCGATTATGGGGAAAGCGATAACTGTCCCGTGACTCCGTCCACCCTGGCCGCCGGTGCTCATTGCACGATCACGGCAACTTTTAGTCCTTCCGTGCCGGGAGCCATCTCGGGTGAAATTACTCTTGCCGACAATGCGGCCAACACCCCACAAATGGTCAACCTCTCCGGCACCGGTCTGGCGCCGCTTTCGCTATCGCCCACCAGCCTCTCCTTCGGCACCGTGACAGTGGGCGTCACCACGCTTGGCAAAACCGCGACGCTCATCAACAACACCAGCGCGCCCCTCAGCATCGCCTACGCGACCAGTGCCGACTACAATGCTGTGCCTGGCGCTACCAACCCCTGCGGCAGCAGCCTGGTGGCCAAAGCGAAATGCACCCTGACCATCACCTTCACACCCCTCCAGAATGGCGCCACCCGTGGCGCGGTCACCGTCAGCTATGGCAGCACTTTCAGCCCCCTGGAGCTTGGTCTTTCCGGAAGCGGCACGGGGGGTGCAACCTCCCCGCTCAGCTTCTCTCCCGCTAGCCTGAGCTTTGCCGCGCAACTGCTGGGCACCACTACTTCAAAGCCGGTTACGGTAACGAATAACAGCGCCGGCCCGGTTACTATTGGCAGCTCTGGGCTCCTAAGTACCGGCAACTACTCCGCACAGGGCAGCGGCGCAATTCCCTGCCCTGGCGCAACCCTGGCCGCCGCCGGCGGAAAGTGCACGTTCACTGTCAGCTTTGCGCCCTCGATCAGCGGCACAATCAACGGCGCGGTGAACATCGCCGATAATGCCTCGCTTACCCCGCAGGTGTACAACCTCTCGGGCATCGGCGCCCTTCCTCTGACTTTTTCGCCCGCCAGTCTTACCTTTGCCGCCCAGACCGTGGGCACAACCAGTGGAACTAAAACAATTACGCTGACGAACCATCTGAGCAGCGTGGTCAGCATCTCTTTGGTTCCGACTGGCGACTTTGGTGTGACCACTAACATCACCAACGGCTGCGGAAGCACGCTCAATGCTCTGGCCAAGTGCACCTTCGCGGTGAGTTTCACGCCCAGTAAAACCGGAACCGTCGTCGGGGTTGTGACCATCACTTACAGCGGCAGCAGCTTCAGTCCGCAGGTGCTCAAATTGACCGGCACCGGGCAGTAGTCGTGCGATTATTCCGCTGGAGCCAGCGGCGGGATCAGGCGATAACGGCGGCGGGTCTGGTAGCGGTGCAAGTAGCTGCGATAGGCCGCTGTGCTGTGCGCCATTCCCGCATAGGGATAACGGCGCATGGACACGAAGGGCAGCGGGCCCGCACTGTCCCCGGCTAGCGTATTCGGTTCGTTGTCCTTGGCCCAGCCCGCGAGATAGAGGAAGAAGTCCCGCTGCCAGCCTGGATGTGCCGCCGGAAAGGCCTGCGCATCGAATGCCAGGCTCAGTTCATCGCCAGGCGCCATCACCACCACTTCGTCATCGCGATGCTCCACCACGGGCCGGACATTGCCGTAGCGCGTGTAGATTCCCGGGGCGGGATCCCACGGCGCGCTGTCGTCCAACTCTGCGTAATTCACTTCCTCTGGCTTTACTTGCGCTGGATCCGAATGCGGCGTGCTGAACCCGCGATAGTGCAAATTGGCGCTGAGAACTGGGGCCTCGCTGCTCGGCCGCAGCCACCGCTCATTCGTGGTGAAGAAAATCCGGTCCCAATAGACACACAGGTTGGTCACGATGCGCACATGGTGGTCAGCGGAAAGAAATTTGCCCGTCAAGTCCACCCGGATGGTGCGGCTGGTGCCGCTGGGCAGGCCCATGTCAGGGACCACCGTCCCCCATTTGCCATCTGGGTCGCGCACCTGCAGATACGGGCCGACCATCTGAGTTTTTTGCGAGGCCAGCGCGCGGGCGCTGTTCGAATCCGGCCATAAGACCCAGCCTTGAAGCCAGAGTGCGATGGGTTGCGATTCCGGCAGCGACCCCAAATCGAGAGTCAGCGTGTGCAGATTCGCCAGCCCCGGAATCCGCTGCCGCTGAAAGCCCGCAACGTACTGGCCGTCCGCCTTTTTCAGTGAGGGCAATACGTTGTGCCCGTAATCATCCACTGCCGACGCCGGTGCATGTTCGCCCCGAACGGCGTATAGAGCGGGAATCTGAGGCCTGGAACCATAGATCTCATTGGCATAAATCTTTTCTTCCGCAGGATGGTCCACCGCCAGCAGTTTCACCTGGTCGAAGTAATCCACCTCGCGCATTTCGTCCGTAAAGCGCACCAGGTAACGCCCATTCTGCGGCGCGAACGCGTGTGGCAGGCGAACGAACTCCTGCGGATTAGCTTGCGCCAGCGAACCGTCGGGCTGCAGTTCGCCCAGAGGCGCCGCTCCCAGCACATCAGTGACGAAGGCAAATCTCTGCCCGTCCCAGGCGTACACGAAGGGACAGGAACTCGCCAATCGTTCTGATTCGCGAACGCGCACGGTCTCCTCCGTTCTCACATTCAGCGCGTTCTGCACGATAGCGTTGGGCCAAGTTACCCGCACCACATCCACTCGCGGCAGATTGCCGGTAAAGATGCGAACCGGCGAGCGCTCCACCTGTACCTTGTGATAGAAGTTTCCCGCCTTCACCTCCACCACCGCTCCAATTCCCTTCTCGTTGCTCTTCTCCCCGGCCAACGCAATTTCCAGCCAAGTCGGCCTGGGACTCTCCCTATGCCGCACCTCGAGTCCGTCGTCGCCTGCCGTGGCCAGCAAATCGAGTTCACCGGGACCACGCAGCCAGGCGGGCACGATGCTGGAGTAAGGCGTTACCGCGAAACTCAGGTTAACGGGCACTGCACGAAACACGCCGCCCCGGTTGAGCAGCAGGCGCCATTTCCCTTGTGCATCCAGGGCCAGCAGGTCGTCCAATCCGTCGCCATCCAAGTCGGCCACTACGCCGCGGGCAGCAAAATCCCGAAGAGGAGGGGCAATCGCCGGCATACCCCTGAGCGGGACAAAACTCGCGTTGCCACGGTTTAGCAGCACCTGCGGACCGGACGCCGTCCACAGCACTAGGTCGAAGTTGCCGTCGTGGTTGAAGTCGGCAGCCTGCGCCTGGGTTGCGGCAACTCGCAAGCTGGGCTCGGCGCGCGCGCTGAAGCGGGCGCCACCACGATTGATGTAGAGCAACGGCGGACCGTCATCGCGCAGAACCAGCAGGTCGGTGAAGACATCCTCGGTGAAGTTCGCAAACAGCGCGCCCCTAGCGCGTCCAGCCAAGCCTAATCCGGCGGCTTTCGTAATGTCGGTAAACGTCCCATCCCCATTGTTGCGATAAAGATGGCTCGCCGCACCGGCAAAATCCTGAGGAAAGCGGAAGCTGGCCTTCTGCGGCGCATGCGCCAGATCGGTGTAAACGCTGACGAACAAGTCGAGCAGTCCGTCATTGTCGGCATCGAAGAACAGCGCCTGTGTCGCCAGTTCTCCGCCTGTTCCGCCGAGATGAGCGGCAGCAGTCTTGTCCGTGAACGTACCGTTCCCCTGATTGTGATAAGCCCGCACGCCGCCCAGGCCGGCAACCATCAGACTCAAGCGGCCGCTGTTGTCATAATCGGCGAACGTCGCCGAGATACTGCCGCCCGGCCCAGCCACGCCCGCCTTTTCCGTGACGTCACTAAAACTGCCGTCCGCCTCCTGGTGGAGCAAGCGGTTGCTGCCGGCAGGATTCACAATGTAGAGGTCGGGCCGCCCGTCGCCGTCATAATCGCCCACCGCCACTGACGTTCCAAACAGCGGCAGCAGGTGCTGGCGCGCATACTCCAGGGTGTAGGCAGAAGCCGCTATGGCCGCCGGTGGATCGGGCAATGCTTGCGGCTGCCCTCTTCCGATCTCGCTGGCAGGTGCGAAAACCACCTTAGGCCACGACGGCTTCTGCCTGGCTTGCGACGATGGCGGTAGTACCAGCGCGGTGC
>Ga0075426_10000643_pt1 | contig 24067 bp, 20 predicted proteins | sample SoiMethybrSBSTD5_FD_75304 | JGI IMG/M metagenome (GOLD analysis project Ga0075426, IMG submission 75304) | Bulk soil microbial communities from a Populus tree surrounding site in Tennessee, USA - Soil MetaG P. TD hybrid SBSTD5 | ecosystem: Environmental > Terrestrial > Soil > Tree plantation...
ACTCCTGCGATGGGCTCCGCGTCCAGCAGGTGGAGCAGCTTACGAATCTGCTCGTTTGTCTGAATTGTGAACCCGCTCTGTAGAGGCCGGGCTTTAGCCCGGCTTTTCTTCGCCTCGCCAACGAAATAAATCAGCAGCGATTGGTCGCTTGCCGGTTCGAATCGCGTGCTGCCTTTCTTTTTCGCGGTCATGTCCGCGAGAGTATACCGCACACACTACGTGGAACCGCGCTTGCTCTGGACTCTAACCTGGCTCTGCCAAAACTACTTCAGCTCTTTTCCGGTGAGCTGGCGGATCAGGTCCGCTTCGGCCTGGCGATACGGCTTGCCATCAGGATGCAGCACTTCGTGGAACCACACCGGCGGCTGATTCTGAATGTAAGGATGCTGCCACGATTCCCATGGCAAATTCGTCTGCGTCTTGCCCACGACAAATCCCCAGTTGATCGCGCCGACTTTCTCCTCCTTCGCAATCGGCAGAATCGTGTCAAAAGTGCTGCCCACCGAGCGCGCCATAAATTCCGTGCAAATCACCGGCCGGCCGTTCTTCTTTAGCCACCCGACCTCGCGCCGGAAGTATTCGGGCCAACTGTAGTTGTGAAATGTGATGACATCCGAGTCACGCAGCTGGATTTGCTCGATTTTGCCGAGGTGGCTTCCGTCCGGGGCTTGGTCCACGCAGCAGACACCGCTGGTAAGCGGCTGCGTGGGATTAACCTCGCGAGCCCATTCGAACGCTTGCGGCAAGAGCACCAGCACGCGCGCGGACTTGTCTTTCAGTTCCTCTTTTGCGTAGCTGCCCATGTTATCGGCGCCCGGCTCGTTCCAAATGTCCCAGCCAAGAATGCGTTCGTCTTTTGCGAAGGCTCCCACCACGCCCTGCACGTAGGCTTTCAGGCGCGGATATTGCTTCAGGTCGCCCAGCGCCACGGCGCCGGGACTCTGCACCCAGCCGGAATTGTGAACTCCTGGAGTCGGAGGATGTTGCGGGCCCAAATGCGGCATCGGGTCCCAGCAAGAATCAAAGAGGACAAACAGCGGACGAATGTGGTGCTTTGCGGCAATGGTCAGGAACTGGTCGATGCGCTTCTTGAAGCCGTCGGCGTCTTGTTGCCAGAGCAGATCGTGCAGAAAAACGCGCATGGTGTTCATGCCGAGAGATTCTGCCCAGCCCAATTCCTGGTCGATTTGCTCCGGATTGAACGTCGCCTCTTGCCACATTTCCAATTCGTTGATGGCGGAGCGGGGAATGTAGTTGCTTCCGACAAGCCAGGGCTGCTGCGCGTACCAATCGTTGGCCTTTTTCTCCGTCCAACGAGCGGCGCGCGCTCCGGCTGCACTCGCACCGGAAACGGCGAACGCTAGAATTGCGGCCAGGAAAAGAGGTCTCGCTATTTTCATGAATGGACTCCCCTTCGCGTTTGATTCTTAAGCGAGCGACAGGCTGGGATCGGCGTTCAGCGTAAGATCGGCGAGGCGGCCGGCCCGGAGCCGCGAATACGCGGCGGCGGCGATCATGGCGGCGTTGTCGGTGGAAAGCGCGCGGCTCGGGAAAAACACTGGGACGCCCGCAGCTTTCGCACGTTCCTCAAAAGTCGTACGCAACTGATTGTTGGCCGCGACGCCGCCGGAGACCAGAATGCTCTCGACGTCGAGCTCTTCTGCGGCGGCCATCGTGCGGTCCACCAAGTCGCGCACTACCGCATTTTGAAATTCGCGGATGAGGCCGAGCGTGGCCAAGCTGCAAAGGGGAAACAATTGATCGAATTTGCGTTCGCCGCCCGCGAGAGCCTCTTCCCGTTTGCGAATTTCCCCTGTGTATTCCGCATGCTCGCGCAAATGATAGAGAACCGCGGTTTTCAGGCCGCTAAAGCTGAAGTCGAGAGGATTGCCGCGCGTTTTCGTCGGGCCAAATTTTACGGTCGCGGGCGCACCACCGGCCGCGGCAGCGAGGCGGTCGAGAATCGGTCCGCCGGGGTATCCGAGCGCGAGCAGCTTCGCGACTTTGTCGTAAGCTTCGCCAGCCGCGTCATCGCGCGTTTGTCCCAGCTTGCGGTAACGAAAAAGGGCGCTTGCCTTCGGCGCAGTGGAATCTTCTGCCTGCACTTCGTACAAAACAGTGTGGCCGCCGGAAACGATCAGGCAAACGGCCGGCAGTTCGGGAGTGAGCCCCGCTTTGTGCGCTTCGAGAAAAACGGCGTGAACGTGGCCTTCTAGATGATTGACCGCCACGAGGGGCTTTCCTAGAGATTCCGCCAGGGTTTTTCCGTACGTGATTCCGACAAGCAGCGCACCGACAAGGCCCGGCCCTTGCGTCACGCCGATGGCCTCGACGTCTTCCAACTTCAGCCCCGCTTGAGCGAGCGCTTCGCGCACAACCGGAACGATTTGGCGCAAGTGCTCGCGCGAAGCCAGCTCCGGCACCACGCCGCCGTATTTGCGATGCACATCAATTTGCGATGCGACGACACTGGAGAGAATGTCGCGGCCGTCGGCGACCACCGCCGCCGCGGTTTCGTCGCAAGAAGATTCGATTCCTAAAATGCGCGTGCTCATGTGATCTCTGCAGCGGACGGCCTCGGAAGGCCGTCCCTACAACTTCAAACCCTTCAAATACTGGCGGAACTCGCCGCCAAATTCCTTGTTCTGCAAAGCGATCTCCACCGTGGCTTTCAAGAATCCGAGCTTGTCGCCTGCATCATAAGAAACCCCGTCATAAATGTACGCCCACAAGCCATCTTCCTGGGCCAGAATGCGCAGCGCGTCCGTCAATTGAATTTCGTTTCCGGCGCCCGGTTTGGTGCGCGCGAGACAATCAAAAATCTGCGGCGGCAAAACGTAGCGTCCGGTAATTGCCAGGTTTGAAGGAGCTTTTTCCGGCTTGGGCTTCTCGACAACGTCGCGAATTCGCAGCAAGCGCGCGCCGAACGGCGGCTGCGGGGCGGGCTCGCCATCGATGATGCCATAGAGATGCGTTCGCTCTTTCGGCACTTCTTCGACGGCGATGGCTCCCACGCCCGTGGCGGCGTAAACGTCGATGAGTTGTTTCGTGGCGGGATTCGGGCCGGGAATCAGCACGTCCCCGAGCAAAACCGCGAAAGGCTCGTCGCCCACCAGATCTCTTGCCACCAGCACGGCGTGCCCCAGGCCGAGCGGCTCTTTCTGGCGCGTGTAGCTGACCTGGACCATGTCGCTGATCTGGCGCACCATAGCGGCCTGGTCTTTTTTCCCTCTTTCTTCCAGGAAGCGCTCGAGCGTGGGCGAGTAATCGAAGTGGTCCTCGATGGAATTCTTCCCTTTTCCCGTAACGATGATGACGTGCTCGATGCCGGAAACGACGCACTCTTCGACGACGTATTGAATTTGCGGCTTGTCCACAACGGTGAGCATTTCTTTGGGCTGTGCTTTCGTCGCGGGCAAAAATCGCGTGCCGAGTCCGGCAGCAGGCAGAACCGCTTTGCGCACTTTGCGCCCCGTGGCGCTCTTTCCCTGCGATGTGTCGGCCATTCCGGCTCCTCGCGCGATTATTTCTTCTTCGTGGGTTTCTTTTCTTTTGAATCCTTGGAACCTGTTTCTTTCGCGCCGTCGCTCTTTTCCTTGCTGCTTGTCTCGGTTGCCTCGCCTACGGGCTTTTCCGAATCGCCGCCGCTGGATTTTTTGGCGTAATCAGTCACGTACCATCCGGCGCCCTTGAATTGGATGGCGGGCGCGGTCACGAGCCGCTCCACTTTGCCGCCACAGTGCGGGCATTTCCTCAAGTGCGGCCCGTCCACGCCCTCGATTTTTTCCGTTTTGCGGCCACACTTCACGCATTGATACTCGTACAAAGGCACAGACGCTCCTCCTTAGAGCCCCTACAAGAGCACTTCAAAAAATGAAGTATAGCATTGCTACGGAACCTGCCGCCGAGGGCGGGCACTTTGGTATAGCAGACCTCGCCGCGGCGGCGCACCCTACGCTTGACAGAGCGCATGCTAGACTGATCGCATGACTGCCAAGAATCCAGCGGCAGAGCGGCAGAATTCCACCGGCTGTTTGTATCTTGTAGGGACGCCCATTGGCAACCTCGAAGACATCACGCTGCGCGCGCTGCGGATCCTTAAGGAAGTGGAGCAAATCGCGTGCGAAGATACGCGCCACACGCAAAAGCTGCTGGCGCACTACGACATTCATAAGCCGCTGGTCAGCTACCATGAACACAATGAAGGAAAGCGCGGTGCCGAGCTGGCCGCAGCCATGAAGCAAGGGGCAAAAGTCGCTCTGGTGAGTGATGCGGGGATGCCGCTCGTGTCCGATCCGGGACATCTTCTCGTGACGCTCTGCTTGCAAAATCAGATTCCGGTGGTGCCGATTCCGGGGCCGTCCGCGCTGCTCGCTTCGCTTTCTGGTTCGGGGATGCCCACTGAGGAATTCCTCTTCGTGGGCTTCTTACCGGCACGAAGCGGGGAACGCCGGCGCGCCCTCGAGCGCCTCCGCATTGAGGAACGCACCATCATCCTTTACGAGGCGCCACACCGAGTGGCCGAATGCGTCGCGGAAGCGTTGGAAGTCCTCGGCGACCGGCCGGCCTGCCTGGCGCGCGAGGTGACAAAACTCCACGAAGAGTTTCTGCGCGGCAGGCTCTCCGAAATCCTCGCGTCGCTCGAAGAGCGCCCCGCACGCGGTGAAATCACGCTCATTCTTGGTCCGCCCAGCACAGACGAAGTGCGCGCGCGAGGCAACTCTTCGCAGACGCTGGCGGCACGCGTCGAGGAATTGATGCAGCAGGCCAAGCTGGATCGCAAGGAGGCGCTCAAGCTGGCCGCCAAAGAGCGTGGGCTTACGCGGCGTGCGGCGTATAATCAATTGGTCGTCGCCCAAACGGGAGACGGCGGCAGAGATGACGCCTAGCAAGGAAGTACAGCAAAAAGGCGTGACTGTCTGCGAGAGCCGTGCATCGAAATAACCGTCTGCCCGCTTAGTGCAGACAATCCCACAGGGAGGTGATTCCATGAGCATTTACGGCGGCAAAGAATTGGCAAACGCGTTCCGCACCGTGCGGAAAAACACCATTCGAGTTGCAGAGGACATTCCAGAGGGCAAGTACGATTTTGTAGCGGCTCCGGAAGTACGCCCCGTTGGACGGATGCTGACGCACGTAGCGATCTCCACGCGGATCTGGGAAGAGGTGCACAAGAACGGACTGACAACGCTGGTAGACTTCGATTTCTTTGGGATGATGGACAAGTTCAACGCCGAAGAAGCCCAGCCAAGGACAAAAGCCGAGATTGTTGGGCTGTTGAGAACCGAGGGCGAGCAGTTTGCCGCGTGGCTGGAAACGCTGACACCGGAGGTGCTTGCGGAGACAGTGATTGAGCCCGACGGAAAGACGGCGAAGACCCGCTTCGAAAGGTTGCTGTCAGCAAAGGAACACGAAATGCATCATCGAGCACAATTAATGCTCATCGAACGGCAGTTGGGAATCGTGCCGCACCTCACCAAACAATTCCAGGAAGTGGTGGCGCAAATGCGCGCGGCAAAGGCCGGGGGAGCAGCGGCTTAAAATACTCACGCAACACCGCTAGCCGATTTCCCGGGTGCGAAGGCCTTTCACGGGATGCGTTACGAGTTCCTTCACTAAGCTTAGAAAGCGCGTCATGTGCGGCAGCTCGGGATGCGCATCGAAGGCAGCTTCATCTACCCACTCGGAGTGAATGTAGAAGACCAAGGGGTCGCGCAGTGCTTCGTAGAGATGAATGCGGATGCAGCCAGGCTCGGCGCGCGTCGGCTCAAGGAGTGACTTTAGCTCTTCGCGAAGCTGCTGCTCTTTCCCCGCAATGGGTTCGAAGCGAACAAACGTGTGCAGCGGCAAAGCAAACCTCCCGCTGAGTATAGCCTACAAGAAGGCAGGAGCGACGGAGCGCCAAGCGCGAACCGAAGAATGATGTCTGGCCGGTCAAAGCAGCGAAATCTTGTGTTGTGCGATGGCGGCCGTCGCGGTAGGGTATCCGGCGACTCAATGAAGTGAAGAAAACGTGCGAAGTGTGCACGGAACCGGAAGATGCTGGGGCACTCCAGCAGGAGGCGGTACAGATGGCCGATGAATTAGAGAAAGAGCGTTGGACGCGGCGTGGATTTCTGGGGGCAAGCTCGGCGGCGCTGGCTGCCGGCATGATGGCCGCGAACAACGCTACGGGGGAAAGCCAGGATTCGGCGCAAAAAGCACAAGGCGACCGAAAGCGAAGTGAGCCGGTGCAGAAGAATCCAGCTCTGGACGCACAAAACGTGAATTCGGTAAATCCACCGCCGACGGACGCTGGTGGCGTAGCAACGTTTAAGTATCCCTTCTCCATTGCGCACAAACGATTACACGAAGGCGGATGGTCGCGCGAGGTGACGGTGCGCGAGCTGGCGGTTTCGAAGTCGCTCGCGGGCGTAAACATGCGGCTCACGGCGGGCGGCGTGCGCGAATTGCACTGGCACACCGCCGCCGAGTGGGCGTACATGCTTTATGGCACGACGCGCATCACCTGCATTGATGCAGACGGAAGAAGTTTTGTCACCGACACCAAAGAAGGCGACCTGTGGTACTTCCCGCCAGGAATCCCGCACTCGATCCAGGGGCTTGCTCCCGACGGTGGGGAATTCATGCTGGTGTTCGACGACGGCAATTTCTCCGAATATGAGACGGTGCTGCTGTCCGACTGGATGGCGCACACGCCGCGCGACGTAGTTTCGAAGAATTTTGTGGTGCCGCAAGCGGCCGTGGAAAAGATGCCGAACAAAGAGTTGTTCATTTTCCAGGCTGAACTTCCGGGACCGCTCGCCGAAGATCAGCGCAAGGCAGCCGGAGCGCTGGGCGCTTCGCCGATTGATTTCGCGTTTCGAACCATGCAGATGCCGCCAACCAAACGCACCAAAGGCGGCGACGTGCGCGTGATTGATTCAAGTACTTTCAAGATCTCGCAGAATATTGCCGCGGCGGTGGTCACGGTGAAGCCCGGCGGCTTGCGCGAATTGCACTGGCATCCCAACGCGGACGAATGGCAATTCTTCATCAACGGCAAGGCGCGCATGACCGTGTTTGCTACCGGCGGCCGCGCCCGAACGATGGATTTCGAGGCGGGCGACGTTGGCTACGTTTTGAAAACGCTTCCACACTACATCGAAAACACGGGTAACACAGACCTGAAATTCCTGGAAATGTTCAAGAGCAGCTACTATCAGGACCTTTCTCTCTCCGAGTGGCTCTCGCATACGCCGCCGGAACTGGTTGCGGCGCATCTGAACTTGGACAAGGCAACGCTTGACGCGTTGCCGCGTGGCAAAGCGGTCATCCTGCCCGAATAGAACCATGCGCTAACAATGGGCCGCAGTCTGGGGGCGCTCTTGCGTCTATTGGACTAGAGGAAGTTCCCGATGGCGGTTCTCAGGTAGTCACTCCTCTAGTTTCGGGTATCCACCGAATTGCCGGAATCGCCGTCTCGTTCTATACGTTGCGCGTGCCTCAAGAAGCGGGTGGCCAAGAGCTGTCCTTTGGGTCCGTGCCTCCTTGAACAGTGGAAGACCACCCGCTTCGCCAAATTCGCGAACCAAGTGCCGCGCGAAGGGGCCCTCCTCAGCCTTACAAGTACAGGTATCCAAAGGAGACCTCGATGCGCAAGCTCGTAACTCTATTATTCCTTCAAGGCATTGTCCTAGTGGCGTTAGTGCCTATTTTCTCCATGGATCCGGGCCGCACCGTCATTGCACAGACTTCCTTTCCCAACCCTGCGAACGAGCATGCTTGTCCGAGTCAAACCGGCGCAGGCGGAGGCGCGGAAGCGATTCCTGCTTTCGTTGGTCCTGGAACGGACGGGTTCAGCCCCAATCAAAGTCTATGTCTTCCGCAATTGGCTCCCGTTCCCACGGGGTTGAGCCCGCTGGCATTCATCGTCAAGGGCCTTGAGCCCGGAGACCGAGTGGATTCACAAGGAACCATTTACGTAGAGTCGATTCGCGGAGTACCCGGCGGCGTAGATTTCTGGCGGTGGAATCAGTCCATTGAGGGCGCACCCAACGCGAATGGAACTCTGCCCTTCAAATATGAAGGCCAGCCGGACAATTGCGGCATCTTCGGATTAAATGGCGGCGGTTGCGTCAATAACGTTGGAAGTCCGAGCAACCTGGGCGTGGCACCAGGAGGCGGCGATGCAGACATTGCGGTGAATGCTCCGGACCCAAACAACTCCGCGATTCCGAATCTGGCGTTCACCAGCCTGACCCTCGCGCCCGGAGTTACGGCCACCAATTCCAGAAACCGCGGCGACACGTTTTTCACGCCGCCCAATGTTGTTGCTGCACTGGTCCCAGCCGACGACCGCATGTGGAATGACGCGGTCAATGACGTTTCCACGGTTTACATCGCCTATCATGACCTCGCAACCTTCAACATCAACGTGCAACGCTCAAACAACGGCGGTCTGACTTACACGGCTAGTTTGGGCGAAGCCATTGATGCAGCGACTCTTCCTGCGGCGGGCAGCCTGTCGCCAACGAGCAGCGCTAACACCGCAGCACAGATCAAAGTGGACAACGGCGTGTGCCCGAGCAAGGGCAACCTTTATGTCGCGTTTACGGCTCCGGATAATGCCACGGAGAACGCCAACAGCGGACCGCAACGCACTGTGTACGTCGGTGTTTCCGACGATGCGGGCCTTGGCGCGCCAACCTTCACCTTCACGGACCATAGAGTTTTCGCCAGCCCCGCAGGATCGCAGGGCGCGACCCACGGAAACAACAACATTTTCCCTGCTATCGCGGTCGATAGCTTTGGCAATGTCTACACCGCATGGTCGGACAATCAGAACATATTCATGTCCTCTTCCTCTAATTTGGGGAATACCTGGACCGCTCCGGTACGTGTGAATAGTGATGGCACTGTGGGCAAGGCCAATGTGTTTCCCTGGGTAGCCGCAGACGCATACGGCCACGTCGTAGTGACCTGGCTCGGGGCGAACCTGGCCGGTAATTCCAACGACGTCGCCAGAATGCAGCCGGCATGCGCTGACGGAACTACGGATTGCTGGGCGCAGTGGAACGTCTATGCAGCAGAAAGCGTCAATGGCAACGCCGCCGTTCCCACTTTCACGCAGCACGCAGCCAGCGACCACGTTATTCACGCGGGAACTGTTTGTACCGACGGGACGGGATGCTCCAACGGCGACAGCCGCGCCTTGGCGGATTTCTTCCAGGTCGCTCTGGACACACACCACCGCGCCAACATTGCGTACTCAGACGATCATCTTGCTAGCCCGTTGTGCTCGCAGCAGAGTCCCGGCCACTGCGCCGACAACGACCCGCAGTCCTTCCGCGTGGCGGTTCCCTATTTCACCTACCAAATGAACGTGAACAAGAAGGTGGTCACCACCGGCCTTTGCGCGCGCTAACCTGACCAAGAGCTAGAACGCCTGCTCCTAATGGATTGGAGCAGGCGTTTTTTTTGTGTGAGGCGCTCCAAAAGGCTGCGTAACCTTTTTCCCGGTGGCCAGTTATTATTCCAAAGCGATGAACGCCACCGGACGCCCCGGAAAAAAGAAGGCACCGCCCAAGAGCCCCGCGTCTCGCAAAGCGAGCACACAGGCACCGGCGGAGGAGCGTCTGCTTGTTGAAGCGGCACAGTCCGACCCGGCGAGGTTCGACGCGCTCTACGAATTGCATTTCGAGCGCGTGTACGCCTTCATCGCCGGCCGTGTGCACGACCGCGCTACTGCAGAAGACCTGACTTCGGAAGTGTTCTACAAAGCGCTCGCGAATCTGAAGGGTTTTGAATGGCGTGGAGTTCCGTTCGTGGCCTGGTTGCTGCGGATTGCGGGGAACGCCGTAATTGATCGGGCGCAACGCGCGTCTCGCGAACATCCCATTACCGAAGATCCTCTCGACACCGGCGCAAAACCCGACATGCTGGTCATTGAACACCGCGCCCGGCTTTTTCAACTAGTGCAGCGGCTTCCGGAAACGCAGCGCCGCGTCGTCCAAGAACGCTTTGTGGACCAGCGCAGCATCCGGGAAGTTGCCGAGCGTCTCGGCAAGAGCGAGGGAGCCATCAAGCAATTACAATTGCGCGCGCTCGAGCGCCTGCGAACGCAGATGGAGGGCGGCCATGTCTAAGCGACTGCCCAAGGGCCCCCTCGCTGAGCAACTGGAAGAAGTTGTGCAGGCCATGCTGGTCTCCCTGCAGCCGCGGCCGGAGGCGGCTCCGCATCGCGACCTTGCGCCGCTTCTCGCCCTCGCGCGAGAGCTCCGCTACTTGCCGCGCGAAGAATTTCGAGCAACACTCAAATCCCATTTGCAAAGGAGAGCTTCCATGTCCACGAACCAAGGAACCGAATCGTCCGCGGCTGTACCGGCCAAAGCCGTGCATTACATGCGGCCCGGATTCACGTCCATCACGCCTTACATCATCGTGAACGGAGCCTCACAGTTCATCGAGTTCTTGAAGAGGGCCTTTGAAGGTATTGAAAAGCTTCGCGTACCGGCGCCTGACGGCACGCTGATGCACTCGGAAGTGGCTATCGGCAACGGCATGATCGAAGCCGGCGATGCCAACGCGCAGATTCCTTCCGCACCGACGGACATTCATCTTTACGTGAACGACGCCGATGCTACCTTTGACCGTGCTCTGGCGGCGGGCGCTACCTCGATTTACAGGCCGACCGACGAGCATCCTTCGGGTGATCGCTGGGGCGCACTGCAAGACCGCTTTGGCAATCGCTGGTACATCGCCACGCCGAAGGGCTGGGTTCCCGGCCCGGAGGGGCTCCGCAGTATTCAGCCGTATCTGCATCTTCGCGGAGCCCACAACATGATTCCGTTCATGGAGGCCGCTTTCGGGGCCGAAGACTTGGGCTCACACAAAACTCCGGAGGGAAGGGTGCTGCACGCAACAATGCGCATCGGCAACGCTACGCTCGAAATCGACGAGGCTCACGGAGAGTACCAGCCGAAGCCGTGCCACCTGCACGTATATGTGCAGGACGCGGATGCCATATACGCGCAGGCGCTGCGTGCGGGAGCGACCTCGGTTGAGCCGCCAACGGACAAGCCTTACGGCGACCGCTCGGGAGCGGTGAAAGACGCTTTTGGAAACACCTGGTATCTAAATACGTTCCTCGGCCGCTAGAACGAGAGACGTAAGCCCAGTTGGATCTCCCGCTTGGGAAACGCCGAAGTAAACGCCAAGGGCTGGCTTGGCCCGAAGGTGCTTGTACCCTTCACATGGAACGTAGTAGATCCTGCACCGCCCACTGCGGTCGGCAGGCCAAAGCCAAGTCCAACTACGTTATTGACACTGGCGAAGTTGGTTTTGTTGGCAAGGTTGAAAGCTTCCGCGATCAATTGGAAGCCTGCCTTTTCGCCAAGTTTGAACTGCCGGGATAGGCGCATGTCGAAGTCCGCGTAATCCGGGCCCTGCCCCGTGTTGCGCTCGGCACCGATGGGCCGGTCGTTCGTGGAATGGCGATCGCCGTTAACATCTGAACCGGCCAACAAGTTGAAGGCGTGACCCGTGTTGTAACGAACGATGGGAGAAAGCTCGAACCCGGAAAGGACGGCGTTCTTCCACGGGCTATCCAGGACCGCGGCGACAGTGAACTTATGCCGCTGGTCGAACTCGGAAAGAGCACGGTCGAGACCAAGATTGGTGTTGTCCTGCGGCCCGAAGTCGCTGTTGAAATCCGTGGATGTGTCAAAGGCTTTGCTGTAGGTGTAATTACCAATCAGAGTGAAGTTGTTGCTGAAGCGCTTCTTCACTTCAAGAATGCCGCCTTCGTAGAGGGCGGAGGCTTTCGAGCTGTACTGGTCGGCCTGGAGAATCGCGGGGTTTACAAAGCACTGCAGAATGAGCGCTCCCCCACAGGGGGCTGCATGTGCCGGGTCAAAGAAGACAATCGGATCAAGGAGCGGGTTGGAGTTCCAGTCACGATAAGTGACCGTCTTTCCGCTAGCCAGCGGTTCCGTCACAAGCTGGAAAGGCTGCGGAACCGCATTGGTGTCGATGGCAACAGGAAGCCGCAGGGTGTGCGAATAAATGCCGCTGACGGAGATAGAGAACCCCGGAGCAAGTTCACGTTCGATGCCGAAAGAAGCCTGTTCTGAATAAGGATTCTGGTAGCCGGGCTGGCCACTGAAAATTACTGTCAGCAGAGGAAGTGGGCCGGTATTGGAGACGGTGATCCCGAACTGCTGAAGGTCTGCCGGAGTGATGCACGCCGCAGCGCCCGCCGCCGGCGTGGTGCAAGTCACTTTGCCTTCCGCAAAGAGCGACTGAAAAATGCAGGCGGACAGCGGAACGGTCGGAGTACTCACTCCCGCCGGAGCGCATGGCGCATTGATGCTGGCGGGCGCGAGGAAGTTCGCAATCTGCCGCGTGTTGTTGACATTGCCGAGAGTCTGAATCACATCCGCGATCTGGCCGTAAATCTGCGAATAGAAAATACCGAAGCCGCCGCGAATCACGGTCTTGTGATTGTTGAAAGGATCCCAGGCAAAGGAGATGCGCGGCGCAAAATTGTCTTTGTCGGCTTTCAAAGGGCCGTATTGCGAGTCAATCTCATAGCGAAGACCATAGTTCAGCGTGAGATTCTGGCGGATTTTCCAGGAATCCTGCCAGAAGAACGCCGCAAAATTTCTCGGGTAGCTGTAATTCGGATTGCCGAAGCCCTGCTCGTAGAACTGCGGCACGCCTAAAGATACAGATTGAAGAGAATTGATGAAAGCGCCCTGCGAGATCAGGCCGCAGGGATTGGGAGACGTCGGCGAGGTCGAAGGAAACATGCAGGGACTCAGAAGGGCTCCGGGAAGATTGCCGAAAACGAAGCGGCCGGGGAAAAACGTGTGAGATTCCGTGTGGTTTCCGCGGAGAAGCTCCTCACCACCCAACTTAAACGTGTGGCTGCCACGAATCATGGTGAGACTGTCAGTAACTGAGGGGCGGCGCATGATGGTCAAACTAGGAATGAAGATTTGCGTTCCCAGGTTGGCAAATCCCGGAATGTCCAAGCCGACTTCCCCTGGAACGTTGGGAATTACGTTGAAAGTGGAGTAATTGAATTGCGCCTGCAAAGCATTTTGCGTGGACTGACTGAACAAGTGAAACCAGCCTGCTCGGAGCGTGTTGTCATAGGCATGGATGGAACTGCCACGGGTGAAGCCCGTCAGCGATTGCACATCAGGCGACTCTTCCAGATCATGGGTGTAGTTGTAGCGGAAGAAGAGTTGATTTTGATCGCTCAAATGGTGATCCAAACGGACGGAGCCTTGATACCGGTGCGTGTTGAACGGAAATACGCCGCCGTTGCCCTCGAGCTGAGCGATAATAAAACCGTTGAGTGCGGCCTGGCCCGCGCTGACGAACGGATTGGGACCGGGATTGCCATTCACAGTCAAGATACTTTGAAGGGCGAAGGCACAAGTTTGTGCGTCAAGGAAGACCGTGGATTGGCCGGGAGGAGTAAGGCACGGTACCGTGGGATCACCTGCTTCGGTTGCCAAACCACCAATGGTGGCTCCCTGACCCGCATTGGGCCGAAATATGTTGGTATCGGTAAGGATAGGAACCGCGTTTTGAGCGTTCTGGCGCAGGCCCTCGAAAGCCGCAAAGAGAAAAGTCTTGTCTCTCCTGATGGGTAAGCCGACGGTGGCGCCGTATTGCTGGCGGCTAAGAGAATTCTTGATGTTCGTGCCATGGAGATCGGCTACGCCAGGATTGAACTGATCGCCGGGCTTTAATGCCTGGCTGATCGCGAAGGGGTCGGCAGCGTCCAAAGCATCGTTGCGGAAGAATCCGTAGAGGCTGCCATGAAACTGGTTGGTGCCGGATTTGGATACGATGTTGATGGCCGCGCCGCTGGCGCCCCCCAACTCGGCGGAATAGTTGCTGCGGTTGATTTGAAACTCCTGGACGGCATCCTGGCTGAGGGTTAGGCGCACGCCGCCGGAATCATCGTTGGCCTCGCCACCATCCACCGTCACGCTGTTACCGCGGCCGTTGCTGCCATAGAAGGAAAGGCCGCTCTGCGGCGTTTGCTTGACGCGAAAATCCTGATCGGCAGCAAGACGCGTGGAGTCGGACACGCCGGGCATCAACAAAGTGATGGTGAGATAGTCACGACGGTCGATGGGCAAATCCATGATGTATTGCTCGCTTACCGTATCGGCTTGATGGCTTCGTTCGGGTTCCACCACAAGCGGCTCTGTGGTGACCTCAATAGTCTCGGTCCCCGTGGAGATTTTCATGCCGATATCCAAAGGAAAGGTCTGGCCCACGCTCACCTGAACGTCTTTTAGAGCTTCTGTTTGAAAGCCGGAGATTTTGACGGTTAGGCGATAAGTGCCCGGCGGCAGGCCGGTAAACTCGTACTGTCCATTCTCGTCTGTAGCCGAAGTACGATGGATGCCCTTTTCCGTGTCTTCAGCCACGATAGTAGCTTTGGGAATGACGCGGCCAGCGGGATCGGTAACCGTGCCTCGGATTTCCCCTGAAGAACCGACTCCCTGCGCATGCGCAAGGCCGCTCACCCCCAAGATCAGACAAATCAAGAAGCATGCAGTCCTATTTGATTTCATAACTCCTCCTTACAGCGAGGTTATTCAGGATCGTGGGGTGTTATTCGAGGAATCCTTACCGCGCATCATACACCCTTCTTTCCTGGGGGATACATTCGACTTCTTGACTTTCTTGAGGGACGCCGTCCGGATAGCTTGTCCTTCCACAACTCCGAATTTGCGCTTTGAATAGATCAGGTCAAGAAACCCGGCACAGCGCCGGATATACTAGTCCGGCGCTGTGCCGGCCGTATTAGTCGTCGTCCTGCGTAAACATTTTGCGAGCTTGGACCGTGATCACTACAGGTAAAGCCGCGCCATTCGGGAGCGTCAATGACTTTTGCACCATGCGGATTTCACGCTGGTTACTATCGAAAACCAGGGATAGGACCGACGTCCGCACCAACTGTCCCGAGTCGTAGAACTGAATCGTGGCACTACCTGTACAGTCCGAGTTCAGCGCATACGTCCCGTTAAAGGTCTCATCGGCATACCCCCCGCCTACGGTTCGCGCTTCTGTCCCCGTAACATTTCCCGCCGCATCCAGGATGGCACTCCCGACCGCGGCGATGGAAACCGCACCGGTTGGAAGAATCACGACCCCAGCGAGCGTGAAGCCGTATTTGCCCGCAGCGCCTGCCTGCGAGCACTGCCCGGCTGACGCGGATGGCGCGATTGCTGCGAGCAAAGCAACTAGGAAAATTCCGGCAAGATTTCGAGTCAGACCCAGTTTCATAAATTTCCTCCGGTCCCCTTCCTGTTCCAGGAAGGAGAATCATTTGTGCGCACGACGTTCGCTCAGGGCCAAAATGATTTCAATGCCCCGAAAGTCCCCATTCGATGAATTCTTTGTCCCTTGAACGGCTTCTATGGGCAGTTTGAGTTGCTTCAGCCACCGAGGTGGACTGAGCCATTGAGGTAACTCAAAGGGAATGATAAGCTTCCGCAATTCCAATCAAGGTTGCAGACAGCCCCATGCAAAACCATCCAGCCAGGTCCCAAAGCATTCGCTTTGGCTCCTTCGAGGTCGATTTGCGCGCCGGAGAGTTGCACAGAGAGGGAGTCAGAATCAGGCTTCAGGAACAGCCTTTTCAAATTCTCGCCATGCTGCTGGAGCACCCCGGCCAGGTAGTCACTCGCGAGGAGCTGCGCAGCAGGCTATGGCCCTCCGATACCTTCGTGGATTTTGATCACAGCCTGAATAAGGCCATCAACAAGCTTAGAGAGGCTCTTGGCGACTCCGCGGAAAGTCCTCGCTTCATTGAAACTCTAGCGAAACGCGGCTACCGCTTCACCGCTTCGCTCGGCGCCCTGCGGTCCGAGACCCAATTGCGTGGAGGGCAGATCGACTCCATTGCCGTGTTTCCCCTGGAGAACGACAGCATCGATCCGGACGCGGAATACCTCGCTGTGGGAATTCCTGGGAGCATCATTCATAGTCTTTCTCAGATCTCGGGGCTGCATGTAATTTCCTGGAGAACAACCAAGAGCGCTGGGAATCAAGACAGTGACCCGTTAGCTATCGGCCGCAAACTTGGCGCGCGGACCGTCCTTATCGGAAGGATCTGGCAGCGCTCCAATAAGCTCCGACTGCATGTGGATTTGCTGGACACGTCGAACGGAGAGGAAATCTGGGGAGACCAGTATGACCGGAGCCTCACTGAGCTCTTTGCCGTTCAGGACGACATCGCTCGCGAGGTTTCTCACAAACTCCAGCTGAAGATGACCGGGGAGGACCACAGCCGCCTCACCAAGCGGTACACCGAAAATCTCCAAGCCTACCAGCTATACGTGCGAGCCAGGCGTTCGTGCGAGAAGAGAAGTGTGGAAGGATTCAAGCGCGGCGTGGAGTACGCGAGCCAGGCGATCCAGATGGATCCCAACTATGCCTTGGCGCATGCAGAACTCGCGCAATGCATTTCCATCCCATGTTATTACGGCGCCGTTGATCCTAATGTGGCCTACCCTAAAGCAAGGGTGTCAGCGCTCCGGGCATTAGAAATCGATTCAACTCTGGCCGAAGGCCACGAAGTTCTGGCAACCATCCTGAAGAATTATGACTGGGACTGGCAGGCCGCTGAAAAAGAATACCAGCGCGCGGTCGAACTCAACCCCAATTATGCCCTTGCGCACTATCATTATTCCTATCTGCTCTCGGAATTGGGTCGCTTTGACGAGGCCATTCGGGAGGCCACCGAAGCCTTGAGCCGCGACCCCATGTCTCCTTTGCTGAACGGAGGGCTGGCATTCGTTCTTTTGCTTGCGCGCGAATATGACCAATGCATCGAGCAAAGCCTCACGGCGATCGACGTTGATCCCGGCATGATGCTCACATACTTCACCCTTGGTACCGCTTATGAGCAGAAGAAAATGTTTCACGAAGCCGTCGCCGCCTTTGAAAAAGGCATCGCTTTGGGCGGCGCTGTGGCACTCCAGAAATCTTTCACGGGTCACGCTTATGGCGCTTCCGGAGATCATGGCAAGGCTTGGGAGATCGTTAGGGAGTTGACCGAGCTTTCCAAAACCCAATACGTTCCCTCTCTAGACTTCGCGATCGTTTATGATGGACTCGGAGAGAAGGAACTCGCCATCGAAGCCCTGCAGAAGGCCTGCGTAAACCGTGAAACCAACCTCGTTTTCTTAAAGGTGTGGCCTCATTTCGACAACGTCCGCGACGATCCGCGCTTCCAAGACATCGAACGCCGCGTCGGCCTCCACTAAGAACCCACATTGAGGAACCGATTGCCGGCTGTGGATGCACTCACTCTAAAAACAATGCTGCTTTGGGACCCTTCAGGCCTGTTGCCTTGAGGAGTCCCAAGCAGACGATGCAAATAGGCAAGTACCAGAAATTACGAAGCGACGTGGACACTGACCGCGATGTTCTTGCCGCCTTCTTCGCGATACGTGACTTCCGCGTTGGCGTTGACTTTGAGTTTGCCTTCGATAGTCGTGTTCTTATCGATGGAGAACGTCATTGTCTTGGGTTCCGCCTGCTGCGCCAATTGCTGACCTGCGGAGGTCTGATTCGATGCTACGGTTAGCGTGAAAGAATCCTTCGCGACGGAAGCAATCTTTCCGGATACGGATTGGGTTGCCGCAGGAGTCTGCTCGTTGATCAAAGTGGGATGAGTGCTCCCGTTGGTGGTGGCCGGTGGCAATCCCCAAGCTGCAACTACCAGGATGACACCTGCCAGGGACGCAAGGGTAAGCCGAAGCGTGTTTTTCATTGGTGACACTCCTCAGTGTGTAATTGGGGGGCAATTCCTCAGCGCAGAACAGTAACCATACCCAGGGCCAGCCATCTTCGTGCTTTAACCTCTTGCAAGCCTTGAATTTACCGGAAACTTACCCCGTGGCATTGTGGCAGTGCAGGCGGTACTAGAACGGGAAATCCCTTCCAGGGGCTGGCCGAAGATACTCGCAAATCTAATTTTGTGGGGAAGCGCCTAGGCTAATGCGTGGCGCCGGACTCCGATGACTTCGGCTTGTCCTTTGGCGTGGGTTTCGAGTTCGAGGCAGCCGCGGAATCGGCAAAAGAGGGGTTGAGAGAGGCCGTCAGCGCATAGGACTTCCCGTGGTCTGTCAGGCTGGTAATCAAGAGTTCGTAACGGAAGCCTTCGGGGTGACTCCTGCTCCTGAGCAGAGCTAATATGCCTTTCACTTCAGATTCGGGGTGAATCACAAGCTCACCGGACGAAGTCAAGCCCGACACCACTGTGCCGTGAAATTCGGTCCCGTCGGCATTGAGCGTCGAATCGATGGAGTCCAGCATCTTGACGCGAAGGAGCGTTCCCTTTGGCAGACCGTCCAGGCTATCGCCGCTGGTAGGATTCAGCCGGGCATGGAGGTAAAAGGTCAGGACGTTTCCGGCAGTGATATGCACTGGCACGATGCTGGAGGTTTGACCTTGCGCGACGCTCGCGAACGCGCCGGCAAGGAGCAGAGCAACTAGGGCGATACGTTTCATCGGCTGGGACCCTTCGTATCCCTAGAAACCTAAGTAATTTGGACGACCCATCATGATCCTAAGGTTGCACCTTGCCTCGGTCAATGGTACGTCGAGATTCAACTTGTTCTATGACATACCTATAGAATTCTGGTGCGCGCAGGCAAAGAATCACGCGGCGGATTCGGACCGAAACATCCGCTGGAAGCGCGGCCCGGTGAACTGCACACCCACTACCTTCTCCCCGAGCGCCTCGGCGTCACGAATGTGGACAACGCGTCCTTGCGTATAGAAATCCGCCTCACCACGCCGCGGAGCATAATTCGAGAACGGTATGCGGATTTCGAGGTTCGATCCGATGGCCACGTCGAAGCGCGTCAGGAACGCGGCCCCGCTGCGGCAAAGATTCTCGCTGGAAGTATCTTCTTCGAAGGTGACGCCGCGGGAGTCTTTTCCGCGAACGCGCATGGGCAGGTGCACAGCGATTCTACGTTCCGAACGTTGCCTCGCAACGGTGGTGCTGACTGGGACCATGGGCTGGGTCCTCACTTCTGCCGGCTCCCATCGGGCGGGAACCGGCCATTTCTTGGACGCCCGTAACCCGGGCGACAACGGCCGCTCGGCCTTCAAAAAAACTCTCCACGCTCGAGAGGATTTCGCTGGGCGTTCGCGCCGTGTGTACGATTCTGCGAAGCTCGCTGCCGTTCCCCACGCTATGAGTAAACCAGCAAGCGAACTGTTTCATTTTGCCTACACCATCGGGCAGGTTCGCGGCACAAATTTGTTCATAGTAGTCAATCAGTAACCGGAAGCGGTCGGCCTCCGTAGGCGTCGTGTAGCGCCCGGTTTCCGCAAATTCCTGCATCTGGCGGAAAATCCAGGGATTCGTCGCCGCTGCGCGGCCAATCATCACCGCATCGCAACCCGTTTCGCGGAACATACGCTCGGCATCTTCGGGGCGGTTGACGTCGCCGTTTCCGATGACCGGAATCTTCACCTCTTGCTTCACCGCCGCGATAATGCTCCAGTCCGCCGCGCCGCTGTAACCCTGTACACGCGTGCGGGGGTGAACTGCAACGGCCTCAACACCTACGCTCTCCGCCAGTTTCGCCACGTCTACCGCAACAATGGTTTTCTCGTCCCAGCCCGCGCGCAATTTGATGGTCAGCGGGATCTTCACCGCCGCGCGCACCGCGCGAAAGATTTGCTCGAGCAACGGCAGGTCCCGCAGCAGGCCGGAGCCGCCGCACTTCACCACTTTCTTGGCCGGGCAGCCAAGATTAATGTCCACCGCGTCATATCCGAGGTCTTCCACCATATTCGCGGCTTCCGCCATGACCGCAGGATTTGCCCCAAAAAGTTGTGCGGTGATGGGGTGCTCGTCCTCTTGAAAATACAGGTAGCGAAGTGTTTTCTTCGCGCTGCGCGTAATGCCTTCCGAACTGGTAAACTCCGTCATCAGCAGGCCGCAGCCGCCCAGCCCGCGAATCACGCGGCGAAAAAGCGTGTCCGTCACGCCCGCCATAGGTGCGAGAATCGCCGCCGGGCGTATCGTCAAATCCCGAATTTGAAAGCTTGCCGGAATCATTCGTTCAAGTGTAGGCCGGTCTAAGCATCTGAAGCAAGACCACCGGGCCAGGGGGACTACTCACACGCCCGGCAATTCGTATCGTTGTCAAAACAGGAGAGTTACAGAATTTGATTGTTGTAAGTCATTGAAAACAAAAGATAGTGGGTAGCGATGAGCGGTTAGCGACCATCCCCCCTCACCCACCGTTGGATGAAAAAGAGTGCGGAAGTGATTGATGGGAAAGGGCTTGCAACGGCTCCATTGCGCAAAAGAGTGCGGATCTTATTGGACATAAAGGAGATAGATAAGAAAGGCAGAAAGCAGAAGGAAGAAGGCAGAAATGGGATGGGGAGGGAGATGTTCCAGCGCCGTTGCGGCGGACACTTCGAGGCTCAATGCAAAAAGTCACAGTATATCCTATCATGTGATTACGATTATGTTAATACCCCAGTAAGTTACTAAGAAGAAAGAAGTTACGGATGGCTGCGGAGGGTAGAAAGGTTCCAGGTCGAGGGAGAGGGTTAAGTCGTTTGGATGCTGAGAGACAGAAACTAGGTATTGAAAGCCAAAATCTGACGCGCCGGACGCGATGCCCTACGACAAGACCGCGATGTGAGAACGATTCTCGGTTGAAAATCTGGAGGCCGGATGTATCATCCTCGCAAGCCACGCAGCGCCGTGAAGGTGAGCTTCCATGACACCTACATGCGCTGTGAGGCGATTCAAACGGAGGTGATTGTGAAAAGAGGAACTGTACTGCTAGCAATTTGCGTGATGTTTTTCGTCATATCCATCCAGGCGCAGGCGCCTCAGGGCCCGCCGAAGCCAGGGCCAGAGGTCAAGAGGCTCGCCTATAACATCGGCACGTGGAACTCGACTGGCGAGGCCAAGCCGTTCGGCCCGATGCCCGGAGGCAAAGTCACGGGCACGGAAAAGTGCGAGTGGTATTCGGGCGGGTTCTTCGTCATGTGCCACTCGGAAGGGACAGGGCCAATGGGGCCTGGGAAGGGCGTCTCGTTCATGGGATATGACCCGAACGAGAAGGTTTACACCTACCATGAGTTCACCAGCACGGGCGAAGTTATCGATTCGAAGGGCACACTGAACGGCGACACCTGGAACTGGACCGCCGAATCGAAGATGGGCGACGCCAAGATCAGTGTGCGCGTCACCATTAAGGAAGTATCCAAAACCGAATACACGTTCAAGCTAGAAATGTCGCAGAACGGCGGAGAGTTTTCGGTCGTCCAAGAAGCGACGGCTCACAAGGTGACCGCCGCAGCCCCAGCCAAGAAGTCGTAGATTCTACATTACGCCGAGATGTGACGCGCCGGGATCCTCTCGCCTCCGGCAAGCTGCGTCCTTCTTTGCCCTGACTGAAGGGACCGGCAAATCCGTAAAAAAGAGGCCAGCGAAAACCGGCCCCACCTTTGCAAGAACAAAACGCGCAAGGGTACGCCACCCAAAGGCGTTTTTCGGAATTAAGGCGGCCACCCGCCACCCAAACCGCTTTTCGGAATTGAGGCACGGCCAACCGCCCTACGTCAGCGCGTCACTCAATTCCTTTCCTGACGGCCCTTGATGTTTCGGACCGATGAGAGACCCGGCACCGAACCCTTTGTAGCCATTCACAATTACGAGGGTGCCCCACCCTTTCCTGTTTAGGTTTTTGAAAGGGTGGGCTATCCCTGCTCTTGGTTTTTTCAGGAAGTACTCTACGACTTGCTGATCATTGAAAAAGCTTAGGATTGGATTCCTTTTCCTCGGGCTTGGCGCTATCCGCCTTCAGAAATTCTTCCAAGCGCAGGAATTTGCGTCCCAGTGCCCCCGAATACGCGGACCACTCCGTCTCGCCAGTGTCTATCGCCAAGGCGGCCCGGACGGCCGCAAGTTTCGAGTCAAGGTCGTCCAGGTAATGAAAAACCAGCGCTTCACGAATCATTGGCAGCTTCGGCGAGCCAAATTCGTACTCCCCATGATGGCTGATGAGCAGATGCTGCACGACGGTCTTCAGATTTGGCGGGAAGCCTTCGATGGCATTCATCGCTTTGGCAACCGTTTCGATCTCCATGACGATGTGGCCCAGGAGCTGTCCCTCTACCGTGTAACCAATCGCGCGTTCGTAGCACAGCTCATCGAGCTTGCCGACGTCGTGGAGAATCGCAGCGGTCAGCAGCAAATCGACATCAAGCTCCGTGTAATGCGCAGCTACCAGCTTCGCTAGCCCACACAAACTAATCACATGTTCCAGCAGGCCGCCGAGATACGCATGGTGCATGACCTTCGCTGCAGGCGCGCGCTTATATCGCGCAGCGATGGCCGGGTCGTTGAGGATTCCTGCAACGAGCTTTTTCAGCCAGGGGTTCCCAATCGACGCCGCGTATTCCAGCAACTGGGCGTAAAGCTTCGCGACATCCGCCTTGGTCTGCGGCAAAAAATCGGCCAGATCAATTTCCTCAGGTTTCGCCAGCCTCACCTGCATCACCGATAGCTGCGGCCGGTTCTTGTAAATCTCGACGCGCGCCTGCACTTTCACAAAGTCGTCGCGGTTAATTCCATTCGCCGCCGTTTCGAACTGGTCCCACATGCGCGCTTCGATGGTGCCGCTGCGGTCCCCAAGCTCCAGCCGCAGATAGGGCTTGCCTTCGCGCGTATTGCGAATTTCCTTCTCGCAAACCAGAAAAAATGTCGTGATGTTTTGCTCGGCGTTCAGGTCGGACACGAGGGGCGTCTTCATTGGCCGCCATTCTAACCCAGGTTATTCATGAAGAACATACTTAGTGGCAAATACCCTCACTTCCCCGAATCGGCCCCGGACTTTCCGGAGCTCCCGCCGGATCTCTTCCCGAACAGCAGAAACTTCTTGTGGCCCTTCTTCAGTTTGTTGACTTCCGGAGTGGCGCTCACTTCCTGAATCTCCGAGCCTCCCTCCCCGGCGATGTCCTGGTAGCCCGGCTTGATGATCACATAGCTCTGCTCGCGCAGCGTCTTGAGGTAAGCGCGCATGGCCGGCTCCATGCGAGCGCCATACAGCTTTTCCATAATCTCATTTCGCACTTTGTCGAGCGACTGCTGCCCTTCGTCGTAGTGCTCCAGCACCTGCAGAATCAAGTAGCCCTGCTTGGTCTCCAGGACGTCGGTGAGCTGGTTCCTCTTCATCGCAAAAACTTTGTCCTCCAGTTCCTTGGCCAACTCGCCCCGTTTGTATGTACCCAGGTAGCCGCCCTGATCCTTGGTCGTGCTGTCGGAATAGCGCTTCGCAATCTCTCCAAAGTCTTCCCCGTCTTGCACGCGCTTCAGCGCCGTCTCCGCCTTTTTCCTTAGCACCGGCAATTCATCCGCGCTTTTTCCCTGCGTATTGACCTGAATCTCTCGCAGCGCAACTTGCTCCGGCCGCACAAATTCCGTTTTATGCGCTTCGTAATACTTTTGTACTTCATCGTCGCTGATGGTGATGTGCGACCCCACTTCCTGCCCAATCACTTTTTGCGTGAGCAGGTGATTCTCGATATTGCTCTGGAAGTCCTCCCAATTCATGCCTTCCGACGTGACTGCTTTTTCCAGCGCATCGATGCTATCGAGCTTGTTTTGCGTGCGAATCTGGTCGAGCTGTTTGATCACTTCGGGCTTGACGCTGATGCCCATGTCCTTGGCACGCTGGACGAGCAGCGACTGGTCAATCAGGTTGCGCAGCGCGTTTTTCTGGCCGTCCTCAGTAGCCGTTTGCAACTGTTCGGGAGTGCAGCGCCCCTGGCACTCCTGCTTGGCGTCCTCCTCTGCGGTCGCGCGCGCCTTTTGGTACTCAGTCAGGGTAATAATTTCGTTGTTGACGCGCGCGATGATCTCTTCCACCGTCTTGCCGGCGTTCGGGTCCACGGGCTGCGTCCCCGCCGTGCCCTTCAATTTCGGCGCAGGGGGAGTTACGGGCTTCGCCTGCGAGGCAGGAGATTGAGCTGCTGGCGGAGGCGCCTGCGAGCTAGACTCCTG
>Ga0075426_10000647_pt1 | contig 24032 bp, 14 predicted proteins | sample SoiMethybrSBSTD5_FD_75304 | JGI IMG/M metagenome (GOLD analysis project Ga0075426, IMG submission 75304) | Bulk soil microbial communities from a Populus tree surrounding site in Tennessee, USA - Soil MetaG P. TD hybrid SBSTD5 | ecosystem: Environmental > Terrestrial > Soil > Tree plantation...
TCATCATGTACTACGCCTTCGATCTGCTTTACCTCGACGGCTACTCGCTGTTGAACGTCGATCTGGAAGAGCGCAAGAAGCTGCTTGCGGTCGTGGCCCGTCCGAACCAGGTGCTGAAGATATCGGATCACTTTGTTGGCAAAGGACATGCGTTGCTCGATGCCGCTCGTCAGCAAAAGCTCGAAGGCATCATAGCCAAGCGGCGAAAGAGCTGCTACGTGCAGAAGCGTAGTAGCGAGTGGTTGAAGATCAAGATCACACAGCGGCAGGAATGCGTAATCGGCGGCTACACCGATCCGCGCGGCAGTCGCGAGCATTTTGGATCACTCGTGCTGGGTCTCTACGACAAAAAAGGCAACCTCGTGCCCGTCGGACAGGCAGGAAGCGGATTCACTCATGCCTCGCACGCGGAGATGTGGAGGAAGCTTCACAAACTCGAGACGAAACACAATCCGTTCACGGGAAAAGTCGAGAGCCCGCGGAAAGTTCATTTCGTGAAACCCGAGCTGGTTGCTGAGATCAAGTTCACGGAATGGACACACGAGACCGATATTGGCGGCATCAAAATGCGCGCGCCTGTTTATGAAGCCTTGCGCGAGGACAAGAATCCGCGAGAGTGCGTATTCGAATTCAAGCATCCTGTTCTCGATGAAGTCAGCAAGGCTGAGCGCGGCAAAGCATCGTAAGCTCCCAAAATTTCAGCAGTCTACATCCGCACCAATAGAATCTCGTCATGCCCGCTGAAGAAGTCGAAATCAAGGTTCGAGTCTGCGATTTGGAAGAACTCTCGCGCAAGCTGTCTGCCGCGGGATTTCGTCTTATCACCCCGCCTGCCCACGAAATGAATACGCTATACGACTTCAGCGATGGGCGACTGCGCGGGCGCGGAGAGGTACTGCGGATTCGCAAGTACGGCTTAAAGTGGACGCTCACTCACAAGAGTAAAGGTAGTGCCGGAAAGCACAAATCACGGGTTGAGACCGAAACGGAACTCGTGGATGGCGAAGCATTGGCGAACGTGTTCGAAGCGATCGGTTTGACTCCGTCCTTTCGCTACGAGAAGTACCGTGCGGAGTGGAGCGACGGGGAAGGGCATGTCGTGGTCGACGAAACCCCCATCGGCAACATCGCTGAACTGGAAGGTTCGCCAGAGTGGATCGATCGCACAGCAAGACTCCTGGCGATAAACGAATCCGAGTACATCACCGCAAGCTATGCTCAGATGTTCAGCGAGTGGAGAACGAAGACCGGCAGCAAGGCACGCGAGATGACCTGGGCAGAAATGGGAAATCAGCATCGTCCGCGGTAGTGGGTGGGTAATACTGGAAGACCCATCCGCTACCGCGGACGGTACTGACGGCGGTTACGCCCCGCAGCACTTCTTATATTTCTTACCCGATCCACACGGGCAAGGATCGTTGCGTCCGACTTTGTCTCCCACCCTACGCTGCTGGACACCACCATCGCCCGCACCGGCCATACGCGCTGCCTGCAGCTCGCGTTCTTTCTTGCGCATGAACTCGCGCTCCATGTCATCCATGGAAGTGGCCGCACGCCGATTCCCATTGTGCGCTGGAGGCGGAGTAACGGCGCGCGTTGGATCGAAAGGGACGCCATCCATCGTCAATCCCTCCGAGGGCGGAAGAGGAGCAGCTTGGCGGCGCGGCTCGGCTTCGATTACCTGCAGTAAATAGAGATAACGGACCGTCTCTTCCTGGAAGCGCTGCATCATCGCTTCGAACATCTCGAAAGACTCGCGCTTGTACTCGACTAGCGGATCGTGCTGACCATAACCGCGCAGGCCGATGCCTTCCTTCAGGTGATCCATGCTTAGCAAATGGTCTTTCCACTGCCCGTCGAGGACGCTGAGCATGATCATGCGCTCGTGATAACGCATCGCATCGGAGCCGATCAACTTCTCTTTTGCGTCGTAACGCTCTTTCAGTTTGCCGAAGATCGCGTCTCCCAATTCGGAACGGTTGAGACTTTCGAGATCGAGACCTTCAGTTGCGAGATCCACGCCAAACCGCGTGAAGATCTGCTGTTTCAATGCATTGAGATCCCACTGTTCGGCATGCTGGTCGCGCGGTGCGTACTGATCAAGTAAATCGCCGACGGTTCCCGAAACGTAATCTTCCAGAATGAGATCTTTCTGATCGAGCCCTTCGAGCAACTGACGGCGCAGGCCATACACGGCCTCGCGCTGCTTATTCATCACGTCGTCGTATTCGAGCAGGTGCTTGCGGGATTCGAAGTTTTGCGCTTCGACTGTCTTCTGCGCGGCTTCGATGCGGCGAGAGATGAGTCTTGATTCGATGGGAATGCCCTCTTCCATTCCCAGCCGCTGAAGCAGGTTCGACACCCACTCCTTGGCGAAGATGCGCATGAGATCGTCTTCGAGTGAGAGATAGAAGCGCGAAGAACCTGGATCGCCTTGGCGTCCTGCGCGTCCGCGAAGCTGGTTATCGATTCGGCGGGATTCATGACGCTCGGTACCAAGAATGTGAAGGCCGCCGACTTCGATGACATTGTCGTGCTCAGCCTGTATCTGCTGTTGATGTCGATTCAGCGCCTCTTCCCATTGCTGAACATCGACTTCATATTCAGCGCCCTGATAATAGAAGCGGGTCAGATTGGCAGAAGCTGCGATTGGAGACAGCTCTCCTTCCGCGGCTCCGACCGAGCGCGCGAGACCTTTCTTCAACAACTCCTGCTTGGCGAGAAATTCCGAATTGCCTCCGAGCAAAATGTCGGTACCACGACCAGCCATGTTGGTGGCGATGGTCACTGCACCGAATCGTCCCGCCTGGGCGACGATTTCCGCTTCGCGCTCGTGATATTTAGCGTTTAGAACTACATGCCGGACGTTCTTTTTCTTCAGCAGCTCGGAAAGTCGCTCCGATTTATCGATCGACGTAGTTCCGACGAGCACCGGCCGACCTTCGACGGCTATCTTTTGAATTTCATCGGCAACTGCGAAGAACTTTTCCTTCTCCGTGCGATAGACGATGTCGGGATTCTCGATGCGCAGCAGCGGCTTGTTCGTCGGAATAACAATAATGTCCAAACCGTAAATCTTCTCGAATTCGGCAGCTTCCGTTTCCGCGGTACCAGTCATGCCGGCGAGCTTGCGATACATGCGGAAATAGTTCTGGAACGAGATCGTGGCGAGAGTCTGATTCTCACGTTCGATCTTGACGTTTTCTTTGGCTTCCACTGCCTGATGCAGACCATCGGACCAGCGACGACCGGGCATCATGCGACCGGTGAACTCGTCGACGATGATCACCTCACCGTCTTTCACGACGTATTCAATGTCACGGCGATAGAGCGCGTGCGCCTTGATCGCCGTCTCAACGTGATGCTTCCAGCCCCAGTTTTCCGGATCCGCGACGTTGCCGATGCCCAGCATCTTCTCGACTTTTTCCCAGCCCTGCTCGGTCACGGTCACCGTGCGATGCTTCTCGTCGATGGTGTAGTCGCCAGTAAAGATCGTCTCTTCGATGCTCTTCTCAATCTCCTCACCTTTTTCCAAAGCGGGAATGATGCGATTGACCTTGTAATACTTATCGGTAGATTCCTCGCTGGCACCGGCGATGATCAGCGGCGTGCGTGCTTCGTCAATGAGGATCGAGTCCACTTCGTCGACGATGGCGAAGTGGTGCCCGCGCTGGACGCAGTCCTTCAAATCAAACTTCATGTTGTCGCGCAGGTAGTCGAAGCCAAACTCGTTGTTGGTGCCATAGGTGATGTCAGCGCCATAGGCCTCGCGCCGCTCGTTATCGTCGAGATCGTGAACAATTACGCCGACTGAGAGTCCAAGGAAGTTGTAGAGCTTACCCATCCACTCGGAGTCACGCTTGGCCAGATAGTCATTGACCGTGACAACGTGTACGCCGCGTCCGGCGAGTGCATTGAGGTACACAGGAAGAGTCGCGACCAGCGTCTTACCTTCACCGGTCTTCATTTCCGAAATCTTGCCTTGATGCAACACCGAGCCACCGATTAATTGCACATCGAAGTGGCGCATGTTTAGTACGCGGCGGCCAGCTTCGCGGACAACTGCGAATGCCTCGGGGAGAACGTCCTCTAGAGCTTCTTCGAGGACTGGATCGCGCTTGTCCTTCTTTGAAGAAGGCGAGGTGGTCGGAATGACGTCATCGTCAAGAGCCAGATCGTTCGGCGCAGCGCGCTGGATGCTTTCACGGACGCGCTGGCGAAATTCGTCGGTCTTGGCCCGTAACTCGGCATCGGAGAGCTTCTGCATCTCCGGTTCGAGCGCGCTTACCTTGGCCACCATGGGCCACAAGCGCTTCATTTCGCGCTCGTTCTTGGTCCCGATGACCTTGGAAATAATGGTTCCGATCAAAGCTTAGTTCCTTTGGCCCGAAGGGAATAGGCGGGGACATCACATCGCGTCGCCAACCAGGGCACACGCCAGCCGTGGGCCGGAGAGGTCCATAGAAAAGCCTAACACATTGGATGCTGGCGATTTCTTCGGGTCGCAAGCCGGGAGGGCGAACACAAAGGTCACGAAGGCCACAGATGAGGTCACGAGAAAAATTGCTCAGCGTTACACTATGCCCATGCTTCTCTCCGGCATTTTTCCTGCCCTGACTACACCTTTTTCTCCCGATGGACGCTTGTATCTGAAGAAGCTCGAGCACAATGTTGACCGCTATTCGCGCACTCCCATCGCCGGCATGGCGATTCTGGGCTCGACAGGCGAGGTCGTCATGCTGTCGGAAGAAGAGCAACGTGAGATTCTGCGAGTCGCCATTGAAGTGGCTGCACCGGAAAAGGTTTTGCTCGCTGGCGTGGGACAAGAGTCGGCGATTCGCACTGTTGAAGGCGCAGAGTTTGCGGCCAAGCTGAACTACGACGTCGCACTAGTGCGCACGCCGCACTACTACCGTCCGCAGATGAAGCCGGAGAACCTGCTCGCTTATTACCGCTTCGTCGGTGATCAGTCTCCGATCCCTGTACTCTTGTACAGCGTTCCGCCGTTCACCGCGTACGATCTGCCTGCTGAAGTCATTCAGGAATTGGCCGAGCATCCGAACATCATCGGCATTAAAGAATCGAGCGGCATGATCGAGAAGATCGCCGATGTAGTTGTGCGAACTCGGCATGTGAGGCACACGGCTAACGCAACGGAAGTTTTCAGCGCTGTAACTGGCCGCATGCTGCTCCGCGCGGTTGAACCGGCAGGCGAACTGGTCAGCGCTGCTGCACTGGCGGGCACGGGCACGACCGGACCATCTACACTGAGCCCTCGCCCTGCACCAGCAGCAAAAGTGATGCGCAAGAAGCAGGTCGGATTCCAGTTGCTCGCGGGTTCGGCGCAAAAGCTATTGGCGTCGCTCGAAGCAGGTGCCGCTGGCGCCGTGCTCGCGTTTGGCGCGGCGGCTCCTACCGCGTGCTTTGAAATCTATGCAGCCTGGAAAGACGGTGACAAAGAATTGGCGCAGCTCAAACAGCAGCGCATCGTCGAACCGGCGACTCGTATCGCGAGCCAAATGGGTATTCCCGCTCTGAAATACGCGCTTGATTTGAACGGCTACTATGGCGGTCCGCCTCGGCTACCGTTCCTGCCACTCACCGGCGAGCAGCGCGCGGAAGTGGAGAAGTTGATGTCGGATGTCAGGAATTAGACAGTTTCGCTCCGCAACCACCCTGCTGTTCGACATTTCGGCAGGCCGACAACCTCGACCGTTCTAAACCCGATACCCGGGATGAAATGAGCCGACGCTCCCGATAAAATAACTTCTGCAATCCAGAGCTGCGGAAACCCGGCAAGGGGAACCCAGCGTCGAAAATTACATAAGCTTCAGAGCTGCGCCGGCTTCGAAGCTTCGGAGCTCTCACCGGATGCGATTTCTGTCCCCCGCGATCATTCTATTTCTCTCACTTTCCGTTCAGGCACAAACGTTTATCTCGGTTGGTCCCGATGGCGGTGATGTGCGCAGCCTTTCGGCTGACCCAAGCAATCCAAGCCGCATTCTGCTCGGAACCAGCGCTGGGCAGATCTACCAGTCGGAAGACTCCGGAAAAACCTGGCAGCGCTTTGTCCGAATTGGGAAAGGCAACGACTACGTGGTCGACCATATCATCTTCGACCCCCATCAGCCGGGCACAATCTACGTGGCTGCATGGACGCTGGAGCATGAGGGCGGTTCAGTCTTCAAGACCACCGACGATGGCCATACGTGGCAGCCACTCTCGGGAATGGAAGGCAAGTCGATCCGTGCAGTGGCCATAGCGCCATCTGACCCGAACACTCTCGTCGCCGGCGCGCTCGATGGGATCTATCGCTCACGCAACGCGGGTGAGACCTGGACGCGCATCTCGCCAGAATCAAGTGCCGAGATAAAGAACATCGAGTCCATTGCGATCGATCCCAACGATCCTGAAATGATCTACGCCGGAACTTGGCACTTGCCCTGGAAGACCACCGATGGCGGGCGCTCCTGGCACAACATCAAGAATGGAGTGATCGACGATTCCGACGTTTTCTCGATCATCATCGATCCGAAGCAGCCGCAAGTCGTCTATGCCAGCGCATGCTCGGGAATCTACAAGAGCGAGAGCGCAGGAGAGCTCTTCCAAAAAATTCAAGGCATTCCCTTCTCGGCGCGACGCACACGCGTGCTTAAGCAGGATCCGGAGAACCGCGATGTAGTTTACGCAGGAACCACCGAAGGTCTGTTCAAGACTTCCGATGCCGGCAAAACGTGGCGGCGCATCACATCGACAGAAGTGATCGTCAACGATGTCCTGGTGGATGTTCGTAATCCCGATCACGTAATGCTGGCTACGGATCGCAGTGGCGTGCTCGCCAGCAACAATGCCGGCGCGAGCTTCGAGCCCTCGAACACCGGATTCGCTCATCGCCAGGTCGCGGCTCTTGCCTTCGATCCGCAGGACAACAACACGTTGTATGTCGGACTTATCAACGACAAGCAGTACGGCGGAGTGTTCGTGAGCCACGATCAAGGCGCGCACTGGAAGCAGCTCAGCGCCGGCCTCGATGGACGCGACGTATTTTCTTTGCAAAAGGCGGGCGCACACCTCCTGGCAGGCACGAGCAACGGCGTATACGAATGGACATCAGCACCGACCAATGCCGCAAAGCGAACTGGCGCGACCAAGTTTTCCCTCGAGCGCTGGCGTCCGCTCGACCGCATCGCCAACACCAACATCGTTACCGTCCGCAAAGCTACTAAGACCCGTAAAGCCATTACGCGCAAGGTAATCAAGCCGGGAACGCTCAAAGCGCGTGTCACCGCGATTAAACTCAGCGATAAGCGGTGGATCGTCGCCAGCACTCAGGGACTGTTCGAGAGTTCCAATTCAGGAAAGACATGGGGAGGCGGTCCGCTGCTCGGCCACTCCGATTTCACTCTGGTCCGCACGACTCCTACCCTGATTGCGGCCGCCGGTCATAATTTTCTTCTTGTCTCTTCCAGAAACGGCTCTGCCGATACGAAGTCAGTATGCAAGCTCTCCGAATGCGGGTGGATTGAAGCGATGCTGCCGAAGGTCATCAATTCAATCAGCGATCTCGCTCTAGGGTCCGACAACAGCCTATGGCTCGCGTGCCGCGAGGGTCTCTATCGCAGCACCGATCTAGGAAAGACTTGGACACGCCTGGAGAAACTTCCGGTCGTGAACCTCGCCTCGGTCTTCTACGATTCGACGCAGCACCGCGTCCTGGTCACAGCACTCAACTCCACGGAAGTATTTTCCAGCGACGACGCAGGACAAAGCTGGCAACATCGCGACTCCGGCTGGCTATTGCGAACAATCGCCGACGACAACGGACGCCTCGTAGCATCTACAGCTTTCGACGGCGTTGTGGTCGAATCCCCATCGCCGACAAGCGCCGGGGCTTCAGCCAGCTCCGCTGGAGTGAGATAGAGGCCTTCGGCTACATTCCGGCGGCGTAGCTGCGGCAAGCGATCGCAAGCTGCTAAGGAAGTGACTTCCTGCGGCTCTAATTCTTGTACGTAGTTCGTAACAAACGCATTTTTCTGCGGTTCGACATTGTCTGTCATGACATTCTGGCCGCTAATCGCCAATGTCCCATACCGTTCTTAGTGTTGAGGACAACGCCGATATCCGTGAAATCCTCAAGATCACGCTGTCAGACGCCGGCTTCGCCGTGGTGGCCGGCCGAAACTGCTGGCGAGGCGATGCAGGAATTGGAACAGCTCAGTCGATTCGATCTGGTGTTGGCCGAGTTTAATCTCCCTGACGGTAATCATCTTGTGCCCAACCTCAAAAAGCTGCGGCCGGAGCTGCCTGTAATTGTTCTTTCAAGTGACGCCTACAGTGCCCGGACCGCACTCCCCAAGCCGATGCAGTGCTGGGCAAGCTACTTACGGGAGCAGCATTGGTGAACGAACTGCGACGGTTGCTTTCGGCTGCGTGAGATGAAAGAACGACTGAACCGCGCGTCCCTGCTGCAGGTTGTTGGTCCAAGTTGATCGCGAAACCTTTGTGCCTTAGCCTCGAAAGAGCGAGCCACCGATGTGCCTTAGCCTCGAAAGAGCGAGCCACCGACGGAAGGCTGCAGGTTCGCAGGTTCAATCTTGCTGGTTCGCGTGCAACCCACGTCGTACTATGCACTTCCGGATGCACGCACGGCCCTGGGACTCTGGTATCCTTGACGGTCGATGAAGGTGCTGTTCCTAATCCTCCTGGCTTCGGTAGCCGTTTTGGCGGGAAGCATCACCGGTGTCCTGCTTCTGATCCGGCGGCACCGGATGCGTGTGTCTGACGCCGCTCTTCGCCGCGAGTTGGAAGAGATCGAACGCGAACAGCGCAGTCTCGACCACAACGCCTAATCCCGAACCACGAGCTTCGAAGCGGAGATAGCAAGTGCAAACTTTTGCAGATCGCGCCATCCAGCAGACCAAAGTTCTCACAAACAGCCGATTGTTGGACGTCTCCGCAGTTGTCGGCGGCAGTCTGCTGATGGCAGTCTGCGCACACGTCTCCATTCCGTTGTGGTTCACTCCGGTGCCGATTACGCTCCAGACCTTCGGTGTGATGCTGCTCGCTCTCACGTTGGGCGGAACGCGTTCAGCCGCTGCAATGGTGCTGTACTTGATCGAAGGAGCTTCCGGTCTGCCCGTGTTCAGTCCTCACGGCTTCGGCGCCGCCGCACAACTGATAGGACCGACTGGCGGATTTCTCTTCTCTTATCCATTCGCGGCGTTCGTCGGAGGACTGATTGCACACAAGTTGTTGCAGCGTTCGCGAGTAGCCGCGTTTGCTACCGGAGCTCTCGCGACTGAGTTCATCATCTTCTTACTCGGCGCAATCTGGCTCGGGATTCTCACCCACCAGCCCGTTCGCGCCGTTCTGATCGCCGCGGTTCTTCCGTTTCTTCCAGGCGAAGTCCTGAAAGGCGTGGGAGCTGTCGCGCTGGCACTCGGCAAGAGCTTGCGAGTTCCTCAAGCCTGACCTCGATTTTCCTACGCAAACTACCTGATCGATTTTCCTCTCGCAGAAGGTACACTTAAGTACGCCATGTCTAGCTCCGTTTCGTCTATTCCGTCTGGTTCCGTCGTTCCTCAGCTTCGCGAAATTTCTGTAGCGCACAGCCCTGATTCCGATGACGCCTTCATGTTTTATGGCCTCGCTACCAACAAGGTGCGAGCGCCCGGACTGAAGTTCACGCACACACTCTCGGACATCGAGACGCTCAACCGCAAAGCGCGCGAAGGTTTCTACGATCTGACGGCGGTCTCGTTCCACGCCTATCCGTATCTGCAGGATCAGTACGCGTTACTGCCCAGCGGCGGCAGCGTCGGCGAAGGTTACGGGCCGATGATCGTCGCCAGTAAAGAACTGACGATCGAGCAAATCAAAACGAAAAAGATTGCGGTTCCGGGAACGCTTACCACCGCGCACCTGGTTCTCAAGCTGTTCGCTCCGGACGTGCAGACCGAGGTTGTTCCTTTTGACCAGATCATTCCGCAGATCCTCGAAGGACGGTACGAAGCCGGAGTCATCATCCACGAAGGGCAACTCACGTATTCCAAATCGGGACTGCACCGCGTCGTCGATTTTGGAAGGTGGTGGCGCGAGCAGACAGCATTGCCTCTGCCGCTAGGTGGTAATGCAATCAAGCGCGACCTTGGTCTGGAACTCATGCATGAAGTCTCCGTCGCATTGCGCAATAGCATCCAGTATGCGCTCGATCATCGAGATGAAGCCCTCGAATACGCCATGCAGTTCGCTCGCGATCTCGATCGCCAATCAGCGAGCAAGTTCGTGAGCATGTACGTCAATGAACGCACGCTCGACTACGGCCAGGAAGGCCGTCAGGCGATCATGCACTTACTAGAGATGGGCTACGAACAAGGCATTATTCCTCACAAGCCCCGCGTGGATTTCATCGACTAGCCAACGTGGAGCCGCCCGCCCTCGGCCGGGTTTTTCGTTGCATACACCTAGGCCTGGCTCATCTCCAACTCCTGCCCCAAGCTGATTGAAATGCCTGGTTTTCAGAATTGATTCTCGCTGGTTAAAGGTGGAATCATGTTCTCCACCTCCGCGAACACCCGGCCGGGGGCGGCCGGCTCCACGTTAGTTCGCAACTTCGCGTAAGCGCACAGCCTTGCTAGATACACAAAATCGGCACAAAGAAAATACAGCAGAGAAATCGCACTCAAATCTGCGACCACTAAACGCGGATTTGATACCAGAGCGGCCACAGCAAACGAGAGCATCAACGCGATAACGAAACACGCCCCGCGAATCACTCCACTCACGACTGAGACTTCTACCAGACGATCGCGGCTGCCGCGTGCGAACTCCCACACGCCTTCAGCGAGCTTCCCATTTCCGGAAACAGCAAGGATGGGCGCAAGCGATAAATACCAATTCAGCGTCGCCCACGCGACCACGATCAGAACAAATGCAGGCAGCAGAATCACAAGCATCACGCCGACGTTCGGCACCGCATCGCGAGAAACTGCAGCTCCAAGGAGGCCTGCAACAACTCCCGCAGCCAGCCACGCCAGCACTGCAGCGAATGCGATGCCTGCACGCGCAACAGTGATCGCAATGCACATCCGAAGGTTTGCTCCGGGAGCGAGCGCTGGCCGAGCCAGAGTCGCGTGGCGTCCAAGCGAATTCAGCACAATCCAGCACAGCGCGAGGAAGATGCCTGCGGTAATGCCGACGCGAATGAGTGCGCGTCCAAGAGAAATCGCCGTCGACGCGATGCTCTGCGCCGTTTCCCATAACGAAAGTGCGCTGGAGCTACTGAAAAGGCGGCTGTCTACAGGAACGTTGCCCAGCACCGCAAAGATCGACAGCCAGAATACGAAAATTGCGATCGCGCCAAACGTCCATCGCCACCCAATCTCGATCAGAAGCAGCGCGGGATCGCGCAGCACCTCACGAAATCCTTCGCGCAGTGGGTTGGTCGGCATGGCTATCGCGCGACGATGTTGACGAGCTTGTCCGGAACCACGATCACTTTCACAACTGACTTGCCTTCGAGCAAAGCGTGAATCTTCTCATCGGCCAATGCGCGAGCCTGAACGTCCGCTTCTGGCAATCCGGCAGGCACAATGATCCGAGAGCGATTCTTGCCGTTGATCTGGATAGGAATCTCAATCTCTTCCTCGCGTGCCAATTCGGGATCAAACTTCGGCCACCGCTCGCGCAGCAACTGCGAACCCTCGCCGAAGGTCTCCCACAACTCTGAGGCGAGATAAGGAGCGAATGGCGCGAGCATTAGCACCAAATCGCGCAACGTGAGCCGGACTTGCTGCGCTGAGACCTCGCCCGAAACGATCTGCGAATCTGCAGCGCTGATGGCATTCACCAACTCCATGATCGCGGCAATCGAAGTGTTGAAATGCCAACGACCTTCAAAGTCGGTCGACACACGCCGCAGCGTCTGATGCAATTTGCGTTCGAGATCGCGCGCAACGGAACTGCTCCCGCGACCTGATCGTCGGCCGTCTCCCGCAGCGCTCTTTGCGTTTTGGAGAGCAGCATAGCGCGTCACGAGTCGATGTACTTTGGCGAGAAATCGGCTTACGCCTTCCACTCCGTTTTCCTGCCAGTCCAAATCGCGGTCTGGTGGAGCGGCGAAGAGCGCGTAAACACGCGTGCTGTCGGCCCCGTAGCGGGCGACCATGTCGTCGGGCGAGACCACGTTACCTTTGCTCTTCGACATTTTTGCGCCGTTCTTGATCACCATGCCTTGCGTAAACAGGCGCTCGACAGGCTCTGAGTTCTTGATCAATCCCAAATCCCGCATGACTTTGGTCCAAAAACGGGAATAGATCAGATGGAGAATGGCATGTTCGACGCCGCCGATGTATTGATCGATTGGAAACCAGTACGCAGCAGCCTTGCTGTCGATCGCCGCCGTTGCGAGCTTCGCGTTGGTGTAGCGATAGAAGTACCAGGATGAATCGACGAAGGTATCCATCGTGTCCGTCTCGCGACGCGCTTTGCCGCCGCATTTCGGACACTTGGCATTCACGAACTCCGGAACGCGCCCCAACGGCGAGCCGCCCTGCTGCGTGATCTCGACGTTGTCAGGCAGCAAAACCGGGAGATCCTTTTCGGGAACGGGAACAATGCCGCACTTGTCGCAGTACAGCATCGGGATCGGCGTTCCCCAATACCGCTGGCGAGAAATTCCCCAATCGCGCAAGCGATAAGTCACCGTGCCTTTGCCGAAGCCTTTTTCTTCGGCATAGCGCGTCATCTTCTGGATCGCTTCCTGATTTCCCAGACCGCTGAACTCCCCGGAGTTAATGAGCAAGCTGTCCATGGCGGTGTAAGGAAGCGTTGCTTCTTCGTGCTGACCTTCCTCGTGACGACGAGGCAGGATCACGATGCGAATCTCGATGTTGTACTTTTTCGCAAACTCATAATCGCGCTCATCGTGCGCGGGCACCGACATGATCGCGCCGGTTCCGTACTCCATCAGGATGTAGTTCGCGACCCAAATCGGAAGCTTTTCTTGATTGAACGGATTGATCGCGTACGCGCCGATGAAGAAGCCGCGCTTCTCGGCTTCGCCGATGTTCCCGGCTTCGCGCGCGCGCCGTTGCTCGTCGATAATTGCGTCGAGTTTCGTGAGCAATTCGGAATCATCCCCAATCAAACGCGCTACTGCCGGATGCTCTGGCGCGAGTTGAAGCGACGTTGCCCCGAAAATCGTGTCAATGCGCGTGGTGAAAACGGTAATCTTCTCTTCCGAATCAGCTACTTTGAACTCGACCTGCGCACCCTCGCTGCGCCCGACCCAGTTGCGCTGCATGGTGCGCACTTTTTCCGGCCAGCCTTCGAGCTTCTCGATGTCGCGAAGCAATTCCTCGGCGTAATCAGTGATGCGGAAGAACCACTGCTCCAAGTCGCGTTGCTCAACCGGCGTTTCTTCATGACGCCAGCAGCATCCGTTCACGACCTGTTCATTGGCGAGCACAGTCGCGCACTCCGGACACCAGTTGACTTTGCTCTTGCGCCGGTACGCCAATCCGCGCTCGTAGAACTTCAAGAAGAACCACTGATTCCAGCGGTAATAATCGGGCAAGCAGGTGGTGACCTCGGTATTCCAGTCATAGGAAAAACCGAGGCGCTTCATCTGCCGCTTCATATTGTCAATGTTCTTCAGCGTCCACTCACGCGGCGGCGTATTGTTTTTAAGCGCGGCATTTTCCGCGGGTAGACCAAACGCGTCCCATCCCATCGGATGGAGCACGTTGTAGCCCTTCATCCACATGAAGCGGGCGAGCGCGTCGCCGATGGAGTAATTGCGGACGTGCCCCATGTGTAGCGCGCCCGAGGGATAAGGAAGCATTTCGAGTACGTAGTACTTCTTGCGCGCGGAGGTCGCCGGTTCCGCGCGATACATCTCCGGTTGCGCCTGCCAGCGCTCAAACCATTTCTGTTCGATGCGCTGTGCTTCATAGCGCTGCTCGCGCGGTTGCTCCGTCGCGTTCAAAACCTCAGTTTTCTCGTGCTTCGACATCGGATTCGACTATTTTAAAGGAAGCCGAAAATGTTACGGAGAAGAGGAATTCTAGGCAGTGATGAACTCGCGTCGTGCAGAGGTTCGGAGCAGGCATCGTTGGAGCAGAGCGAAGGCGGACTAAAAGCAGATCGTGACAATATTGGCCGAAATCACGGATGGGTGCTCCGCAAATCGCCGAAAGTAACCACTGCGATTCCGTATCGGATTTTCATTCCACCTGCCGTTTCAAACAGAGCACTCTCCAGCTCTGTTACTTATGCTGCTGTTTCATCTGCTCCATGGCCGCCGCCGCTTGATCCAGAAGGTTTGCTTCCGCCTCCAACACTCGGGCGACCTTGGCGATTTCGGGATCGGCGTCGGCGTAGCGTTTCTCTTCGATGGCCTCCCGCACTCCCGGCATTGTCTTTGGCGAATAACCGGTGTACCAGCCGGGAGCGTAGATCATGTGCTTGTACCACGGCCGACGGGGGAGTCCCTCGTCTAACGTGAGGCGCCGTTCGCTCTGCAGAAGCAATTGGTTCAAGGCCGCGAAATCTGACGCGCCTGAAGCACTACGTAAAGCTTTTGCTGCCTTTTGATAGCGATCAGCGGCGCGCGTGAGCGCCGCGAGTGCATTGTCAATGGGAGCGAAGTTGATGAAAGGTGGAACTTCAGCGCGTGAAGGCGGTTGCGTTGGATGTCTCGGATCCGATGTCGCGGAGTACACGCCGTCGTCGAGGTTTTGATTGGTGTCGTTGGCTTCGTCTTGTTGGTCTTTCAGCAGCTTCTTGAGATTGTCGTCATATTTCTTCATTGTGTCGGCGAAGTCAGTGAACTGATACGGAAGCACGTCGGCATCGGCGAAGCGCATGACCATGCTGCCGATGGTTTGCGCGAGAGCGCGCGAGTAGATGAATTGATTATCGGAAAAGTGCATGTACCAATAGAGATCGTCATAGATCGAGTGATAAATGCCTCCGTTATCCTCCCCGACATAAGCGAGATTGAGTGATGCAACTCCGAGGTGATCGAGGAAAGTGGTGAAGTCGGTGCCGGAACCCAGCGGGTCAATGCGCAAATCCGCACGTTCTCTTGCTTCTTTCTTCTCATCGGCATCTCCTCTCTCGATTTCGTTCGCCTGCTTCCGCTTCCACACAGAAATCTGCTTTTCCGGATCCTGAATGTCTTTTGCGACTTCGTTGACGAAAGCCTCGAGTGAATGCGAGCCGCCAGCTTCCAGATAGCCGCGCCCGTTCACGTCACTATTGATGTAGATCGCCGAATGCTGGCGCAGTTCGTCAGCGTGGAACTCAGCCCATTCCGTAGAACCGAGCAGCATGGGCTCTTCGCCGTCCCATGCACAGTAGACGATGGTTCGCTTCGGCTTCCATCCCTGTTTTAGTAATTGCGAAAACCCGCGAGCTTCTTCCAGAAGAGCAATCTGTGCCGAAATGGGATCTTGCGCGCCGTTCACCCAGGCATCGTGGTGATTGCCGCGGATGATCCAGATGTCCGGTTCAGTGGCGCCCGGGATCTTTGCAATTACGTCGTTGACGGGTTTAATGTCCCAATTCGAGACTACCTTCAGATGCACTTTGGCTGGGCCAACTCCGACGTGGTAGGGCAATGGGAGCCCGCCACGCCATTCACGCGGCGCCATCGGTCCGGCGAGCGCCTGCAGCAAGGGCTGCGCATCGGCGTAGGAAATTGGTAATACTGGAATCTTCGTGATTGTTTGCGCATCTTCGCGGCGAAGACGTTTCGCATCAGGAGTCGCACCCACTCCCGGCGTGAGGGGATCGCCAGGATAGCGCATGAAATCCATCACACTGCCACGCTGTACGCCGTCAGGCGGACGCATTGGTCCTTCGGGAAAGACGGGATCTTCGAAATATCCATCATCGTGCGGATCGGAATAGATAAGGCAGCCCACAGCGCCATGCTCATACGCTACTTTCGGCTTCACACCGCGCCATGAATCGCCATATTTGGCGATGACAATCGCGCCCTTCACAGAAATGCCGAGGCGCTCCAGTTGCTCGTAGTCTTTGGGGACTCCGTAATTCACAAAGACCAGAGGCGCAGTTACATCGCCGTCGATGGAGTAGGCGTTGTAGGTGGGCAACTGCTCGGATTTTTGTCCGCTGGTCGGATCGACCGCCAACGTAGGTTCTTCGAGCTTGGCGCGAAAGTGAGTCGGCGCGACCAGCTCGACTATCCGTTCTTTTGGAGTGGGAAAAAGGACGTTGAAGGTTTCGATGTGAGCGTCGAGTCCCCATTCCTTGAACTTGCTGAGAAGCCACTCGGCATTGTCTTTGTCATACGGCGAGCCGACATGATGAGGTCGTGCGCTCAGACGCTCCATATACTGGCGCTGCAGAGCCGAATCGGGAATCGCCCGAAACTTTGTCTCCCAGTTTTGTTCTGCCTGGGAGGATTGGGTTGTGTAGCCGAAATAAACAACTTGGTCAGCAGCGCCAACCATCAGAAGAGGAAATACTAGAAGAAGGACTGCAAGAGTCAATCGTCGCATTGTGTCTCGCAGAAGGAGAAATGTAGACGGGAGGAATTGTACTTGAGATTGGGGATGAGCCTGTTCAAACCGGAAGTTAAGACGAAGGACACAAAGTTGACGAAGGTCACGAAAAGCAATTCTCCGTGACCTTGATTTGAGACCTTTGTGACCTCCGTGTTAACTCCGGCTTGAAGAATCCGCGCGTGTTCTAGAACTCCGCCACAGGCGCGTTCTGATTCGCGCCTACGCGTCCGGCCTCGATCTTTGCGACCGAATAGTTCTCTGGCCGGATCGGAGCTTCGGCTAAACGGCGCAGAAGGGCTATCTGCCCCACATGAGTGAGCGCGTCGGCAATCGCTCCCTGGAAAATGCTCTCGCAAGACGCATGGACCTTCTGTCCGGAGGCGATGTAGGAGTCGAGGGATTCGAGCGCATTGAAAAAGCGCTTGGTGTCCTCGCTCCACGAGTTCGGCTTGGTGTCCTGCCATACTTCTTTACCGCGGGCGATCGAAAGCGCCCAGTCCATCAGGTCACAGAGGTGCGCGAGGAGTTCTCCCGCCGACCTTGAACCTTTGCCGGCGGAAACTTCGCTGAATCCTTTCGGCACATCGCGCAGAGGCTTGGCAGCGCGATAGGCAAGCGTCGCCAGCGTATGCCGCAATGGCAGATCGAGAGATGTTTCTGGTTTCATTTTGGGCATCGATGTAGTCATGACAAGTCCCCCAGATACCGGGGATTGTAGCGCGCCCGAATCACTAGGCGCGGCGATATCCTTTCGGTATGCTCGTCAGTTATAGAGGACGGAGCACGAGGGAATCTTGGCAAAAATTGCTGTCGAATTCGGCCAGGCGCTGCATCGCCGAGCGTTGAGTGGTATGCCGGGTTCCACAACGACAAAGCGGCTGGCTGAAGGCCCGGGGTGGACTGTCTCCGACGTTATCTGCACTTCGGGTCCGCAAGATCGCCCGTTCGAGGAGCGACACTCCGGATTCTCTGTAGCTGTCGTCGTTTGTGGCACCTTCCAGTACCAGGGTGCGGTCAGCTCCGGCCCAGCGCGCGAGTTAATGACACCCGGATCTCTGCTTCTCGGCAATGCCGGCCGCGCATTTGAATGCGGACACGAACATGGAGAAGGTGACCGCTGCATCTCATTTGGCTACTCTCCCGAATATTTCGAGGGCCTCGCTGCCGATGCCGGGCTAAAGGGACGAGTCGCGTTCCGCGCTTTGCGCTTGCCGCCATTGCGGGCGCTTTCCGCGCTGGTTGCGAAAGCACAGGCAGGACTCATTGGATGCGAGGTCGATTGGGAAGAACTCAGCCTGCGCATCGCTGCGCAGGCACTTCAGTTGGCGAACGATCTTCCGCAACAGCATCGGATTCATGACTTGGTTTCAGAAGCCCGAGTCACGAAAATTGTACGCAAAATTGAGCGATATGCCGGTGAATCAGATTTGAGATCACTCGCGCGTGAGGCTCGGCTCAGTCCTTATCATTTCCTGCGCGTGTTTGAGCATCTCACCAGCACGACGCCGCACCAGTACATTTTGCGTAGTCGCTTGCGAGTAGCGGCGCTCCAGCTGTTATCAACAAGGCACAAGGTCTTGGATGTAGCACTCGATTGCGGATTCAGGGATATCTCAAACTTTAATCGAGCATTTCGGGCCGAATTTGGAACGACTCCGCTGAAATATCGAAAGACAGCTTAAGAATCACCATCGCTCACGAAATATTTCCGATGCAGGAATCACAAACAGAGCCTGTTCGCATACTGGTTCACGGCGAGCCACCTCTCGCGCGTATCGTACTCAGCCACGAGAAACAAAACGTCATCGATTTTCAGATGATGGACGAACTCGCCACTGCCCTCGATAGCCTGGAGAGCCAGCCCGAAATCTCGACAATTCTGTTCGAGACTGCGGGAGAGCATTTCTCGGCGGGAGTGGACATTCCTTCGCACACGCCGGGTAACGTCCCCACCATGCTCGAGAAGTTCCACGGCGTAATACGCCGATTGATGAAGACCTCAAAGGTGACTCTGGCGGCAGTAAAGGGCTACTGCCTAGGAGGGGGAGCGGAGTTGGCGATGACGTGCGACATCGTCATCACAACCGATTCCGCTCACTGGGGCTTCCCCGAGGTTCGTCTTGGCTGCTTCCCCCCGGTTGCAACAGCGGTGCTTGCGACAGTTGTGGGCCAGAAGCTTGCCGCAGAGCTTGTGCTCACGGGACGCAGTTTCGACGGCCGCAAAGCTGAGCGCATTCGCCTCGCAAATCGGGCTGTACCTGCGGATAAGCTGAAGGAAGCAGTTGCCGAATCCATGGAGAGGCTGGTAGCCCTCAGCCCAGCCGCGTTAGCGCACGCCAAACGGGCGCTCTACTCCTGGGACGCTGCCCATTTTGAAAAAGGTCTCGCCCGCGCGGAAGAGATTTATCGAAAAGATCTGATCAATACCGACGACGCGAAGGAGGGCATCCGCGCGTGGATGGAGAAGCGCAATCCAAAATGGACCGGACGATGACGAGAACATGAACAAACTTCGATCGATGCGGGATGCCATTGCCGAATTTGTGCCAGATGGTTCGTCTGTCGCGATGGGACTCCAACTCGAACAGATGATCCCCTTTGCTGCCGGACACGAGATCATGCGACAGAACAAACGCGATCTGCGCCTCATTGGCCCCATTTCGGATTGTCTTTTTGACCAGATCATCGGCGCTGGTTGCGTAAAGGACGTTGTCGCCGCCTGGGTTGGCAACGTGATGATGGGGCAAGCGTACAACTTTCGTCGTGCCACTGAGAGCGGAGCGATTCGGGTGTTTAACATGACGAATTTCACTATCGCTCTTGGCCTGCAGGCCGGCGCGATGGGAGTGCCTTTTCTCCCGACCCGCACCGCGATGGGGAGCGATGTGCCGAAAGGGAATCACTTCTTTTATCAGATCATTTCCCCTTTTGAACCTAAGGAGACATTATTCGCAGTTCGCGCCATTGTTCCCGATGTAACCGTTCTCCACGTGCAGCGCGCCGACGAAGAAGGCAACGCTCACTGCTGGGGCAATCTCGGCGTAATGCAGGAGGCGGTCCGCGCAGCGAAGACGGTCATCGTCGTAGCTGAAGAGATCGTCTCGCGCGAGGTAATCGCCAGCGATCCCAATCGCACCGTTGTTCCTGGCTTCCTGGTTTCGGCGCTAGTGCACGAGTCCTTCGGAGCGCATCCCTCGCCCGTGCAGGGATACTACAGCCGCGATAACGAGTCCTTCCGCGCCTATCACGCAGAGACTAAGAATGTGGCCGAATACGCGCGCTGGAAAGCGAAATGGGTCGATGGCGTGCGGGACCGAAAAGAGTATCTGGGACAACTCGGATCGGAGCGTGTAGAGGCACTGCGGGTCAAGAAGCACGCGTATTCCGCGCCCGCCGACTTCGGCTACTAACGTTGGCGCGAATGGGCATTGGCGCTGAAATAAGAAATTGAAGAGCAAAACGCAAGATCCTTCGCGCCAACTGCAGGCGCTCAGGATGACAAGGGTTATGAGTCACCAATAGTCTTGGACAACTGACACCGTATCACCTCGAAGCTTCGTGACACCGCAGCTTCTGTACCCGCTCCGTGTCATTCGTGGCATCCGTGTAGTCCGTGTCTGGTTTTGCTGTTGCTTTTCAGCTTCGCGGCTTCGTGGCTCGCAGCTTGCGTTCTACTCCAATTCCCGCACCCAAATATTCCGAAAGCTGATCGGCGCGCTTTGATCGCCGTGCGCCTGTAGTTTGATGGGGGCCCGATCGTATTTCTTATAAAACGGCTGACCGATATACAGAGTCTGTCCCTTCAACGCAAAGTGATTCTGCACCAGCACGCCATTGAAGAACACAGTCGCGTATGCCGGCGTCTTCACCGACCCATCATCATTAAATACGGGAGCGGTCCACACGACATCATAGGTCTGCCACTCTCCCGGCCTGCGATTGGCGTTCACCAGCGGAGCCGCCTGCTTGTAAATGCTGGCGGCCATCCCGTTCACGTAAGTCTCATTCTTGTATGAGTCCAGGATCTGCAGCTCGTATCCGGCGTCGCCCGGTCCTGTCGAGGCGAGGAACAATCCGCTGTTCCCCCTTGCCTGCCCGCTGCCCGTCACGTTCTCCGGAATCTTCCATTCCAGGTGCAGCTGGTAATTTTTGAAGCTGCGTCTGGTTTCAATGTTCCCGGCCTTCTTGTTGACGGTGAGCACGCCATCGGCAACGATCCACTGCGCCGGAGAGTGATCCTGAGCGGACACCCATTCGTCCAAATTCTTGCCGTCAAACAAAATGATGGCGTCCGACGGCGCCGCCCCACAAGCAGCACCCGGAGTGACAACCTTAGGCACAGGCTGCCACACCTCAGTCTCCTCCGGCTTGGGCTTGTTTTGAGACAACGGCCCCTGCTGTGCGAAAAGGAAGACTCCGAACATAGTGAGCGCCGCAAATGAAAAGAAGGTTATCGATCGAATCCGCATTTCTCGGCGATGCTAGCAGAGAAACCTGCCACGGACTACACCTGAAGCCGACGGAAGACACGGAACCTGAGAAATAGAGCGTCCACGCCCGCCGCTTACATCCTTCACCGCACTCACGCCGTTTGTCCGTGGCGTCCGTGTCCGAGCATCCTAAGCTATTGCTCACGCCGATTCTCAGAAGGTGAATCGGGTCTGTAATTCCAGTCGGCGATTATTGGCGCTCTCAGTGAAGATTCCGCCGCCGACTCCGCTAAATGGCTGGTTCGCTCTGCCGAACAGTGGCGACGTGATATCTCCCGTGATAGGGCCGGGGTTGTTGTGATTTAGCAGATTGCGGATGTTCATTGAGATCGTCAGGCTGTAGCGTCCGCTCGACGCCGAAGCCGACCCGCCTCCACCGCCAATCGAGAATGGCCCTGTCGGCGCACCGCGCGGCGCTCCTCCGCCTGGCTCCGATCGTCGAGATGCTCCTCGCTCGCCCCCAAATGAGAACGTCCGTCCGAACCGCATGTTCAATACGATCTGCCTCGGCCCACGACCAAAATTCCTGGGAAGTATGGCTTCACCTGGAATGGGATTTGGGTCGAGCAGACCATAAGGCGTCTGGATGATTCCTGGGCGGTTTGGATCAATCGCAATTCCGGGACGTCCATTGAAGAGCGTGTCGCCGTAAAGATCCTGTCCGGCTGTAATGTCGAACGGCGGCCCGGTCGTGACGACAAGCAGCGGGTTGAAACGAATGCCCAAAATGGGAGTGACTGTGCCCGCCAGAAAAACACGATGGTGCACGTCCGTCGCCGCGGGTCCGTATTCGCCGGCCATACTGTACGGATTCGCCGGAAACGTGCCCAGCCCGTCGGTGTTGCTCATGGCGCGGTTGTACATATACGAGGCATTGAGCGAGATGTCGCGACTCATCTTTGTATTCACGTTCACGATCACCTGGTTCTGGTTGTACAGGCCGGAGGATTGCATCTCGAACACAGGTTGGGGCCTTCCAAGCGGAAACACGCCACTTCCCGGCACTGCCGGGTCAAACGTTCCCAGCCAGGGCGCGTTTATATCCTCCGAGCGAAGCTGGTGAAGTCCATGTGAGTTGGCATAGGTAAGAGCAACTGTTGTCTTAAGCGGCAACTGGCGCTCAAGCCCTAGTGCAGACTGCATCAGGGAAGGAGCTCGCAATTTCGGATTGATGGTCTGGATGGTGCTGGATGACACAGCACTCGACCATGAAGACAAGGCCGGGATCGTGACAAAGAAATCCGGATTCGACACCACATATTGCTGCTGCACAGCACCGTTGTAGCGCAATGCGGTGAGCGTGTTCGCAAGGCTGAACCGGTCATAGAAAATGCCGAATCCGGCGCGCAATACCGTTTTGGGAGCTGCACCTCGGCCAAGGCCCCACGCCATACCCACTCGGGGAGCGAAGTCCCGCCAATCGTGAATGTTGCTTTGAGTTTCGTAGCGCAACCCAAGACTGACAGTGAGATCCGATCGGGCTCTCCAATCGTCGCCAATGAACACACCCGCATCCACTTGGTTAGCGGAGATCAGCGGATTGCCTGCATTGATCGCAAACTGCTTCGCCCCGCCTCCGAGTTGCCGAATTTGCGCAGCAGAATAGCCGAGCTGCTGGAACAGCAGTGTTCGTCGATAAGCTTCGATGGAACTAATGTCTATCAGCACCGGCTGTCCAGACGCATCGAGAACCGGCTGATTGTTTGCGTCAAGCTGCGGACCCACTCCTCCGCCGAATGTGAAAGTCCCCGCAAAATTCTGGGGCGAGACGTTGGAATTCGTCGCAGCCCTTAAACGAACACCGAATTTCCAGTTGTGCTGATGATGCAGGATCGAAGTGTAGTTCTGGATTTCATAGTTGTTCTGGATATCACTCGAATTCCCGATGGGATTGCCGCCGCCGTTAAACGCGCCGAGCACCTGCAGCGCATATCCGAACGTGTTCGCGACGGATGTAGTGACAGGGCGGTAATACTGGAATCTCGTTTCGTTGATGGTGTTGGCTCTGAGCACCGCCGTTTCGGTCACTTGCAGGGTTTGGCTTCGACTGAGATAGTGATAGCCGCGCGAAGTCAGGTTGAATGCGCCAGTGCCAGCGTTGCGAACATCATCATTGTTAAACACGTATCGTACCGACAGAGTGTGATTCTGGCTCAGTTGGCAATCGATCCGGGGAGTGACACGGGTCCAGCGACTGTAGGAGAGCACACTCCCGGTGAACGGAGTCGGAGTCAGCGCCGTGGGATCGAGCGTGACAACGTTTACGACATTGCCGTTGTCATTCATTTCTCGAGTTACGTCGAGATCAAACGATGCGCTCTTGTTGATTGGGCCGCTTATGCTCCCGTTGAATTCGTCCAGGTGGAATGGCGCCTTTTGAGCAGCATAAGGATTGCGCGAGTTCCAGAAATCCCTCGCGAAGTTGTAGCCAAACGTGCCGTGAAACTTGTCTGTGCCGGGCTTGGTGAAAATCTCGATTCGGCCGAAACCCAGTTTGTCGTATTCCGGTGCAAACGGATTCTGATTGATGCGGATCTCGCGAATAGTGTTCTTCGGCGGCAACTCGCCACCGCTGAATCCATCAATGTAGATGGCGCCGCCATTCGGCCCCGCAGCAGGTCCTGCCAAAGCTTGAAGGTCATCTGCCAAGTCATTTGGATCATCGGAAAGAGCGTCGAGATCTGAACCTCTCAGCACCATCGCGCTGGCATTGTTTGCAGTATCAGTGCTGACCGAAGGTGTCCCTTCGGCTTCGACATTAAGCTTCTGCACAAAGGCTCGTACCTGAAGCGTCAAATTCAGCGTCTGTGTCGCGGATTTGATGTCCAGATGAATTGGTTGCGCGAGCGCCAGATCCGCAGCCGACGCATTCAAGATGTAAGAGCCTTGCCTGATTCCAGAGATCGAATAATTTCCGCTCGGATCAGAGGTGCCGGAACGCGAGCGACCCGCAGCGTCGCTCAGAGTGATTGTGGCGCCGGGAACAATTGCGCCCGTGGTATCCATA
>Ga0075426_10000648_pt1 | contig 24031 bp, 4 predicted proteins | sample SoiMethybrSBSTD5_FD_75304 | JGI IMG/M metagenome (GOLD analysis project Ga0075426, IMG submission 75304) | Bulk soil microbial communities from a Populus tree surrounding site in Tennessee, USA - Soil MetaG P. TD hybrid SBSTD5 | ecosystem: Environmental > Terrestrial > Soil > Tree plantation...
TGCTGCCGGACGGCAACCTCGAGTTCCGTGGCCGTGAGGACCAGCAGGTCAAGCTGCGCGGCTTCCGCATCGAGCTCGGGGAGATCGAGCTGGCGCTGACCTCGTTGGTGGAGATCGCCGAAGCGGCGGTCGTCTTGCGGGATGACCTTCCCGGGGGCCGGGGCCTGGTGGCCTATGTCGTGGCTCGTGCGGGCGCCGAGCTGTCCGCGGGAGCGCTGCGGCGGTCGCTCGAGGAGCATCTGCCCGGCTATATGGTGCCGGCCGGGTTTGTCGAGCTTTCGGCCCTGCCGTTGACGCCGAACGGCAAGGTGGACCGGCGGTGGCTCGCGGAGCGCGGTCCCTTGCCCGCGGCCGGCGGCGCGACCCGGATCGCGCCGCGCACCGCCGTCGAGGAGATCCTGGCGGGGATTTTTGCCGCGGTCTTGGGAATCGAAGATGTGGGAGCGGAGGCCGATTTCTTCACGCTCGGCGGACACTCCCTCCTGGCCACGCAACTGGTCTCGCGGGCGCGGGCGGCCTTCGGGGTCGAGCTGCCGCTGCGGGCGGTCTTCGAGCACCCGACGGTCGCCGGTCTGGCCCAGGAGGTCGAGAAGGCGTCGCGCCTGGGCCGCGCCGCGCCGCCGCCGCTCGTACGGGTCGATCGCGGAGGGGACCTGCCGCTTTCCTTTGCGCAGCAGCGGCTGTGGTTCATCGACCAGTTGGAAGGCGGCTCTCTCTACAACGTGCCGATCGCACTGCGGATGAGCGGGGAGCTGTCGGTTGCGGTGCTGGCGCGGGTGTTGGCGGAGGTGGTGCGCCGGCACGAGTCGCTGCGCACGGTCTTCGCGGCAGCGGAGGGTCGCGCGCGGCAGGTGATCCTGCCGCCGCCCCCTCTGAACGCCCTGGCGGTTCCCCTGGTGGACCTGACGGGCCTTTCCCCGGCGCTGCGGAAGCCGGTGGCGGAGGGTCTGGTGACGGCGGAGGCGCGCTGGCCGTTCGATCTGGCGCGGGGACCGCTCTTGCGGGTGGGGCTCTGGCGTCTGGGCGAGAGGGAGCATCTGATGCTCCTCGCCATGCATCACATCGTGAGCGACGGCTGGTCGCTCGGAGTGCTGGTGCGGGAGGTGACGGCTCTCTACCCGGCGTTTGCCGCGGGGCAGCCCTCGCCTCTTGCCGAGTTGCCGGTGCAATTCGCGGACTTTGCGGCCTGGCAGCGGAGCTGGCTCGCCGGGGACGTGCTGGAAGCGGAGCTCCAGTATTGGCGCGATCGTCTCGCGGGCGCGCCGCCGGTTCTCGAGCTGCCGGCCGACCGGCCGCGCCGCACCGCGGCCAGCCGCCGCGGGCAGACGCGCCCCCTGACCCTCTCGCCTACCGCGCTCGACGGGCTGAAGGAGTTCACCCGCGGTGCTCGGGCAACATCGTTCATGGCGCTGCTGAGCGTCTTCGCCGCTCTCTTGCAGCGGGTGTGCGGACACGACGATCTCGTGATCGCCACGCCGGTGGCTGGCCGCAACCGGGTCGAGACCGAGGGTCTGATCGGCTGCTTCATCAATACCCTGATCCTGCGCCTTGACCTCGACGGCGACCCGCCGGTCGAGGATCTCTTGGGACGGGTGCGGGAGACGACGCTTGCCGCCTTCGCCCATCAGGATCTGCCGTTTGAACGGCTGGTCGAGGAGCTCGCGCCGGAGCGCGATCTGAACGGGCTGCCGCTGGTGCAGGTCCTCTTCGTGGTGCAGAACGCCCCGACCGGCGTGCTGGAGCTGCCGGGTCTTGATCTCCACACCCGGGAAGTCGCGACCGGCACGGCGAAGTTCGAGCTGAGCTTCACGTTCACCCCTGGGGCGAGCGGCTTCGCCGGGATGGTCGAGTACGACCGCGACCGGTTCGACGGCGCGACCGTCGAGCGTCTGGCTGCCGGCTTCTCTCGTCTCCTCGCAGCGGCGGGGGAGGCTCCAGGGCGCCGCCTCTCGGAGCTCGCTCTCCTGAGCGCGGCCGAACGGCACCAGATGAGCTGTGAATGGAGCGACGGCGAGACCGCCTGGAACAGTTGGGCTCCTGCCGGCATCACGGCCGCGGAGCTCTTCACGGCGCAGGCCGGCCGCACCCCGGAGGCCACGGCCGTCGTCTGCGGCGAGGAGGCGCTCACCTACGGCGAGCTGCACCGGCGGGCGAACCGGCTGGCGCACTGGCTGCGGCGGGCCGGGGTCGAGCCGGAAGCGCGGGTGGGGGTTCTGCTCGAGCGCTCGTGCGACCTGGTGGTGAGCCTGCTCGGTATCCTGAAGGCCGGGGGCGCCTACGTGCCCCTCGATCCGAGCTTCCCGGCCGAGCGGCTGGCCTGGACGGCCGGCGACGCCGGGCTTTCCGTCCTGCTGACCGAGACGCGGCTTGCCGGGGCCGTCCCGGCCTCCCCTACCTTGTCGGTCCTCGTGCTGGATGGCGAGTGGGCGGACCTCACCCCGGAGAACACCGAGAGCGCGGCCGAACCGCCTCCGCGGGCCGTCGCGGACAACGCTGCCTACGTGCTCTATACCTCGGGCTCGACGGGCCGGCCCAAGGCGGTGGTCGTCACCCACGGCGCGCTGGTCAACCTGCTCGCGGCGATTCGGGAGCGGCCCGGGATGACGGCGGCGGACACGGTTCTGGCGGTCACCACGATCTCGTTCGACATGGCGGTGGTCGATCTCCTCCTGCCGCTCGCGGTGGGGGCGCGGGTGGTTCTTGCCCGCCGCGAGGAGGCCGCCGACGGCGCGGCCCTGGGGCGCCTGATCGCCCGCTGGGGCGTCGACGTCGTGCAGGTGACGCCGGTCACCTGGCAGTTGCTCCTGGGAAGTCTTGGGCAGGGGGAGCAGGGGCTCATGGGGGTTCGAGGGCTGAGCGGCGGCGAAGCGCTGGCGCCGGGTCTGGCGGCCGACCTCACGGCCGTCACGCGTTCCTTCTGGAACCTTTATGGACCGACCGAGACGACGGTCTACGCGACCGCGGGGTCCGTGAACGGGGGACCGGGGCCGGTTCCCATCGGCCGTCCTATCGCCAATACCCGCGTCGTCCTCCTGGACCGGACAGGCCATCTCACGCCTCTCGGGTCCGCCGGGCACCTGCACGTCGGCGGGGTGGGGCTCGCGCGCGGCTATCTCGACCGGCCCGATCTGACCGCGGAGCGGTTCGTGCCGGACCCGACGGGCGCGGATCCCGGGGCCCGGCTCTACCGCACCGGAGATCTGGCGCGCTTCCTGGGGGATGGCAGGCTCGACTACCTGGGCCGCATCGATCACCAGGTGAAGCTGCGCGGCTACCGCATCGAGCTCGGCGAGATCGAGGCGGTGATGCTGCAATACCCCGGAGTGTGCGAGGCGGTGGTGGTGCTGGTCGAGGGCAGGGGCGGCCTCGAGGACCGGCGGCTGGCGGCCGGCTGCGTGGCGGGCGAGGGCGGCGGTCCGCCCACGGCGGGGGAGCTGCGGCACTTCCTGGCGCAGCGACTGCCGCCGTACATGGTACCGGCGCAGTTTGCGGCGCTGACCGCGCTGCCCCTCACGCCGAGCGGCAAGGTGGACCGCCGGGCGGTGACGGCCCTTCTCGCTTCCTCTGGCGCGGCTCAGGATGAGCGGCAGGAGTATGTACCGCCGCGAGGCCCGGTCGAAGAGGTGCTGGTGGGGATTTGGGAGGAGATTCTGGAGCGGGAGCGCGTGAGCGTCCAGGACAACTTTTTCGCTCTGGGTGGGCACTCTCTTCTGGCCACCCGACTGGTCTCGCGGGTGCGGGCGGCCTTCGGGGTGGATTTGCCTCTGCGGGCGATCTTCGAGCACCCGACAGCCGCGAGCCTGGCGCTGCGAGTGGAGGAGGCGGCCCGGTCGGGAGCGGGTCCAGCCGCTCCGGCGATCCGGCAGGTGCACCCCGAGGGGGATCTGCCGTTGTCGTTCGCGCAGCAGCGTCTGTGGTTCATCGACCAGTTGGAAGGCGGCTCTCTTTACAACATGCCGATCGCGCTGCGCATGAGCGGGGAGCTGTCGATCGCGGTGCTGTCGCGGGTGTTGGGCGAGGTGGTGCGCCGGCACGAGGTTCTACGGACAGTGTTTTCCGGGGCAGGGGGGCAAGTGCGGCAGGTGATCCTGCAGCCGGCCGGCTTGGCGGTCGCCCTGGTGGACCTGACGGCCCTCGGCCCGGAGCTTCAGAGGCCGGCGGCGGCGGGCTGGATCCTGGAGGAGGCGCGCCGGCCGTTCGATCTGGCGCGGGGACCGCTCTTGCGGGTACGGGTCTGGCGGCTGGGCAAGACGGAGCACTTGATGCTCCTCGCCTTGCACCACATCGTGAGCGATGGCTGGTCTCTGGGACTGCTGGTGCGGGAGGTGGCGGCTCTCTATCGCGCGTTCTCCCTGGGGGAAGCGTCGCCGCTTGCCGAGCTGCCGGTGCAATACGCGGATTTCGCGGTCTGGCAGCGGAGCTGGCTCTCCGGCGAGGTCTTGGCGCGGGAGCTGGCGTACTGGCGCGAGCATTTGGCCGGGGCCCCACCGGTGCTCGAATTGCCGGCCGACCGGCCGCGCCCCCTGGTGCAGAGCTTGCGCGGCCGGCGGCGGCTGGTGGCGTTCGACCGGGCACTGTCGAATGCGCTGGCGGAGCTGGCGCGGCGGCACCAGGCGACGCTTTTCATGGTGGTCACCGCGGCCTTCCAAAGCCTGCTGGCCCGGACGAGCGGCGTGCCCGAGCTTTGCCTGGGCACGCCGATTGCGGGCCGCACGCGGCGTGAAACGGAAGATCTGATCGGTTTTTTCGTCAACACCCTGGTGCTGCGCGCCGATCTGTCCGGCGATCCGTCGTTTGCCGATCACCTGGCGGCGGTGCGCCGGGAGGCGCTCGACGCGTACGCGCATCAGGATCTGCCGTTCGAAAAACTGGTCGAGGATCTCGCGCCGGAGCGCAGCCTGGCCCATACCCCGCTGTTTCAGGTCATGATCGCTCTCCAGAACGCGCCTGTGGAGCCCCTCGACCTGCCGGGGCTACGGGTCGAGCCGCTTTCCCTGGAGAGCAGCGTCGCGCGGTTCGACCTGACGCTGTCGCTGACCGAGACGGCTCTCGGGCTCTCGGGGCTCGCGGGATTTATTGAGTATGACGTGGCGCTGTTCGACGGCTCGACGATCGAGCGTCTGGTGGGTCAGCTGGAGACCTTGCTGCGCAGCGCCTCATCGCGAGCATCGGGCGCGGAGCAACGGATCTCGGAGCTGGCGCTGCTCGGCGCCGCGGAGCGCCACCAGTTGCTTTGGGAGTGGCGGGGGATGGAGGGGGAGGCCCCGGCGGCGAGCGTGCCGGCGCGGTTGGCGCTGCATGCGTTGCGGACGCCGTCGGCCCTCGCGCTCGAGTGGGGGGATGCGCGGTTGACCCACGGCGAGCTTGCCCGGCGCGCGGGGTCGGTGGCGCGCCGCCTGCGCGCGGCCGGAGTGGGGGCCGAAACGCGGGTGGGGCTCCTGGTCGAGCGGTCGCTCGATCTGGTGGTGGGCCTGCTGGGGATCTGGCAGGCAGGGGGGGCCGCGGTGCCGCTCGATCCGGGGCAGCCGGCGTCGCGCCTTGAGCTGCTCCTCGCGGACGCCTTGCCGGCCGGCGCCTCGGCCGTGGTGTCGCAGCGCGGGCTGCGCGAGCTCCAGGAGACGCTGCGGCTGGGATCGACGCCGGTCGCCCGGCCGGTCGTCTGGGTAGACGACGAGGGGGAGACCGGTCCGGAGGTCCCGCCCCCGGCCCCCGCGGCGGCGGATCTCGCCTATCTGCTCTATACGTCGGGCAGCACGGGCGTGCCGAAAGCGGTCATGGTGGAGCACGGCAGCCTGGCGCACACCCTGGCGGCGGCGGAGGAGGTGTTCGGCTTGGCGGCCGGGGATCGGATGCCGGTCCTGGCGCCGGCGACGTTCGATGCGTTCCTCCTCGAGCTCCTGACGCCGCTCTGGTGCGGCGGCACGGCGGTGCTCATCGAGAACCGGCCGGTGTTGGACATGGCGCTCCTGCTGGCGGAGCTCGAGCGATCGACGCTGCTGTTCGCGGTCCCTTCGGTGATGCGACGGCTGACGGCGGCGGTGTCGGAGCGCGCGGCGCGGGGCTCCCGGTTCCCGCGTCTGCGCCGGGTGCTCACCGGCGCCGAAGCGGTGGGCCGGGATCTCATGGAGTCGATGCGGCAGGCGTTTGCGGGAGCGCGGCTGACGGTGCTCTACGGACCGACGGAAGCGGCGATCTTTGCGGCCTGGGAGGAGGCGGAGGAGGGATCGAACAACGGGATCGGCCGGCCCTTGCCGGGCGTGGCGGTGGAGGTGCGGGACGCCTCGGGGACGGCGGTTCCGGCCGGCTCGGCCGGGGAGCTGTGGTTGGGCGGGCCGGGGTTGGCGCGCGGTTATCTGGGCCGTCCGGAGCTGACGGCGGAGCATTTCGTGCCGGCTGCGGCGGGCCGGGGAGCGCGGCTCTACCGCACGGGGGATCGGGTCCGCTTCCACGCGACCGGCCGCCTGGAATTCCTGGGACGCATCGATCAGCAGGTCAAGGTGCGGGGTTTCCGCATCGAGCCTGGGGAGGTGGAGGCGGCGCTTCTGGGCTGTCCGGGGGTGGCGGCGGCGGCGGTCCTGGTCCAGCGCCACGGCGCAGGCGACGAGCGTCTGGTGGCCTATGTGGCGGGGGAGGCGGGCTTGCAGAGCGCGGAGCTGCGCCGGGCCGCCGAGTCGCGGCTTCCCTCCTACATGGTGCCGAGCCGCTTCGTCTGCCTGGAGCGGCTGCCCCTGACGCGGCACGGCAAGGTGGACCGGCGCGCCCTGTCCGAGCTGGAGGTCCAGAAGGCGACGGAGGAGTCTGCAGCTTCACTGGCGCCCGCGCCCGGCCTGGAGAGCCTGGTTGCCGCGGTGTTCCAGGAGGTGCTCGGGGTCGAAAAGGTCGGGCTCGGCGACAACTTCTTCGATCTCGGCGGGCATTCGCTGCTGCTGGTCGAGGTGCAGAGCCGGCTTGCCAAGCAGCTGGGCGAGGAGGTGCCGCTGCTGGAGATCTACCGCAACCCCAACGTGGGCGCTCTCGCCCGCGCGCTCGCGGCGCGGCGGCAGCCCGGCCTGGCGGAAGCCGTGGAGCTCGGGCCGCCGGCCGTGCCCGCCGGGGAGCCGGAAGGACGTGCGGTCGCGATCATCGGCATGGCCGGGCGCTTCCCGGGAGCGCCCGACCTCCCGGCCTTCTGGCGCAACCTGCGTGACGGGGTCGAATCGATCTCGCTCTTCACCGATGGCGAGCTCGACCGGGCAGGGGTCGGCCGCGAGCTGCGGCGGAGCCCCGGCTACGTCGCCGCCGCGGGAGTGCTGGCGGATGCCGAGCTTTTCGATGCCGGCTTTTTCGACGTCGGGCCGCGCGAGGCGCAGATCATGGACCCGCAGCAGCGGGTGCTCCTGGAGTGCGCCGCCGAGGCGCTGGAGAGCGCCGGTTGCGGAGCGGGCAGCCCGGCGGCCGAGGCGGTGCGCATCGGTGTCTTCGCCGGCGGCGGCACGAGCAGCTACGCCCTCAAAAACCTGGTCGGGCATCCGGAGCTCGACGTCTTGGAGATGACGCTCGGCAACGACAAGGATTTCCTCGCCACCCGCCTCTCCTACAAGCTCGACCTCAAAGGGCCGGCGCTGACCGTGCAGACCGCGTGCTCGACCGCGCTCGTGGCGGTCCATCTGGCGGTGCGGAGCCTGCTCGACGGCGAGTGCGACCTGGCGGTGGCGGGCGGGGTGGGCCTCTCGTCGTCGCAGAGCGAGGGGTATGTCTACCAGGAAGGGGGAATCGCCTCGCCGGACGGTCACAACCGGGCGTTCGACGCGCGCGCCAAGGGGACGGTCACCGGCAATGGCGTGGGGGTGGTCGTGCTCAAGCCTCTCGCCCGAGCGGTGGCTGACGGCGACCCGATCCGCGCTGTCATTCTCGGCTCGGCGCTCAACAACGACGGGGCCGGCAAAGTGGGTTTCACCGCGCCTTCGGAAGAGGGGCAGGCGAAGGTCATCGTCGCCGCGCAGAGGGCGGCAGGGGTGTCGCCGGAAAGCATCGGCTACGTCGAGGCGCACGGCAGCGCCACGCCGATCGGCGATCCGATCGAGATCGCGGCGTTGACGCGCGCCTTCCGGACGGGCACGGCGCGGCAGGGGTTCTGCGCCGTCGGCTCGGTCAAGACCAATATCGGCCACACCGGTTCGGCTGCCGGCATCGCCGGCCTGCTGAAAACCGTGTTGGCCTTGGAGCACCGGCAGATCCCGGCGAGCCTGCACTACGAGCGGCCCAACCCGCGGATCGACTTCGCGTCGAGCCCGTTCTACGTCAACCGCGAGCTGGCCGAGTGGCCGGCGGGCGAGGGGCCGCGGCGGGCGGGCGTGAGCTCGTTCGGCCTGGGCGGCACCAACGTCCACGTCATCCTCGAAGAGGCGCCCGCACGCTCGGAGCAAGCGCCGTCCCGTCCTTGGCAGCCGCTCCTGCTGTCGGCGCGCACCGAGGCGGCCCTGGAGGCGGCGACCGACCGTCTGGTGGCGCACCTCGTGGAGCATCCGGACGAAGATCTGGCGGACGTCGCCGCGACGCTCGCGACCGGCCGCAAGGGGCACGCCTGGCGGCGTGCGGTGGTGTGCCGGGACGGCCGGGAGGCGCGGGAGGCGCTCGCGAAGCGCGACCCGCGGCGCCTTCTCTCGGGGACGGTGGACGGCGCGAGCCGGCCGGTGGCATTCCTCTTCTCGGGGCTGGGCGAGCAGTATCCGGCGATGGCGGCCGGCCTCTATCGCGACGAGCCGGCCTTCCGCGAGCGGTTGGACCGCCATGCCGCGGTGCTTGCGCCGCTCCTCGGAGTCGATCCGCTGGGAGTGCTCTTCGCGGGGGCGGACCGCGAGGAGAGGGCGGCGGCCGGTCCCGACCTGCGGCGGATGCTCGGGAGGACGGCGGCCGGGACGGGCGCGGCGGCGGAGCGGCTGGCGCGCACGGCGGTCTCGCAGCCGGTGCTCTTCGCGGTCGAGCTGGCGCTCGCCGGGCTGTGGCGGGAGTGGGGCGTCGAGCCCCAGGCGATGCTCGGCTACAGCCTGGGCGAGTACGTGGCGGCGTGCGTGGCCGGGGTGTTCTCCGTCGAGGACGCGTTGCGGCTGGTGGCGGAGCGTGCGCGGCGGATCGACGCCCTGCCGGCGGGGGCGATGCTCGCCGTGCCGCTCGGGCCGGAGGAGCTGCGGCCGCTCCTGGCGGGCGATGTGTGGGTGGCGGCGGTCAACGGACCGCGGCTCTCCGTCGCCGCGGGCACGCCGGAGTCGGTCGCGGAGCTCGCGCGGCAGCTCGGCGGACAAGGGATCGCCAGCCGGCCGCTCGCCACGACGCATGCCTTTCACTCTCCGCTGCTCGAGCCGGCGGCGGCGGCGCTGGTGGAGCTGCTGCATCAGGTGCCGCTCGCGGCGCCCCGCATCCCGTACCTGTCGAATCTGACCGGGACCTGGATCACCGCGTCCCAGGCAACCGATCCGGACTACTGGGCGGAGCAGATGTGCCGGCCGGTGCAGCTCGCCTCCGGGGTGGCCGAGCTATGGCGGGAGCCGGGGCGGGTGCTGCTGGAGATCGGGCCGGGAGCGAGCCTGTCGTCGCTCGCCCTGCAGCACCCGGCCGGGGGAGCAGCGGCCGATCCGGTGGCGGTCTCGTCGTTGCCGGGGGCCTATGAGCGTCAGCCGGACCGCGCCCACCTCTCAGGCACCGTGGCGAAGCTCTGGCTTTCCGGGGTCCGCCTCGACTGGCGAGCGGTCTGGGGCCGGGAACGGCGGCGGCGGCTTTCGCTGCCCGGCTATCCCTTCGAGCGGCGGCGGTATTGGATCGATCGGTCCGATCGAAGGAGAGAGGCGGCGCCCTGGGTGGTGCTCGTGGAGGAGCCCGGCCTCGGTCAGTCCATCGCGGCGCGGCTGCGGCAGGCGGGGACCCGGGTGGTGGCGGTGACGGCCGGCGGCGGCTTCGCGGCCCTCGGTCCGGATGCGTTCCGCATCGACCCGGGCGAGCCGCGCGACCTCGACCGGCTGGTGGCGGCTCTCGGCCTGGAGGAGCCGCCGGCGCCGACGGCTCCATCCCCGCTTCCGGCCGGAGGGTTCCCGGGGACGCTCCACGGCCGGCCGAACCTTAAGAACCCCTACGTCGCCCCGGACGGCGAGATCGAGCGGCATCTGGCCGTGATCTGGCAGGAGCTTCTGGGCATCGACCAGATCGGCGTCCACGACAGCTTCTTCGAGCTGGGGGGCGACTCGCTCCAGGCGACGCAGGTGATCGCCCGGGTACGCGGCGCCTGGGGCGTCGAGATCGGTCCGGGAGCGCTGTTCGAGACCCCGACGCCCAGCGCGCTCGCCGCTGCGGTGCAGGCTCTGCGGCCGGCCGGCGAGACCGCGGCCGAGATGCCCGCGATCGTGCCGGCGCCGCGGCAGGAGGGGGAAGACCTGCCGTTGTCCTTCGCGCAGGAGCGGCTGTGGTTCATCGACGAATTGGCAGGCGGCGCTCTCTACAACGTGCCGCTCGCGCTGCGGGTTTCGGGAGAGCTGTCGGTCGCTGTGCTGTCGCGGGTCTTGGGCGAGGTGGTGCGCCGGCACGAGGCTCTGCGGACGGTGTTTCCGGGGGTCGGAGGCCGGGCGCGGCAGGTGATCCTGCCGCCGGCCGCGTTCGCGGTCCCCCTGGTGGATCTGACAGGCCTCTCCCCGGCGTGGCGGCAGCCGGTGGCAGAGGCCCTGGTGATGGAGGACGTGCGCCGGCCGTTCGATCTGGCGCGCGGGCCGCTCGTGCGGGCCGGGCTCTGGCGTCTGGACGAGACGGAGCACGTGCTGCTGCTGGTCCTCCATCACATCGTGAGCGACGGCTGGTCGCTGGGAGTGCTGATCCGGGAGATGACATCTCTCTATGTGGAGTTTGCCGCGGGCCGGCCGTCGCCTCTCACCGAGCTGCCGGTGCAGTACGCGGACTTTGCGGCCTGGCAACGGAGCTGGCTCTCCGGAAGCATTCTGGAAGGGGAGCTCCGGTACTGGCGTGATCGTCTCGCGGGCGTGCCGCCGGTTTTCGAGCTGCCGGCCGACCGCCCGCGCCCCGCGGTGCAAAGCTACCGCGGCGCGGTCCGTCCTCTGGCGCTGTCGAAGGAGATCTCCGACGCTCTCACCACCCTCTCGCGGCGGGAGGGAGCGACTCTCTTCATGACGCTGGTGTCGGCTCTCGGTGTGCTGCTGTCGCGCTTTTCGGGTCAGGCCGATTTCACTCTGGGTACCGTCGTGGCCGGCCGCCATCACCTGGAGACCGAGAGCCTGATCGGGTTCTTCGTCAACACTCTGGTGCTGCGGCCCGATCTGTCCGCCGAGCCGCGCTTCACCGAGCTGTTGGCGCGGGTGCGCCGGGAGGCGCTCGACGCGTATGCGCACCAGGATCTGCCGTTCGAAAAGCTGGTCGAGGATCTCGCGCCGGAGCGGAGCCTGGCCCATACGCCGCTTTTCCAGGTGATGTTCGCCTGGCAGAACGTGACGGTGGGGGAGCTGGCGCAGCCGGAGCTTCATCTGGTTCCGGTGGAGCTCGTGGACGAGGTCGCCAAATTCGATTTGAATCTGTCGCTCCAGGAGACCGATTCCGGGATTTCGGGATCTCTCTCCTACGCGCGGGATCTCTTCGACGCCCCGACGATCGACCGGTTGGCGGCGGCCTTCTCGGTTCTCCTGGCGGCGGTGGTCGCAGATCCCGAGCTTCCGGTCTCGGAGCTGTCGCTCTTGGGACCTGGAGAACGGCATCAGTTGGTGCGCGAGTGGAACGACACGCGTGCCCCCTTCCCCGAGACGACCCTCCTCCATCAATTCTTCGAGGCGGCGGTCGAGAAGACCCCCCGGGCGATCGCCGCGGTCTGCGCCGGGCGCGAGCTGACCTATGCCGAGCTGGAGACGCGGAGCAACCGTCTGGCCCGCCTGCTGCGCGATGTGGGCGACGTGGGCGCCGGGCGCGGTGCGCCGGTGGGGGTCTGGGTCGAACGCTCCTTCGACATGCTCACCGCCGTCCTCGGCATCCTCAAGGCGGGCGGCCACTACGTCGCCCTGGACGAAGCCTGGCCGGCCGACCGGGTCGAGTCGATCCTCGCCGCGACCGGCGCTCCCGCCCTGGTCGCCGGGAGCGGTCAGTTGGCCCGGGTCGAGGAGATGCGCTGGCGGTTGCCGGCGCTGTCCGACGTCGTCTGCCTGGCCATCGCCGATCCGGAGCCTCCGGCCGAGGCGCTCGACGCCGGCGGCGTGCGCGAGCTGTGGGATTTCGTCGCCGAGCAGGCGGTCGACAGGGTGACGGCGGGCGGGTTCTGGAGCGCTTTCACCGGCCAGCCGTTCAGCGAGGCGGAGGTCGACGAGTACCGCGACCGCGTTCTCTCCCTGGCGAGCCCATGGCTCCACCCGCGAGCCCGGGTGTTGGAGATCGGCAACGGCTCCGGCCTCCTCCTCTGGGAGCTGGCCGCCCGCGTGTCCCAGGTCACCGGCGTCGACCCCTCCCCGCTCACGCAGGAGCGCAACCGCGAGCGCGCGGCGCGGGAGGGGTGGACCAACGTCGAGCTGCTGACCGGCTTCGCGCACGAGCTTGGGGATCTGATCGCCGAGGAACGCTTCGACCTCATCCTCCTCGCCAGCACCGTCCAGTTCTTCCCCGGGCCGCGTTATCTGGAGCGCGTGGTGCGCTGGGCGCTCGGCCGGCTCGCTGCCGGCGGCGCGGTGCTGATCGCCGACGTGCTCGACGCCCGGCGCCGCGACGAGCTCGAGCGGGCGATCGGAGAGAGCGCGGGCGCGCCGGTGCGGCGGCGGGAGCTGTACCTCGACGAGGACCAGTTCCACGGCCTCGGCACCGCCGCCGTCCATCACCGCCACGAGGGCTTCCCCAACGAGCTGCGCTTCCGCTACGACGTGCTCCTCAGCGCCGGCGAGGGCGTGCCGCGCAAGCGCCTGTGGACCGGTTGGCACGTCGACCGGAGGCCGGCCGGCCGCCAGCCCGCGGTGGCCGCCCCGGACGACCTCGCCTACGTCATCCACACCTCGGGCTCGACCGGCGAGCCCAAGGGCATCGCCGTCCAGCACCGGCCGGCCGCCAACCTGGTCGACTGGATCAACCGCACCTTCGCGGTGGGCGCGGACGATCGCGGGCTGTTCGTCACCTCGCTCGCCTTCGACCTCTCGGTGTACGACATCTTCGGTCTGCTGGCCGCCGGCGGCACGGTTCACGTGGCGACCGGAGAAGAGCTCGGCGATCCTGCCCGCCTGGTGAGCCTGCTGTGCACGGCGGGGATCACCCTCTGGGACTCGGCGCCCGCGGCGCTCGTCCAACTGGCGCCGCTGTTCCCTGCCACGCCGGACCCCGCGAGCCGGCTGCGCCGCGTCCTGCTCTCGGGCGACTGGATTCCGGTCACCCTGCCGGACCGGGTGCGGCAGGCCTTTCCCGGGGCGCGGGTGCTGGCCCTGGGCGGCGCCACCGAGGCGACGGTGTGGTCCAACTGGTTCCCGGTCGGGGTCGTCGATCCCGGTTGGCCGAGCATCCCCTACGGGCGGCCCATCTCCAACGCCCGCTACCACGTCCTGGATGCCGCCTTCTCCCCCTGCCCGATCAGCATCCAGGGCGATCTCTACATCGGCGGCGACTGCCTGTGCTCGGGCTATGCGCGGCGGCCGGAGCTGACCGCCGCGGCGTTCCTGCCGGATCCCTTCGCCGAGACGCCGGGGTCCCGTCTCTACCGCACCGGCGACCGCGCCCGCTGCGGCGTCGACGGCAATCTGGAATTCCTGGGACGTCTGGACCAGCAGGTCAAGATCCGGGGCTATCGGATCGAGCTCGGCGAGATCGAGGTGGCGCTCGGCCGCCATCCCGGGGTGCGCGAGGCGGTGGTCCTGGCACGCCAGGACGAGCCCGGCGATCAGCGCCTGGTGGCCTATCTGGTCCCCGCCGCGGAGCCGGCGCCCGCCCCCGCGGAGCTGCGCGAGGCCCTGCGCCAGGTGCTGCCGGAGTACATGATCCCCGCCGCCTTCGTGAGCCTCGCGGAGCTGCCGGTGACCGCGAACGGCAAGCTCGACCGGCAAGCCCTGCCGGCGCCGGTGAGAAGGGAATCGACGGCCTCTTTGGCGCCGCGGACGGACGTCGAGATGGCGCTGGCCGCGATCTTCGCGGAAGTGCTCGGGGTGGAGCGGGTGGGAGTCGAGGAGAGCTTCTTCGAGATCGGCGGCCACTCCCTCCTGGCGACCCAGGTGATCGCGCGCCTGCGCCAGGCTTTCGGGCTGGATCTCACGCTGCGCAAGCTGTTCGAGCACCCGACCGTCGCGGGTCTGGCCCAGGAGGTCGAAAAGGCATCGCTCCAGGGTGGAAGCGCGCCGCCGCCGCTCGCACCGGCCGACCGGAAAGCGGACCTCTGGCTCGTCGGCCCGGCGGAAGACGGCTCTCCGGCGGCGCCGGCGCTCGCGCCACGCGCCGCCGGGGCCGATGCGCGCGGCCTGCCGCTGTCCTTCGCCCAGGAGCGCCTCTGGTTTCTCGATCAGCTCGCGCCCGGGAACCCGTTCTACAACGTCTACAGCGCCTTCCGCATCCAGGGACTGCTCGATGCCGCCGTCCTGGAGCGGGTGCTGCGCGAGGTGGTGCGCCGCCACGAGGCGCTGCGCACGGTCTTCGCGGTCCGCGACGGGCTGCCGGTCCAGGTCGTCCAGGGCGTGCCGGCGCGCGGGCTGGCGACGATCGATCTCTCCTCCCTGGACGCCGCGCCGCGCCAGGCCGAGACCGAGCGGCTGGCGAGCGCCGAGGGGCGACGGCCGCACGACCTCGCCGTCGGGCCACTGCTGCGCGTCCACCTGGTGCGTCTCGGTGCGGGCGATTGGGTGCTGATGCTCAACGTCCACCACATCGTCGCCGACGGCTGGTCGATGGAGGTGCTGAGCCGCGAGATCGCCGCCCTCTACGGCGCCTTCGCGCGCGGCGAGCCGTCGCCGCTGGCGCCGCTGGCGGTGCAGTACCCCGACTTCGCGCTCTGGCAGCGCGAGTGGCTGGCCGCCGGCCCGCTGGCGGCGCAGCTCGCCTACTGGCGCCGGCAGCTCGCCGGTCTCGACGAGGCGCTGGAGCTGCCGGCCGACCGGCCGCGGCCGGCGATCGAGTCGTTCCGCGGCGAGAATCTCGAATTCGACCTCGCGCCGCGGCTCTCCGCCGATCTCACCGCGCTCGCCCGCCGCCACGGCGTGACGCCGGCCATGGCCCTGCTCGCCGCTTTCCAGGCGCTCCTGGGGCGCGACTCCGGCCGCCTCGACGTGCCGGTCGGGGTCGCCCTCGCCAACCGCACCCGCCGCGAGGTCGAGGACCTGGTCGGCTTCTTCGTCAACACCCTGGTGCTGCGCCTCGACCTCGGCGGGCGGCCCGGCCTGGGCGCCCTGCTGCGCCGCGTCCGCGACGTGGCGCTCGACGCCTATGCCCACCAGGACCTGCCTTTCGAGCGCCTGGTCGAGGAGCTGAACCCGGGCCGCGACCTGGCGCGCAACCCTCTGGTGCAGGTGATGTTCGGCTTCCAGAACTTCCCGCGCACCGCGATCGAGATGGGGGATCTGACCTTCGCGCCGCTCTCTTCCGCCGTCGTCGATCCGGGCACCTCGAAGCTGGACCTCACGCTCTATCTGTTCGAGCGGGGCGCGGGCTTCGGCGCCAACCTGGAGTACAACAGCGATCTCTTTGACCGCTCGACCGTCCGGCGGCTGGCGGCGCGCTTCGAGACCCTCCTCGCGGCCTCGGTGGGCGAGCCGGAGGCGCCGGTCGCCGGGCTGTCGCTGCTCGGCGAGCCCGAACGGCACCAACTGCTCCACGAATGGAATCCCGGCGCCACGAGCTACCCGGCCGAACCCGGCCTCGCCGCCCTGTTCGCCCAGCAGGCGGAGCGCCGGCCGGAAGCTCCGGCGGTGCGGTACGGCGGCACGCTGCTGACCTACGGCGAGCTGCGGCACCGCGCCGGCCGCCTGGCCCACCGCCTGCGCGCCCTCGGCGTCGGCGTGGAGAGCCGGGTCGGTCTCGCCACCGAGCGCTCTCCCGCGCTGATCGCGGCGATGCTCGGCATCGTCGCGGCGGGCGGCGCCTATGTGCCGCTCGACCCCGACTATCCGCGGGCGCGGCTGGGCTACATCCTGCGCGACTCCGGACTGAGCGTGCTGGTGGCGACCGGGACGGCGCTCGCCGCGCTGCCGGCCTCGCCGGCCGAGTTGGGGGTCGAGCACGTCGTCCTTCTCGAAGCGCTGCTGGACGCGCCGGACGACGGGGCCGGTGACCGCGGGCCGCCGGCCCTCGGACCGTCTGCCGGCGGGCCTGAGAGCCTGGCCTACGTGATCTACACCTCGGGCTCGACCGGCGAGCCCAAGGGGGTCGAGGTCTCGCAGCGCGCCGTGGCACGCCTGGTGCTTTCGACCGACTACGTGCAGCTCGGGCCGGACGACCGGGTCGGCCAGGCGGCCAGCGCGAATTTCGACGCGATTACCTTCGAGGTCTGGGGGGCGCTGCTGAACGGCGGCTGCATCGTCGGCATCGACAAGGACGTGGCGCTGGCGCCGGCGGCCCTGGCGCGCTTGCTGCGCGAGGAGCGGGTGACGGCGATGTTCTTGACCAGTGCTCTGTTCAACCAGGTGATGCGCGAAGAGCCGGGCGCCTTCAGCGGCCTCGAGACGCTGCTGGTCGGCGGCGATGCCGTCGATCCGGGCTCGGTCCGCAAGGCGCTCGCCGGGTCGCCGCCGCGCCGGCTGCTGAACGGCTACGGGCCGACCGAGAGCACCACGTTCGCGGCGTGGCACCGGATCGCCGCGCCGCCCGCCCAGGGCGCCACCGTGCCGATCGGGCTGCCGCTCGCCAACACCAGCCTCCATCTGGTCGACGGCGACCTGCAACCGGTGCCGATCGGAGTGGTGGGGCAGTTGGCGATCGGCGGCGACGGCCTGGCCCGCGGCTACTGCCGCCGGCCGGCCGCCACGGCGGAGCGGTTCGTGCCCGATCCCTTCGCCGGGCCGGCCGGCGCGCGCCTCTACCTCACCGGCGACCGCGTGCGCCGGCGCTCCGACGGCGCGATCGAGTTCCTCGGCCGCCTCGATCGCCAGGTCAAGATCCGCGGCTTCCGCATCGAGCCCGGCGAGATCGAAGCGCGCCTGCGCGAGCATCCGGCGGTGGGCGAGTGCGTGGTGGCGGCGCTCGCGGCCAGCGACGGTGGCGGCGCCACCGCCGAGCGCCGTCTGGTCGCCTACGTGGTGCAGGACCCCGGCTGGGAAGGCGCCGAGGTGGCCGGCGTCCAGCAGGACCAGGTGTCGCAGTGGGGAGTCATCTTCGACGACATCTACCACCGCGAGGCGGCCGATCCCGACCCGACGTTCAACATCGTCGGCTGGGACAGCACCTACACCGGCGAGCCGCTGCCGCGGGCCGAGATGGAGGAGTGGCTCGACGATACGATCGACCGGATCTCCGCACTCGCGCCGCGGCGGGTGCTCGAGATCGGCTGCGGCACCGGTATGCTGCTGTTCCGCCTGGCCCCGCAGTGCGAAGCCTACTGGGGGACGGATGTCTCGGATCGTGCCCTCGCCTACGTGGAGAGCCGGCTGGGCTCCCTGCCTATCGATCCCGCGCGGGTGCGCCTGCTGGCCCGCCCGGCCGACTGCTTCGAGGGCGTCGTCCCCGGTTCGTTCGACACCGTCATCCTCAACTCGGTGGTCCAGTACTTCCCCAGCGCCGAGTACCTGGCCGGCGTGCTGGAGGCCGCCGCCGCGGCGGTGCGTCCGGGCGGCGCGATCTTTCTCGGCGATCTGCGGAGTCTGCCGCTGCTGCCGGTCTTCGACCTCGCCGTCGAGCTTGCCAGGGCCGATCCGGGGCTGCCGCTCGCCGGTCTACGTACCCGGGTGTTGGCCCGCCGGCAGCTCGAAAACGAGCTGGCCCTGGCGCCCGCCTTCTTTGCCGATCTGCAGCAGCGGGTGCCGGCGATCCGCCGGGTGGAGATCCACCCCAAGCGCGGGCGCGCTCGTAACGAGCTGACCGCCTTCCGCTACCAGGCCGTGCTGCGTGTCGGCGGTGGCAACGGCGCTCCCAACGCAACGCCCGCCTGGCGGGACTGGCGGGTCAGCGGCATGACGCTCGACCGGCTGCGCTGCGAGCTGGCGACCGACGGAGCGGATCTGCACGCGCTGTCAGGCATCCCGAATCTCCGCCTGGCGGCCGAGGTGGCGGCCTCTCTCCTCACCGACGAGGAGAAGGCAGCGGATTCGGTTGCGACGACCGGCGAGCTGCGCCGCCGCGCCGCCGCCGCGGCGGCGGAGTCCGGCGCCGTCGATCCGCAGGCGCTCTGGGACCTGGCGGCCGAGCTAGCCTATGAGATCGAGATCGGCTGGGAGGAGCCGGGCGCGGATGGCGCCTTTACGGCGCTGCTGCGCCGCCGCACCGGCCAGGACGGCCCGCCGCTGGCCGAGCTGCTCCCGCAGCCGGCGCGCGGCCGCACCGCCGGCGAGCTGGCCAACCGGCCGCTCCGCGGGCGCTTCGCGCGGCGGCTGGCGCCCGAGCTGCGCGCCTTTCTCGCCGAACGCCTGCCGGAGCCGATGCTCCCTTCCGCGTTCGTCCTGCTCGACGCCCTGCCGCTCAACGCCAACGGCAAGGTGGACCACCGGCGCCTGCCGCCCCCGGAGGCCGCCCGCAGCGACTCTCCCGGCGCGCTGGCGGCGCCGCGCACGGCGCTCGAAGAGAGGCTCGCCGCGATCTGGGCGGAGCTGCTCGGCCTGGAGCGGGTCGGCGTCGACGAGAGCTTCTTCGACCTCGGCGGACACTCCCTGATCGGCGCCCAGTTGATCTCGCGCGTGCGCCAGGCGCTGGGGATCGATCTGCCTGTGCGTGCCCTTTTCGAGGCGCCGACCGTGGCGGGGCTGGCCGCCGAGATCGAACGTCTGCAGGGCGGGGCCGGCGGCCCGGAGCTGCGAACCATCATCTCCTTCACTCAGGACCGCAGCTCGCCGCCGCCGCTCTCGTTCGCGCAGGAGCGCTACTGGGCGGGGCGGCATCTCGAAGCGCGGACGGTGGCCGCGACCGTTCCGCTGCTGCTCCACCTTGCGGGCCCGCTCGACCGCGTCTGCCTGCGGCAGGCGCTCACGGCGCTCGTCGATCGCCACGAGATCTTGCGGACGAGCTTCCGGGACGGCCCGGAGGGGCCGATCCAGGTCGTCCATCCCGCGGCGCCGGTGGCGCCCCCCGAAGTCGATCTCGAGCGGCTCGGAGCCGCGGAGCAGATGGCGGAGGTGCGGCGGTTCAGCATCCTCGACGGGCGGTTGCATTTCGATTTCGAGCGCCCACCGCTTTTCCGTGCGACCCTGTTCCGCTGCGCGGCAGAGGAGCACGTCCTGCTCTTCACCATCCATCACGTCGCCGCGGACTGGTGGTCGAGCTCCATCATGTTCCGCGAGGTTTCGGCTCTCTATCTCGCCTTCCGCGCCGGCCGGCCTTCCCCGTTGCCGCCGCTCGCCGTGCAGTTCCAGGACTTCGCGCGCTGGCAGCGGCGCCTTTCCTCAGAGGAGGAGCAGGCCAGCCAGGTGACCTTCTGGCGGGAGCATCTGAGCGGGGCCGTGCCCATCGACCTCGGCAATCTCAGGGAGCTCAGCGAGCTCGGCGAGGGCCGGCCGCGTCCCCGCAAGCGGACGTTCACCGCCGGGACCGAGGAGATCTGGGTGCCGAAAGAGCTCGAGAGGCAGCTCGATGCATTCTCCGCGCAGCAGGGCGTGACCCTGTTCATGACGCTCCTGGCCGCCTTCAAGCTGCTGCTGCATTACGAGACAGGGCGGGACGACCTCGTCGTTCCGTGCAGCTTCGCCAACCGCAATCAGCTCGAGACGGAGTCGCTGCTCGGCAACCTGGCGACCGCTCTCCCCTTGCGCACGCGGTTTTCAGGCGTGCGGACCTTCCGCGAGCTGTTGCAGCGAGTGCGGGAGGTGACCCTTCTGGCCCACGATCATCCGGACATTTTCTGGGAGCCGGTGGTGCAAGGAATGAGCTTCCTCGAGGAGGGGGACCGAGGAGGGCTCACCACGTTCAGGGTTCTTTTCCAGCTCCTCAAGATGCCGCCCGAGCCCGAGGTCGAATCCGACCTTCGCATCACGAATCTGCCCGTCGATACCGGCAAGATCCGCCTGGATATAAGCCTTTTCCTCACCCAGGCGGACCGGCTCTTCGGGCGTTTCCGCTACCATCGCGACGTGCTCGACGAAGCGAGGGTCATCGGCATGCGCGACCGCTTCCTCCGGATCCTCGCTGCCGTCGTCGCCGACCCGGACTGCCCGCTGGCCGAGCCGCCGCTCGCGGATCCAGTGCCACGGGAGCTGGGCACGCGGGACTTGGCGATCCTCTCCGTCGAGCATGAGCTCCAGCCGGAAGCAAGCCAAGAATCAAGAGCCTCCTAACCATCATCGCCTCCTAGCTGCGACTCAACGTCTCGGGAGCTCACGGCGAAATGAGCAGTGCGATGTCATAGGGTGAGCGAGAACGCGGTGAAGTTCCACGTCCGCAACATCCTGGACGGCGGCGAGCTGTCAATTGGCGCCATGGACCCTCGGCGCTCCAACGGCGCCCTGACTCTCTCCGCGCCTCGGGCGGCCCAGAGGTTGGCAGCGGCAACGCTGGCTGCCACCAAGGAGCGTTGCGCCAGAACCCGCAGTGACCGCCAGCCTGCGCGACTGGGTTCCCCCCACCCAGGCGCAAAGACCATCCTTCCGTGTCAGGCGCCCAATGCGGATTCCTCGCCGCTTTTTCGGCCAACTGCGCTATGCTCCCTCTCCATGGACACCGACACCAAGAGCAAGTATGAGGAGGAAGCCGCGCGGCTCACCGATCTGCTCTTCCGGCTGGTCCGCCTCTCCGGCCGCTCCGTGCGCTCGATCGAGCACCAGTTAGGCGTCGGCAGCTCCGCCTTGGGCAAGGTGCTCAAGGGGAACATCCGCCTCCAGGTGGGGCACATCCTGATGATCGCCGACACGCTCGGCCTCTCGCCCGACCAGTTCTTCCAACTGGCATACCCCAAGAAGGCCCTCCCCCATCCGCTGGGGGCCGAGCTGATGCGGGTGCAAGGGATCAAGACCGCGGACGAACAGGAGATCGAGGCGATCGTGCGGAAGATCCTGGCCGAGATCTTCGGAGAGCTCATCCGCCCTCCGGAGGTCCAGTCGGCGCCCCAGCCGCCCGAACCGCCGAAAGACGGCGAGAACGGCTAGGGCACGAAGCGTAACGCCGGCTCGCGTTCGAGCCGGTCCAGGAAGTAAACGACGCGCAATGCCAGGGCCGCCGACGCTCGCCGCTGCCGGCAGGCGTCCCGGAGGTAGGAGACTGCCCGCAGGGCCTCAAAGGGCACACAGAGAAACTCGAAGGTCCGGAGCGCGGAGGTCGCTTGCGCCGCGGCCTCCTCGCTCTTGCCCTGGCGGAGGGAGACCGCGGCCAGCTCCAGGTTGAGCATCGCCGCGAGATAGGTCCGGTCGCGTTGCCGAAACTCGGCCTGGACCTCCCTGAACACGGCTTCTGCGCGGGCGAGCTTTCCCAGGCCGAAGAAGATTTTGCCTTCCAGCCAGCGCAGCTTGAGCAGGTTGAGCGGGTCGTCGGCGAACGCCTGGCGAAGTCCGCTCTGGAGATGGAAAGCGCTCGCCTCTTGGAAACGCTCGGACACTACGAGTGTGCCAAGCAGCTCATACCGCGCGTTCACGACGAGCTTCGGGTCGCGCCCGGGATCGATGCGTTCGAGCCCTTCGCGGAGAAGGCCTGCGGCCTCCCGCGGCCGCTCGTCGTAGGCGGCCGCGATGCCCATACTGATCAACGCCCGGCCGACGAGGTGCCTTTCGCCCAGCTCCTCGTAGAGCCGGCAGACCTCGGCGAGCGCAGCGAACGCCTCGCCCAATTGCCGCTGATCGAGCCGCAGGGAGGCGTAGACGTCGAACAGGCGTGCTCGGATCGCCAGATCGCCGCTGCCCTCCTCCTGGAGATGCTCGACGGCGTCCACGATCGTCAGCTCGGCCTGCTCCAGCTCGTGGTTCAGCCGAAAGGCGTTCGCCAGCTCCGCCATGGCGCGCGCCTGAAGGTCGGCCGCCTGCATGGGCGTGTACCGGCCTTTGTCCTTTCGCCGCCACCCCAGGCTCTTGGCGGCGAGGACCGCCGCCTGCGCCAGGTCCTGCATCTCCTGCGTGTCGCGATACCGCTCTTCAAAGCTCAGCGCGAGGAGCGCCTCGACGTAGGCCATGCCAGGCGACGCCTCGACCTTGACGCCGGCGAAGAGCTCGCCGACGTCGCTGGTCTCGATGCGGAACCGGCGCCGGTGCCCGGCGGCGATCAGCCGCTCTCGCCACATCGCCTCCTCCTCCCAACACTTGCACTGGGAGCCAGCCGCGCCGAGGGCACGCTCGACCGCCTCTTCGTAGGCAGCTTCGGGCAAGGGCCGGTCCTCGCCGCCTTCGAGCACCGCCTGCACCGCGTTCAAGGAGCCGAGGAAGGGCCTCTTGCGTTCCCGGCATTCCCGGCACTCCACGAGGTGGCGGACGAGGCGCCGCAGGTCCTTGGCTTCTGTCCGGCCATCGACGATCCGCCCGATCTCCCCATCGGTCACATGATTCCCGGAATCCGTCATCACGCGGCCCTCCCCAAAGAATTCATGTCGGTTCTCTAAAAGTGTCTCACAGTTTGATGGCAAAGTGCTCGGAAAAGAAGACCCCGGAGACGGAGCCGAGCCGCCTCCGGGCTGCCCGTGAGCAGGAAGGAATGGCTCTAGCCATTCGGGTCGATGTGCCAGCTCTGGTCCGGGTCTACCGGTGGCGGATCGCCGGCCGTGGTGGCTCCCGCATGGCATCCGCCATTGGGATCGATTTGCGAGCTCTGATCGCAGGCGAGCTGCACGAGCCGCATGGGGAGCTTGGCCGTGAGCCAGCTCCAGAGCGCCGCCGTCACTCCGCCGCCCGCTCTGCCCAGCGCCCGGTCCGGCGGGCCGGCCGCCGCCACCGGGAGCCCGGCCAGGGCTACGGTGAGCACGACGAGCGCCGCCGCCAATTGAACGCTTCTTCTTCCTCTCCTCATCTCTGCCTCCAGCTCCGCGGACCACCCCGGCGGGCCGCCATTGGCCCCGGGCGTCCGCGGGTTCGCAACACCCCAGTGTCCCCCGTTTTCGGCCTGAAACGTTGCAGTTTTCGCGATGCGCCGGGGGCGCGGCCCGCTGCGGGAGTATCGCCTTCCGAGGATTTAGGCACGCGAAGAGAAGCCTGGCAAATCTTTCGCTTTTCGCGACGCCATTGGACGCTGGCGGCCTGGTTTGCCCATCAAATCTGCAAATCTCATCTCTTAATCTGCAAGATTGAATTTTCCTCTTGACAGCCAGTTCACGCGAGGACTAACGTTCCGCGATATGACCGATAACATCCGCGAATCCGACGTTGTAGCTCCCTACCAGGAGGACGACCTCTATCAATTTGGTCTCCGTGTCTCAGAGCTTCGGGAGAAGAAGGGCTGGAAGCAGAACGAGCTTTCCCGGCGCACCAAGATCGGGGCGACGCGGCTCTCGCGCATCGAGCGCGGCATCGTCCAGGCCCGTCTCGGTGAGCTGGTCAAGCTCCAGCGCGCCCTGGGCGCCCCCCTGGACGAGCTGGTCTTCGGCGATCAGCCGTCCGCGCTCGCTGGCGGCGACGAAGAGCGGCTCGCCCGGGCACTCCGCGAGGTGTTGCCCGCCGAGGACCGCGATGCGGTCCTCCGTTTTCTCCGCGCAGGCGTCGATGGCTACCGCCAGCTCCACCGACCGGATGGCCCACGGCGAGGACGGCCGTGATTGCGCTCGTCAAGGCTCTCCGCCGTCAACGCCCGGCCATGAAGCGACTTCTCGCCGAAGCGAAAGTGCCGGTGGACGAGGCGGAGGAGCTGCTGCTCGCCGTCGTGCGCGAGATCCCCGCCGAGCAGTGGGAGCGCATGCCCGAGCCGCAGATCGACGAGGAGGTGGTCCAGCGCGTCCGCGCCGCCTGTGCGCGCTTCGCAGCGGCCCAGAGACAGGCGCGGGCTGCCACCAAAAGGCGTTTCGTAAGACCTC
>Ga0075426_10000649_pt1 | contig 23999 bp, 20 predicted proteins | sample SoiMethybrSBSTD5_FD_75304 | JGI IMG/M metagenome (GOLD analysis project Ga0075426, IMG submission 75304) | Bulk soil microbial communities from a Populus tree surrounding site in Tennessee, USA - Soil MetaG P. TD hybrid SBSTD5 | ecosystem: Environmental > Terrestrial > Soil > Tree plantation...
TGGTCCTGATGTTCTGGGGGATTGGGGCGCTCCTGCTGGTGGCCTTCGGCCTGACTCTGCAGGCGGCTGCGTACGCTGTCTCGGCCCTCGGAGCCTCCGTGGCGTTCGTCGTCATCCGGGCCCGATTGGGGAAGGCGAGATGACAGGGTCGCGGCCAATGGGAGCGTGAAGCTCTAGGGTGACTCCCCGTCAGCGTGAAGATTGCTAGACGAGGTGAGGAGCGTGCACTCGCTGAGTGCAAGCGAGCTTGCAGGTGGGCCCGGGACATGGGGAGAACTGGGTCGGGCCCCTCGCGCTCGCCCAACCGACGGAGGGCGCCTATCGTGCGGATGGAGTAGTCCTTCCTCGAAGGCTACGATTCGAGCCGCTGCCGAAACAGCTGCCACCAACGGGACAGGAAGTTCGTGGCTGCCGCAGAACGGCGGTGCCACCACATCACTTACCGATCCGCCGCAAGAACCTGGTAGGCACTGGTGAGCAGTAACCGGATCGAATCGGCGTGAGTCCGGGTCCAGACAGCAGACGATGCGATCGACAGCCGTGAGGCGCCTCGGCCCTGTTCGACGGGAGACGACCGGTGCGGGCGCGGAGCGCGAGATCGAGCCGGGCTTCGGAGTACAATCTCTGCAGCTCGATGTTTGAGAGATGATCGAAATCAGGGGCAGGGACGGGGGTGGTCCGGCCCCCCCGCCTGTAGGGGAGGAATCCGAGGAGCTATGAGGAGAGTGTTATAGGAAAATGAGTTTGCGTTTAACAATACGACACAAGGTTTCGATGTTAAAGGCCACGAGTGGCACGACTTAACCCCCCTAAGCACTTAACCCCCTTAAGCTGATTCGCTCCCCGCCTTAACGACCTGGCCCCGGACCGGTGGGACAACCGGTACCCAAGTGACCGAATCGAGGCAACCCTGCTTCTAGCCACGATTCTTGGACCGACTCTCCAGCGGTAGAACCCCCGAGCACGAGCGACGGAGTGTTCGATCGATAGGGAGCCTCCATCGAAGGCAATCGGCGGGCGACCACGGACCGGGGGCCACGCGTCACTCCATTGGCAATGTCCAAGTATGTGGACGATTGTCCGTATTCCCGAACATGCGGTTCCACAACGCCCTCGACGAGGTGCTCGGCAACGGGATACGTGTCCGCGTCCTCCGCAACCTGCTCTCCTCACGCTCGCAGGGTTTGACGGGGCGGGAACTGAGCCGACGGTCGAAGGCATCTGCGTCCCGGACGATCGAGGCCCTCGCAATCCTCGAGCGAACTGGCCTAGTCCATCGCGAGACCGCCGGGCCCTCCCACGTGTGGCGCCTCGCACGAGAGCATGTCCTCATTGGGCCTCTCGATCGCCTCTTCCAGTCCGAGTCCGAAATCCCCGACCAGCTGCACGAAGACCTACGGCTGGCAATCAGGGGCCTCCCTGTGCGGCAGGCACGTTTGTTCGGTTCGGTCGCTCGGGGAGATGAAGAGGCCTCCAGCGACATCGACCTCTTCGTGGAGGTGTCCGCACCGAACCAGATTGGTAACGTCCGGGAGTCCCTCGCCGCCCTGTCGGCGACGTTCGCCCGCCGATTCGGCAATTCCCTTTCATCGCTGGTCTTGACCCGGGAACAGGTCCGCCGCCCCACCAACCCGCGACTGCTCAAGGCGATCCAGAAAGAGGGGCTACCGGTAGGTCCGTGACCCGAGTCCTTGCTGGCACGATGCCGCTACCCTGGTCAGGATCGCTCCTCTACCTACTGCGGGGAAGTCGCGACTTCCCGATGCCTGAGGCCGCGGGCCCCTGAGCGGACGTCCCCGAGGTCGCTGACGGGGACAGGCTGCAACCGTGCCAGCGATTCCGTGCCAGGCCCGAGGTTGCGCCGGTCGGACGCGGTACCAGCCACCGATCCCCAATCCTACTCAGTCGGCCCAACATTCGCTTTCGGTGGCGGGGGTCCCGGGCCGACCAATACGGCGTCTCTCCGCTGGGGTCCGCACTACCCCGAGCGCGTGCACGGTCTCTGAGTGAGGGTGGTTTGTCTATCCTCAACAGCCGTCGGAGGGCTCGCTCAGAGCCGCGGACCAATGCAGATTCGAACTCTGCTTCGCAGCCCGATGGGAGAATCGGAAAGTGGTTGGAGAGGGCCGAGCCCTACTCGACCCCCTGCCTGGGACCCGCGAACTCTCCGGAGCGTCCCGTTTGCACGTTCACCCATCGGTGTCGTCGTCTTCCTCGTTGCAGTCGTGGTCGTGGTCGTCGTCGGATCCGACCCCGTTGTTGTCGTCTCCGTGATCGTGGTGACCGCATCCCTGGTGGTCGTTCCCCGACATGGTGACGAAATGCGTCGGTCCGGCTGCGGTCGCTCCCGTCGTGTGCGACTGGGTCGCTGCCAGGGCCATCGGAGCTGCCACCCAGGCAAACGCCGCCGCCATGAGCACCCACATCGCGATTCTCGCTGCGTTCATACTCCCGTCGCGGGCTCCACCCGCACGTGGACAAGCCCCAATCGATTCAACAAGTCTCGGTGAACAAACCTAGCCCGTAGTGAGGGCGGAAGATTTGCGATACGACGTAATCGTGGGCCCGGTCCGCTAGCAAGGGCCGAACGAAACCAGTCTCTTCTCACACGTGTCGGGCGCCGCGGAAGGCATTCCCGACGGCGACGGGGTGTCGGGAGCACACTGAGGCCCTTGGTGGCCTGGAACTCTCGCCTCCGCCGGGCCAATCCGTCTTGAACCCCAAGCGCCTCACTCTCGTATGGCAGACCTCGGATTTTCCGACTGGCTGAGCTTGGCGCAAACGATCGGCATCGCGGGGAGCCTGCTCCTTACGCTCTACTTTGCGAGGCGCCAGATTCAGGCGATGAGCGTGGACGTTGAGACACGGGTCCTGAACGATCTCGACGAAAAGAGGCATCAGATCAGTCAGCTCCTGCTCGAGCAGCCCGGCCTGATCAGCGTGGTGGCCGGGCCGACCTCCGGTTCGAAGCCGGAGCACGTGCTGGCCTACATGGTGGCCATGGTCAGCGCCCACGCGTACCATATGCGCGAGCGAAAGATCATCAGCGACAATGAGTGGACCGGATGGGAACAGTGGATCCGGAACGACTTCGCTCAGGGCACGGTGGGGAAGGACTGGGTCGAGCTGAATCTGGGGCAGTGGTTCGATCCGAGCTTCCGCGATTTCATCGACAAGGAGATGCTCGCGTCGACGAAGGTCAAGGGGTGAAAGTTGGGACGGCCTCTCCTCATGCCTCGCCGAATAGACTCGGGGGCCGAGGAGCAGGTCGGCCGGCAATCGGACGAGAGGCTTTCGATCCGCAATCGGGTCCCATCCCATTGAAGTTGGGCTTGGCCCGCACGACGTGGAGGAGCCCGGGTTTCTTCACGAGGGGAGCTTCGTACGGGCGGGTGCCCCCGAAACTGAGCAGCATAGGAATCGATGACGGCCGTAGGTGAGGAGGTCGGGGCCATTCCGCCCGATTCGGGCAGCGCCCGCATCCGCTTCGTGAATCTGGCGCTCCTCTACACGTACGTCCCGTTCGCGTTCGCAGCCTCTGCATACGGCGGAATCATTAGCTACCTCCCCTGCGCCCCCAGCGAGCCGCTATGCGACGAAGGGCTGCCGTTCTCGGTCTCCATCTTCGCCGTGCTCTGGGCGGCGAGCACCCTGCTTCCCATCCTCGTATCCCGTTTCATCACGCAAGCGGTATCGGTCGCGATCGATGGCGACCTCCTTCGACTTCGCGGCAGGTTTGCGCACGGGGCTCACCCCCTTTCGAGGATGAGACCGGCAGACGGGATCCTTCCCGGTGGCGGACTTCGGGTCTACGTTCTCTCCCCGCGCTGGGGGGTTCGAATCGCGCTCATCGACTTCCTAGGCCCCGTCCCAAAGACCCTGCTCGATCACCCGGCTTCGAGGGCGTGGGACCGACCTGGGATTAGATGGAGCGATTAGCTCCTCGGGCGCTCGTGGGGTTCTCCTCGCGACAGGCTCCGAGTGATACCCTGAATGGAGGCGGGCTCGGTTACCTCCGTTGGAAAAGTGTGGGTTAGCCCTGTTTCCCGCCGAGCCGGATTGCCTATATGTCCCCCGTCTCCTCGGGCCCCCATCGATGCCCGCCGAGACTGCTTGGAAAGTCGAGGCCCTCTATCTCGATAGCTGCAACTGTGACTGGGGCTGTCCCTGCCAGTTCGGAGCTCGGCCCACCCACGGGAACTGCGAGGGGTTGTCCGTCATCCACGTCACCCGCGGCAACTACGGACGCGTCCCCCTAGCCAATCTCAACTTCGCAGCGGCCTACTCCTGGCCGGGTCCAATCCACGAGGGCCACGGGCGGGCGTCCTTCTACATCGACGACCGTGCCTCAGCCGAACAGTTTGAGGCACTCGCCAAGATTCTGACGGGGCAGGCGCCCGGTGGGCCTTTCGAGGTGTACGCCAGTACCCTGGACGAAAGCCAGGCTCCTCGGAGGGCCAGGATCGCCTTCCAGTCGAAGGCCGCAAGGAGTCGAGCGAGCATCGACGGGGTGGGAAAACTCGAGCTCGAGCCGATGCGCAACCCCGTCACAGGCAAAATCCATCGGGCGATCATCGAGCTCCCCGGTGGTTGGGAAACCGGCCGAACCGAGGTCACATCGATCAAAGAACTCACGGTCAGCGACAGGTATCTCGGCTTCCAGTACTCCGGGACCTACGGTAGCTTCTCGCGGACCAAATGGAAGGGTCCCTAACAGCTTACGCACCCGCTCTTCGGGCGCCGTTCGGAGGGCCTAGGAACCGGTCCCTTGGCAATAGCATCCTCAACCAGCCCGTAGTAGCGACCAGGATCAGCGCGGAAGGTTTCAAGCGGTACCCTTGATCAAACCAGGGGGGCTCTCAAGACTGTCCGGAGGGTTACCGCCGCCGTCGAGTCGCCCTATCAGTTGGGGAGGCAAGCCAATCGGCGGGTTGAACGAACTCGTACGGACCAAACTCACGTCGGCAGGCTGTAATCGTGCTTCTAACCAGTCCTTTTCCGGCCCCGAGTCGGCATGGTTCTACAACGCCAGGCGGCCCCTGACCCGCCGCCTATCTGCGGTGACCTCAACGGCGTTCGGCTGCAAGGCTTGTGCATAGCGTACCCGACGCTGCACCCAGGGATTGCCGCCGGACGGGACGAAGCTGCATGCACAGGAGATCGGGCCTCCTCAGACCTGTTGCAGATTCGAGATGGGCGGATTGGCTTGCTGCATCGGCTGTCCCGTCGAGTCTACCGTGAAGTCGATCTTGTCACGCACCTTCTCTGCAATGGCTTCTTTCATGAGGGTTCCCACGAAATCGGCTGTGGAACTGTCGAGAGAGTATGGTCGAATCGACTCGTTGTTTACCAGCGGCGGAAGATCTCGCTTCACCACCGACTCGTGACAGAACACTCGATGTTTGGGTTTCGGCAGAACGCCTGACCAAGGGGCAGATCGAAGCGGGTTGTCCATGCCGAGGACAAATCCAAGTTCCACCAAGACTCCCGGATTCGGGGCCTTCTCCCCCGGTGGTGGGGTGACATCGAAAAGGACGAGTTCGCACTCCCTTATTCGAACCAAGTTTGCCAAGACAGTCCCACGGTCTCCGCCGATACCTGTTGGGGGAAAGACAAGTTCGATTGTTCCTGCTCCAATGCTCAGGTTCACCTCGTCGACGGCTTTCATCACAGCGGCGATGAAGTCCTTATCGTTGCGGTCACAGGAGAGAAACACGTACATGCGTCCCCAAGCGTCCCTATCGGCAGAGCTAGACTGGCACGACCTGAGTCTCGGCGTGAACCGTCACCATGACTCTGACTCGCCTCCGTGGAACGAGGAACGCTGCCGCCGAGTCAAAATCCGATAGAAGCGGACTCCGTGCGGAAGTGAGTAGGTCGATGCCGAAGAAGCCCTGCGCTTGGGCGCCGGTGAACTGGAAGGAGTCAGTTCGGACTATCAGACAAGGGACATACTCGTGGCCGGCCCTCAGGAGGGCGAACGCACGATGATAACCGTTCTTGATCAGAAACAGTCCCTTGTAGTTCACCACCGAAATCTGAGGCAGCCCGAAGTCATAGGCAAAGCCAAGAATCCTCCTTCCGGTGTTGGGGTCCTCCGCCTGCGCGTTTCCAACAACTCTCAAATCGAGATTCTCGCTCACTACGAACAGAGTGCTGGTCAGGGGATTGAATCCCCCGAGCAACTCTGTCTTGCGCTTCTCGGATTTCGTCGGTAGTGAGTATTTCAGTAGGGCCTCAACATCGCCAGGGGGTGGCGCGACCTTCTCTTGTTGAAGCAAGTACTCCCAGTTCAGCTGCGGCTGGAAACAGTGTAACTTCGCTAACTCGATCCACGCAAACTGCCACTGAGACACCCCGACAAGATGCTCTTGAAACGTCGGTTCGCTCTGAAGACTCGCGACACGGTCATCGTACTTCGGTTCGAGTTTCCGGATCTGTGGGGTCGTATTCTCTCGGTCAGAGAGCTTGTTGACAAAGTCGAGAGCCGGTTGGATCAATGTCAACCATTCGGCATCCGACGTCTTTGAGTCCTTTGGGGGGGTTTGCGATTTCACCGTCTGCAGAGCATCTGAAGCCGAGCCGAGGAAGCCGACTAAGGTGAGCCAATCCGCGAAGTGGAGAGGGTCTTCCTGCGATTCGCGGCTTTGATGGGGCGGCCTCATTAGCCCATTCAAGAGCTTCGAGGCTTAAGGGATACTCTTCCCTGAACTCTGCTCTGCTGCCCCAAGTGGATTAACGTGGCAGGTGTACGCGTGTTTTTTGGTGGCATAGCCTGGGGTCCTGGGTGGTGCAATCCTCGTTGCGGCTCGTCGCGACTGCCGACCTTTGCCCTTAGAGGCGGTTGCCGATTGGTGCCCGGGGGCGTTTGTGCCCGTGCGGTAAGGCTGACTCGAGTCAGCGCTGGGGCATCAGGGCGGGACCTTCCAGTCCTTGAGCTGGTCCGGGCGCAGCCTCGCCTCGATCGGACGCGCGAGCTCAGGACTAACTGTCCCTCCGGAAAGCACGACTCCCCCAGTTGTGATTACGAGGATTGGGACCGCTGGCAGTCCGAGCGTCGTCTGGGTTGGCTGGTCGCGCCCCACAGAGCTCGTCAGTCTGGCGATCTCGGACAGGCGAATCGCTCGAAGGTCTCCAGGGCCAGGTCGTCGCGAGCCGAAGTCGACGAAGAGGGCGTCGGGAGTAACGGCGATTCGAACGGGACTCGCCCGGTAGAGGACAAACGGGTAGATGGAGAAGACCAACACTACCGACGGAAGTGTGGCCAAAAGGACCCAATTCGGGTCCGAGGGCCGAAGCGCCCCCCAGATTACCCCAGCGGTCATCAGGCCAATCGGAAGGACGAGGAACAGGACCAGGTACGCCCGGGCCCGTCGTCTCACTGGGTTCGAGATCCAGAGGCTTTCGGGCGGGGGCGAGGGGGGGACGGGGGACGAAGGGATACCCCGCGCCGGCGCCATCGCCTCCGCGATCGAACTGACCAGCGTGGCATCGACCATCGGCACGGCTTCCGCGAAACCGGAATACGTCCGGTATCGGAATCCTCGCGCCATCGGGGTAAGCTGCTCGATGTCCGACCAGAGGACTGTCCGCTCCCCTCGGCGTTCTCTGAGACCAATTCCGACCGTCGAGACTCCGACGGCACGGACCGCCGTGTACCCGGTCCATAGCTGGGATACGCCGACCATCGCTGGTAGGATGAACAAGACGTCGCCTTGACCGAAGCCGATCCGCGGCCAAAGCCACGCGAGCAGGAGAAGGGCAGGGATTTCGAGGAGGAGAAGGAGCGCCCCGTTTCTCATCCAGCGCGTCCGCATCGGGTTGGGTGTCCACGAAACTTCCGCGACGGATCTGGGAGCACCGGTACCGAGGAGCGAGGCGACGGACGGGCGGATGGGGGCGGAGCGGTCCCGGAATGGCGTTCGCCCGGCCTCAAAGGCGGCCCTCAACTCCGGGAGGATCGCCGGGTCCAGGGACAACAGGTACTCCGTTCCGAGAGGCGTGTCAACTTTCGCCGCGCGCTTGTTCACCTGGGTCGGCGCCTCGAGCTCCCTGACATCGATCCATGCGATGTACGATCGGGCGTTCTTCGGAGGGCTAGGATAGTCGAGGTAGACTCCGTTGTCTGATAGTCCGATTCGCCGAGGAGCACGTTTTGCCGCACTGCCCAGGCTGACACCGAAGATGAGAGAGAAGAGGAGACCGATGGGTACGACGGCGATTGTGGCTAGGAACGCCGCGTAAGGGAAGGCAATCGGCGAAACGACCACCACGAGGAATAGGGTGACCCAACCCGCCGATAGCACATGGAGCCCGATCGAGACCGTGCGTAGCCGGCGCGGGTACGGGTTCTCGAGCCAACGAATCTCGTCTCGCGGGGGGGGAGCGCCGAGGGCTTTCGGGCGCTTGGAGGTCCACTGCGGAAGCTGGAGGAGATGCTCGCGGAGTCGCCCGCGCTGCCAGCCCCAGCCAGTGACCGCGACTACGGTAGGCACACCGAAGAGCGGAACGAAGAATTCGAGGTCGCCTGCCACCGTCGCGCGCGAGAATGCCGTCGGGGCGTCGGCCACATTGGTCGCCTGGAGGACCGTCAGATTCCCAGAGGTCGAAACGGTCCCTATGATCGCTATCGGATCCCCCGACCCGTACGAGAACCCCGCAGGGGAGCCGTTCGATGGGTACGCGTGTCCGTCGGAGTGGATGGCCACGGCCGTTGAGTAGTTTGAACCCATCTGAACGAGCACGCGGCCGGTCGAATCGTTGAACCAAAACGGCTCGACGTGCCGACCCGTTACCGAGTTCCCGAGCGAATCCTGGTAAGAAAAGACGGCAATGACGATCCCTTGGCCCGGGCTGACAGCTCCGTACACTTTCTCCGTGGCGCCAGTTGAAAGGTGGCTCGCCGTGGTCACCGGGATCCCGTTTGCCTGAATACCGGCGATGTCGCCAGGAAGACTGAGGGCCAGCGTAACGCTGAATGCCAACGCGAAGAACACGCCCATGAAGAGGAGCATTGTTGGCGTGCTGTTGGTCTTGGATCCGCATGACGGACAGAGGCTAGCCCTGCCGACGCAGGATCGGCAGAGGAGCACTCGCTCCCTCTTGCACCAGTTTGAGTTGGCCGGCGAATTGGACCAGAACTTCCGGCCGCAGTTCGCGCACTCCATTGGTTGGGTGAACCATAGTGCATACTTTGAGTCCTTCGGCCTATCCAGAATCCGTTACGGGGTGGGGGCAGTCAGCCCCCTGAGCTCGTGGGGGACTATCAGGGGCCCCACTGCGCCACGGCGGGCCTTCGTCGAGGGTCTCCGAAGAGTCGCTGCAATCTCACTTGCAGGCTCCAGACCTTCGCAAGAGACCCGAGTTAGTCGCCGGAGCGTACCCAGCGGACCGCCGGAGGCGGTTCCTACCGAGACCCCGGGTCGCGGCCTGCCCTGCCCCCCGCTTTTCAAACTTACGTTAATCGACCTTACGTATGAGTAAGTCTAATTAGCGGGGGAGTGCGAATCCCAGGTCGACCATGTCGGAGCGGGCGGTTCCCGAGTTTCATTGCCATCGGTGCGTCTATACCTGGGTCCCTCGCCGCACCTTCGTCAGGATGTGCCCCAGGTGCAAGTCCACGTTATGGAATGTTCCCAAGATTGTCGCCCCGACGCTGGGGACCGGCCTCGGCGTTGCTGAGGTCATCGGATCCAAGCGAACTCGGGTCCTGGCCTTGTTGAAAGAGTACGGGGCCAAGGAGGTCCGAGTATTCGGCTCAGTGCGCCGTCAAGAGGCGAACGCAGCAAGCGACCTGGATATCCTGGTGGATGATCTCCCCGGCACGTCACTCCTGGATGTTGCGCACCTGAAGAACGATCTGCGGAGGATCCTCGGACGCCCGGTCGATGTCGTGGAAGAGCAGGCTTTGCCCTGGTCGATGCGCCCCCAGGTGCTGGCGGAGGCCGTCCCGCTTTGAGAGCGTCGGAGGCGCGTGCGCGGCAACTGGTGGACAGAATGCTGAGGGAGGCCGCAGCGGCTGAACGATATGTTGCCGGAGGGAAGGAGCGGTTCTTTGACATCCGCACCCCGGAGTTCCGGGACGGAGCCGAACTAAGGGCGCTTCACTTCGCAGAAACGGCGACCAAGATCGGGAAACCGTTCCGTGGGGCGAATCCACTGGTTCCGTGGGCCGACCTAGATCAACTTCGGAACGATCTAGTTCACGAGTACCCGGAGGTCAAGGCCGACAAGGTCTGGCGATTCGTCCATGACGATCTCCCGGCGATTGTCAGAAAACTTCGGCGGGCCAGGTACCTCCCGCCCGAGGAGTAGAGCGCGATCCCCCGGCGACCGTGCGACGGGCCGCGACTTCGCTTCTGTCCCCGCTCACGCCGAGTCAGTTCCTGGACCGCGTCGAGCTTGGCCCGCCGTGTCCTCGGCGAATCGGCTTCCCCAAGGCATACTCGAAGAAGAGCGCCCCAGAGACAGGGTGGGGCCAGTAGCGAGGTATGGGATCGAACCCCATTTCTTGATAGAACTGGATCGCGGCGGTCATTGTCGGCAGGGTGTCAACCCTGACCCGCTCGTACCCGAGCTCCGTCGCTCGGTCGAGTAGCGCCCGAGTCAGACGTGGCCCGAACCCGGGCCCACGATGATCGGCCCGGACGTAAATTCGCTTGATCTCCCCGACCTTGGGTTCCAGCTCCCTCAGCGCCCCGCAGGCCACCACCTCCTCGCGCGCGAACGCGAGAATGACGTCACCGCGAGGTGGGCCATAGATTCTCGACAGCTCTGCGATCTGCTGGTCGATCGCTGCGACTCCCCTCTTCACCTGAGAGTCGGCTGAAGCTGCCAGGTCTCGGTGTTCGAAGAGCCACTGACGGTAGTCCTGAAAGAGGCGGTGGACGAGATCGAAATCGCTCGACCAGTTCACTCGCCGAAGCTTGGTCCCCGGACGGCTGTCCCGGCCGGCTCTCCCTGCGGTTCCCATCCTTTCACCGATTCTCCTCACGGGAGCGGAATAGATGAACAATCCGACGACCGAACGTCGGCCGGGAGGGTCCGGTCAGGCTGCGAAGATCAAATGCAATCCCTGCTACAGCCGTTCGGCGGCCTACGGATGATCTTCAACGAGCCGGAGGGCCGTCGCGCCCGGTACTCTGCGCCGGGGTTGTGATTCGGTCGCCGGCACCCACGCGGAGAGGGGGCGGGAATCGGCCGTAGAGTCGCGCTCCGCCGCCCTCGGGGTTGGGGCTACTACCGGTTCTCTCCTGGAACCGGAGCAGGGTGGCCGAGGGAGTATCCCACAGCTTGAGAAGGGCGCTGGTCATGCCGCGACCGGGACCGCGGGCGATGAGAGACCGGAGTGAACGGGCTCCAGCGACGATAGGGACGGCGGGAAACGCGCGAGCGATCGATTGGCTCCTCGAGCCGGAACAACCCAGCGTTCGCTACTTCGCGTTGGTGGATCTTCTTGGCCGGAAGGCCACGGACCCCGAGGTCAAGCGGGCGCTGGCGGACATACCTAGGAAAGGGTGGGCGGCCGACCTGCTCCGTGCGCTCCGGCCCTCGGGGCTTTGGGAGAAGAAGGAGCCCACGAACGTCCAGACGTACGTCGACTTTCTCTACCAGCCGAAGTACGTCTCCACCAACTGGAAAGCCCTCGTGGTCTCGGATCTCGGGCTCACCTCGTCCAACCCCAAAGTTCGGAAACTCGCCGAGCGCATCTTCGAGTACAAGCTCCAGCTGAGCTCTCCGTTCAACTACTATCACGAGGAGGTATGCGTCTCGGGCAACACGGCCCGGATCCTGACCCGGTTCGGCTACGGCGACGATCCCAGGGTTCGGAGGCTCTACGATTGGCTCGTCGACGATCAGCGCGACGATGGGGGGTGGAATTGCTCCCAAGGCACACCGGGAACACTCGATGGGTGGGAGGCCATGGCCGCGTTCGCCGCACTCCCTACCTCCGCCCGCAGCGGCCGGATGGAGAACGCGATCGCCCGGGGGGCCGAGTTCTACCTCAAGCGAAGACTCTTCCAAGAAGGCGCCGCCTACGCCCCTTGGCTGAGGTTGCACTACCCGAACCACTACTACTACGACGTCCTCGTGGGGCTAGACTTCCTGACTCGACTGGGGTACGCAGGAGACCCCCGCCTCAAGCCCGCGCTAAAGATACTCCTCGACAAGCGACAGCCGGACGGGAGCTGGCTCCTTGAAAGGGTCCACCCCGACGCTACGGGATCGTCCGTCTATCCGTACATGAAAAAGGCCACGCCGTTCGCGCTTGAGGAACCCGGCAAGCCAAGCAAGTGGATCACGCTCCAGGCCCTTTGCGTTCTGAAGCGCGTCGAGGACGCGACCTAGTCCCTAGGAACTCGGAGTGTGCAAGCAGAGCGGGGGCGGTGAGCCCCACCTCACCGGTAGGGTCGGGGATCGAGCGAAGCCGCATCCGTACACGAGCGCCTGTCGCGAAGTAGCCGCGTTCCGGCCTGCTCCGTTCGGTTCGCCGTATATCGAACAGCCAGCTCCGCCCGTGCTGGGACTCGCGTCGCCTAAGTAGGCCGATTCACCATGGTGGCCGGCGATCCAATGTCCGACGGGCGCCTTCTGCGCTGCTTTCGATGCGGTAACGTCTGGCGGCCGCGGCAGCGGGTCGTCAGGACCTGTCCTCTCTGCAAGTCTCGGCTGTGCAGCAAGCCGTTCGTCCGCCGAATCCCGCCGTTCGACCCGACGAATCGCTCATGGGTCTCGATCGTAGAGCCCAACCGGGGGGCCATCTTGGACGCGGCTCGGCGGCATCGAGCCTCCAACCCGCGCGTGTTCGGCTCCGTCCGCCTCGGCTCTGCCCTGCGATCGAGCGATCTCGACCTGCTCGTCACCTTCGAGCGGGGGGCGAGCTTGTTCGATCAGATCGAGCTGCGGCAGGACCTCGAGGAAAAGCTCGGACGACGAGTGGACGTAGTAAGCGATCGGTCGCTGTTCTGGTTCATCCGAGCGCAGGTCATGGCCGAAGCAGAGCCGGTGTGAATCGCGACCGCGCCTACCCGACCAGGATCATCGAGGGCATCGATGCCGACACCGAGTTTGCCGGCGGTGGCTAGGCCCGGTGCAAGGCGAGCCGGGTCCGATGGGGGGCGGTGATACGAGAATTCTCCCCTGTCAGAGCGACGAACGACCGACGCGAGCACCTCGACATGCCGCAGCATCTCGTCGACCAGGAATCGATCCCGCTGCTCGTCCCCCTTCACAGAGCGATGGCCTCGGACGCCACCTGAGGCGCGATGGCCCAGTGGAGGCCCCCTTCGTTGACGAGGTCGACCGAGCGGCCCAGAACCATTTCGAGGTCGGCGCCGAGCCCCGCTCGCTCGAGCAGCGACACCGGGTGCTTCCAGCGAACCATGAGGTCGACGTCGCTAGTCGCCGTGGCTTCTCGGCGCCGCACAGAACCGAAGACGAGCAATTCTCTAGCACCGTGCCTGCGGGCGAGCCGCCGGACCTCACCCAGGTGGGGGGTGAGGATCTCCTCGATTCCGAGTCCGTTCCCCAACTTCAAGGGGCGGAACTTCGGCACGGCCCAAAGCTTCGACTTGCAGCGCGGGCACATCCGAGCGACCCGGCGACGGAGGCGCCAGATGTACACGCACCGGTAACAGTGCCCCCACCGGACGAGCCTGCGCGTCAAGAGTGCCCCGATTCCCCGGGGCCCGATTAACTTACTTATCCCTATCGGCGGAAGTCGGGCTTCGAGCTTCGCGCGCGACGACCGAGACCGCGGATTGGGGACTGCCCAGACGGAGGTTCCGCCATGGGAGTCAGCCGCAACGACGGAAACCACGGTGCCCCCCCAGCGGTCCGTGGTCGATCCCTGGTGCCGGGTCGTAGAGGGCGCCGGAGGACGCGCGTGGCGGGGGCGGATAGGCCCGAATGGGCGCAACGCATCTTGCACATCTCCCGAATCGGTCGAGAGGCCGTGGCGTCGGCGTGCAGATTCCCGAAGCACCGTTTCCCGGCAACCGTCGGTATGCGCGGGTCAAGCGGGCCCGAACCGGCTGCTCGTTTGTGAGCTGGGTGCGCGCCCGCGGAATCGAAGCATCTGTAGAGTCGCCAGTCGAACCGGATTTCGCTCTCGCGTGGAACTGCGCTGACCTGCGATCGGGGCTGTCTTCTGGAACCGGCGTGCCTCCTTCCCTCGAGGCCCGTGGTGGCGATCTACGCGCGAATTTTGACGAGGTGAAGTCCAGCGCGCATCCGGTCGGCGTCGAGGCCGATGTAGTGGACGGTCATATCGACCGAGCTGTGCCCGAGCAGGTTCTTCAGCTGCACCAGGTCCATTCCGGAGCCGTAGGCGATCCGGCCGAACGTCCGTCTCAGGTCGTGGTGGGAAACGCGGAGGCACCCGCCGTGGAGCCATGCGCGACCCGCCGCCCTCAACAAGAGCCCGTCCGCGCCCGACGGGCTCAGGTCGAACAACCGGTCCTCCGGCAACCTGCCTCGGACGAACGATCGCAAGAGGCCTTTCACGACCGGGTGCATCGGGATCTTCCGCCACTTCCCGCCGTTCCGGCCCTTCCCGAGGACCGTGAGGCAGGCCTCCTCCAAGAGGACGTCCTTCCCGCGCAGACGCAGGACCTCGATGCGGCGAAGGCCGTTGAGGCCTTCCAAGGCGACGAGGACCTTCTCCCTTCCTCGCGCGGCGGAGAGCAATCGCGCGAGCTGCGTCTTCGTCAGCCATCTTCGATGGCTGGGTTGGCCGGAGGGGAGGCGCCAGGCCCCCGCCGATTGGGCGACCGGATTCCCCGCCCACCGCGCGAACTGGCGAAGGGCAGCAAAGTGCAGCGCGACCGTGGCCTTCTCCCACCCCACGCGGTCCCGCAGGGCCTGGAGGTGCTCGGCCGTCAGCTCGGCGCCCTCACCGGGGGGAGCGATAGCCCCCGAACGCCGGATCAGCCTGGGTGAACGGGACAACTCCCAACGCATCCTACGGATCCAGTTCTCCCCGACCGAACTCTCCGCTCTCTTGGTCAGCAGGAACCGCTCGACCTGCTCCGCCCACGTACGAGGGGGAGCGCCCGCGGACGACTCGATCGAGGATGCGGGTGAGCGCGCAGCATCGGGCCCGATGGCCGATCGAAGCGCGGCGGCCCGGCGCCCGTGGGCCCGGAAGCGGTCGAGGCTTAGTTGGCCCCTCGACGTTTGGGGCCTCCGCGGAGCCGCCCTCCTCGACATGGCCCGATTGCGTGCTTCCGTCCATCCGGTCCGTCCGCGTCCGCAGGGTTTGCACGGTTGGGAACCTCCGGGCGATGAAAGGTGCCCACTGGGACCGCACCGCGCCGGGCCGCCCGGCCTCGGACCAGCGGGAGAGGCTGTCTCGCATCGCCCTCGCCCACGGTCTCCGTTCGGGCGATCTTGGACGGCCCGGCGTACCGGACCCGCTACCGAACCCTCGCCAACGAACCGGGGCCGCTCAGCCCGTACCCAGCGGAGACCCGCATCGAAGGGCTAATCTTGGGCTCGCGGTGCGCTGGGAAGTGGCGGGCCCCGTGGATCCGATCGTGTCGAGGGCGATGATAGCGGCCGTCGGTCTCGTCGGGTTGCTGCTCCTGACCTCTCCCGCATCGTTCCACCTCCCTGCTGCGCCGCACGCCCCCCACGACGCAGGTCCCTCGGTGGCGGGGGCTGCACTCAGCGTGCACTCGCTCGCGAAGCCGTCCCCCTCGATCCCCGTTAGTACGGTACGAAACCCCGCGACCGGAATCGAACCGTCCCACGGGCTCACCCGACCGGCGTCGCTCCTGGAGCGCCCTTTCTCGGTCATCAACCCGAAGCAGTCTTACTCGAGAGAGCCCGCGCCGATGGGGATCGCCGACTTCGGGGTCACGGGAGCGGCGCCCGGGGGCTCCGCCTACGAGTACTTCTCGCCGAGCTTTCAGGGCGAGGCCCGCGTCACCTCGATGTCCGTAGTGATATCGGGCAGCTCGTCCAAGGTCATGGCCTTCGAGCTCAACGCTGTGATCCTCCTCCAGCGGGACGGGGTCAACTACTCGTACTGGATCCAGAACGGGCTCCACCTCGACGCCGCGTCCCACCAGTACAGCATCGGGGGCGCGTACGTCTGGAACTTCTCTTCGCCGACGGCTCGCCTTAGCGTGGGCGAACTGCAGGGCAACGCGGGTTCGGTGCTTGCGACCGACACGTACTACTACATCCCCTCGTGCGCCGCGACCTTCCCCGGCCAATGCACCGCGCTCACTCTGCCCACGACGCTCCTCGGTCGCATCGTGTCGTCGACGAGCGGTGGAATCCCGTTCGTCGAGTACGACTACAACCTCGGGGCGGGCTGGGTCGCGTACGACAACGTCTCGTTCCTTCACATGGTGGGGGCGAGCGACCCCGGGTTCCGCGTCAGCGGTTTCACGCCCACACCGATCGCCACAAACGCGTTCTACGACGCCGAATGGGTCTGGGTCGGCGCCGGCGGCGGCTCCGCCGCGGTCGATCAGCAATCCGACATCGACCTCGCCCTCGACCGCTGGAACGGTCACAACTACCAGGCCGTCCCGACCGCGTGGAACTTCGGCAGCAACACCGGAGAGACGTCATCGAACGTATCGGTCCTCCCGACGACCGGCAACGCCGCCGGCCCGACCGCGCACGTCGTGAGCGGCCCGGGAACCCTTGGGGTCCTCTACAACGGCAGCACCGTCGGCTTCCTGAACCTCTCCGTGCCGTTCCTCTCGGCGGAAACCGCGGTCATCGACGGCGACGCCGTCCCCGTCCAAGGCGGTTGGACGAACCTGACCCTCCTCGCCGGCACCCACTCGCTCTACCTGCAGAACTACTCGAACGCGTCGCAATCGTTCGACATCGCCCCGGGCGGCACGACGTTCGTCGACCTATCGGGCGCGGGACGGCTGGCGTTCAGCGAGTCGGGGCTACCGGGCGGTACGACGTGGGGGGTCACGGTCAACGGCACCACCCTCTCCGGTCTCGGTGGACCCCTCGTGTTCCACCTGCCGAACGGAACCTACCCGGTCGCCTATCTGCCGGTGCCTGGGTTCTATCGGAACGCGTCGAGCCCGCTCACCGTCAGCCTGCCGGGCCCCTCCGATATCACCGTTGAGTTCGCCCCCTTCACCTACGCGGTCACCTTCACCGAATCCGGGCTCCCCGACGCGACGTCCTGGTGGGTCGACCTCAACGGCACTCGGATCAACGGCACCGGGACCACCCTGCAGGCCCTCGCTCCCAACGGATCGAGCCCCTTCGAGGTCGGCAGCTCGTACGAGTTCGTCGCGACGCCGGACTCCGGCGCCGTCGTGGTCACCAACGGGCTCTCGTTCCCCGAGAGCATCGAGTTCACGTACCGTCCCACGTTCATCGTCGGGACCGTTCTCCCCGTCGACGCCGAGGTCTCGATCGGGGGCGTCATCGTGTCGGTGGTCGGCGGGAGCTACAACGACTCGGTGATCCCCGGGGCCTACGTTCTGGTCGCCCACGCCGTGGGGTTCGCGAACCAGTCGTTCGATGTGACCGCGACGCCTGGCAACGTCACGTGGGCGAACGTCTCGCTCGTGGCGAACGAAACGCCCTCGCCGACCCCCGGCTACGGTGAGTCGAGCGACGGGGCGATCCCGCTGACCGTCGCGGCCCTCGTCGTGGTCGGCGCCGTCGTGGCGGCGGCGGCCGTGCTGCTGGTGCTACGATCCCGTCGGCGCTGAACGAAACGCCCCAACGCGTCGCGAGCGCGTCCGACCGGTTGGCACCGGCGGCGATCTCCGATCCCGAGGTCGGGTGACCGTTGCGCGCCGTTTTCGCACCGACCCCTCGACTCGGCGTTTCACGACCCCCTCCGATGCTTGATGTGGCTCGACCCGAGCCCCTAGGCATCATGAGGTCCGTTCAGGGGCGTGCGGAAGGGCGACCGGTGAGGTCACGCCGACCACCCGATCGCCCCGAAGGTCGCCCCCGACGAACGACCTCGGGTCGGCCCGCACGACCGGTGCCCGAACCGGGCCGCATCGGGTCTCAGGGCGAGCTCGGGAGCGGTCGGTTCGTTCCTACCGAGCGGCCCCCCAACCTGCCCCACCCTCCCGGCTACGAGGGGCGGTTCGACCTCGCGGGGTGGTACCTCGTCCGGGCCCTCGTCCGACTGAGGAGCTCGCTCGGCCGACGGACACCCTCGTTGATCGACCTCGGGATGGGGCGGGGACGGGACCTGATCTACCTGGCCCGATGCGGCTTCCGCGTCTTCGGCGTCGACATCGCGCCGGGAGGTCTGCAGAAGGCCCAGCGGCGGGCCGCCCGGCTGCGGGTCCGGGTCCGGACCCAGCTCGGCGATCTGCGGACGTACCGGTTGGAGGGACCGTTCGACGTGGTGTTCTCGAGCTCCTCGCTGAACCACCTGCCGCCGAAGCTCCGCCGCCGTCGGTTCGCCCACTTCAAGGCGGCGACCTCGCCGGGGGGGCTTCACGCCATGAACGCGTTTCTTCCCGCCCCCGACCGTAGGCCCGTGGTCGACCTGGAGCCCGACTCGACACCGTTCCGGCCGGGGGAGCTCAGGGGGTACTACTCGGACTGGCAGATCCTGGATTCCCGTCGGTTCGAGTTCGAATGCGACTTCGGAACCGACCGTCATCACCACGCCCTCGATGTCGTCATCGCTCGCAAGCCCGCGTGACGCCGGCGCTCCTCCCTCGGCTCTTCGGCGATGACCCGAGGGCGACCGGGTCCGATCCGCGGTCGTCAGCGATCCGCCGGACGCTGCTGCGCTGGATAACCGCGGTCGCACCCGGCTAGGGGGGTCCCGCTAACGGCGGCTAAGCTTGAAGAGAGGCGGCACGGTGGCTCCGAAAGATGGCAAGGCCTCGACCTGCCGGGGGCCCGATGTTCCCCCGGGGCGTGAACCGTCCTCCGAGCGCGAGCTCGAGCTCCGGACGGGTGCACCGGCTCGCGGGCGCTCGCTGGCTGCCCATCGGACTCGTCCTCCTGTTCCTCCTGTCAGGGAGTGTCACCTCGCCGGCGGCCCACGCCGATACGACGGCGGGCCCGGCGGGGGCCGTGCCGGCGGTCGTCGAAGCGCGACCGATCGCCCCGGCGGTCGGCGCCGTGATCAACGTCTCCCTGACGGTCAACACGTCCTCCGCCAACCTCTCGAACCTCTTCTGGGGGTCCACGGTCAACAACGAGGTCCACATGTTCCGCGGCGAAGCCGACGCCGTGAACGCCACGCCCGCGCGGGTCCTGGTCTGGCCCGGTGCGATGGCCGGCGAGGACTACAACCCGCTAACGGAGACCCATTACGACACGTACTACGGCACCCCCAAGCACGCCCTCACGACCGAGAGCCAGTTCGTCGAGCTGTGCAAGGCGACGAACTGCCAGGCGATCCTGCAACTGCCCGCCGAGATCGACGACCCGGTCCTCGCGGGCCAGATCGTGAACTACACGCTGTTCAACCTGAGCTTCAAGCCGGCGTACTGGATGATCGGCAACGAACCCGAGCTCTGGGATCACTGGAAGGTCCCGTGGAAGAACTGGGGGAGCACCTACACGACCGGGCCGACCCCGACCCAGTTCGCGAACGAGGTGCTCCAGTACGTGAAGGCGATCCGGTACGTCGACAACGACACCCCGATCCTCGGGCTCCCGGCGTCGGGCTGCCAGTGCGGCTACTGGACCTTCGACCAGTGGATCGCCGGCGTCCTCGCGGTCACGGGCGACAAGATCCAGGCCGTCGCGTTCCACGAGTACCCGGCGGGTTGGCTCGGGACCGGCAACGGGAGCCTCCAGGCGTTCTACGGGACGATCCAGAGCTCCGCGAACATCCCGACCCGCATGGCCGCCGCGCGCGCGGCGATCGCCTCGTCGTGCCCGGGCTGCAACGTCTCGGTGTGGATCAGCGAGCTCGGGGCCGCGCTCTCCTGGTCGACGTACGGTCCCTACGCGATCGGCTTCTCGGGGGACCTGAGCCTCGCGTCGCAGCTCACCCAGGCGATGAACGTCAACCTCACCAACATCGACCTGTTCGCGACGGAGCTCGCGACGACGAACTCGTGGTTCGACTCGACCGGCCACGCCCGACCGGACTACGCGCTCTACACGTCGATCCTCAACCACCTCGGGACCGAGGCGTTCCCGGTCTCGGTCCCCGGCCTCGGCAACACCCTCTACGCGATCGACACGATCGACCCGAAGGACCAGGGACGGCAGGACCTCATGGTCGTCAACGACAACATCGTGAACCCGATCTCGTTCACCCCCCAGTTCGCCGGTCCGGCGACGAACGCGCCCGTCGAGATCTGGAGCTGGAACGGCTCGATCCACAAGACGAGCTACAACCACACCACCTGGGTGGAGCCGTTCACCCCGCAGCCGGTGCCGCACGACGCCCCGGGCGGGCTCCCCGCCACGTACGTGCTCCCGCCCCAGAGCCTCGTCCTCTTCGAGTCGTACCCGTCCGGCGGGACCTACGTCCGCGTGCTCGAGAACGGCGTTCCGTCCCCGACGCCGTGGTACGCCAGCGTCGGGTCGAAGTTCTACACGACGACCGCCTCGAACATCTCGCTCCTGTTGCCGACCGGGTCGTACCCGATCGCGTCGGTCGGGATCCCGCTCCCGATCGGGGGCAAGGAGCTCGTCCCGGACGAGCGGTTGGGACCGTTCGTCGCCTCGCCGACGTACGTGAGCGGCGCCTACACGAACCTCACGATCGACTTCCACGACCAGTGGCGGGTGAACGCGAGCGCCTCGCCCGCGGAGGGCGGAACGATCACGCCCTCGGTCGGATGGTGGAACACCACGGAAGCGCTCACCCTCACCGCGGTCCCGACGTTGGGCTACGCGTTCCAGGGATGGAGCGGTTGGGGTCCCGGCAGCTACAACGGGACCGACCGCACGATGACCGTGTACCCGTCGGGTCGGGTCACCGAGAAGGCGCGGTTCGCCGTCGGTACCGAGGCCGTGCTCTACGAGTTCGGCCTGCCGATCGGCACCCCATGGTCGGTCACGATCCGCGGCCTCACCGTGGCCACGACCAACGCCTCGCTCTCGTTCTACGAGCTCCCCGGCAGCTACGGCTTCTCCGTCAGCCCGGTCCCCGGGTACCGGATCCTCCCGCAGAACGGCGGGTTCTACCTCGGCACGACGCCCGCGTTCGTCCCGATCCAGTTCGTCCGGCTCACGCCGCCGCCGCCCGTGTTCGACGTCACGTTCCGGATCTCGGGTCTCGCTCCCTCGACGCCGGTCGCGATCACGGTGCGCGACGTCACGACCGATTCGTTCGCCGCGGACCCGCTCTACCCCGCGCACTACGCCCTTATCAACGGAAAGTACGCCTACCACGTCGGCTACGTCCCCGGCTACCACGCGGACGTTCCGGACAAGACGTTCGTCGTGAGCGGGGGACCGATGACGGTCAACATCCCGTTCGTCCGCACGGTCTACCCGGTGACCTGGCAGGCGATGGGGACCCGGTCGGGGATGAACTGGTCCGTCGTGCTCAACGGGGTCCCCTACGCGGCGGCGTCGGCGTGGGTCTCGACCACGCTGCCCAACGGCTCCTACACCTACCTCATCAACCTCCCCGTGAACTTCTCGGCGTCGCCTCGGGTCGGCGCGTTCGTGGTGGACGGGTCGGCGATGCCGATCTACCTTGCGTTCAACCTGATGCAGTACCCGATGCGCTTCGAAGTGGCGGGGGTCGGGGCGTCGACGTTCTGGTCCGTCCGCTTCGGCGCCCTCACCCAGGGGGCCTCGGGGAACGGGTCGATGTTCCAGGCGCCGAACGGGACGTACACGTTCAACATCCACCCGCCCGCCGGCTTCTACGCCGTCCCCTCCCACGGAACGCTCACCGTCGCGGGCGAGGTGCCGTCGGTCCACGTCCAGTTCCTCCCGTCGTCGAACCGGCCGTCGGCCGAGCTCGTCGCCCAGCTGACCGCGGGCGCGCTCGCGACGTCGATCTGGATCGGCGCGTCGATCGGCGTCGGGTTCGTCGCGTTCCGCGGGCTGCGTCGCAAGGGCGGTTGAACCCCCTGAGCGCCGGGCTCGGACGCGCGCTCGGGACGGTCCGTCCCACGGAGCCGTGAACCCCCCGCATGCTCCTCGACGACTTCGAGGGGTTCCTCCGGTCGATCGGCCTTCCGTTGGGCGGGGTCCTGATCGGCTTCGCCCTCGGCGGGGCGCTGTTCGCGGTCGCCGAATGGCTCCGACGCCGACCGACGCGTTTGGCGGGCGGCACGGTGCGGATCCAGCGGGTCCTCGACCCCGCCGGGGCCGAGGTCGCCCCCCCGGGCGCCCCCGCGGCCGACCCGCGGTCGATCACGACGGTCAGCGTGCACACGGCCCATCGGAGCCTCTCGATCCTCCTGCGGGGCGCTGGGGTCTCGCCGAACGCTCCGCTCCCTAGGGCGCGGCGGTTCGTCGCGGTACTCGTCGCGGCGTTCGTCGGGCTGTCGGCGTTCCAGCTCGCGTTCTTCTCCGAGCTCTTCCTGCCGTACGACCACCTGGTCGGCTACGCCGGGACGATCCTCTTCTGGCCGGAGCCGTGGCCGGGGGTCTACGCGGTCAACTCCGTTTCCGAGCTCGTCCCGGACTACATCTTCCCGATGTACCTCGCCGCGATGGCGGCGTTCGCCCTCGCGGGCGGCCTCGTCTACCGCCGCCCCGCTCTACCGTCGGGGCGGGGCCTCCGCGCCCTCGGCCTCATCCTCCTCTACGTCGGCGTCGAGGTCGTCCTCGACGCGGTCTTCTTCACGGTCCCCGGCCAGAGCGTGCGGAACCTCGCGATCGTCGTCCGAACGATGACGGGGGGCGTGTTCCTATCGGGGGTCGTCTTCTGCACCCTATGCCTTCCGACCCCGCAGCGGGTCACGGCGCGGTTCCGGCGCGACCCCGAGGCGCTCCTCCAGTTCTTCGGCACCGGGGTCGTCGCGATCCTGCTCGCCGGGATCGCGATCGTCCTCGTCGACCAGTTCCTCGCGGACAGCGTCATCCCGCTGCCGTTCACCCTGCTCCTCCTGCTCCCGCTCGTCACGCTCGAGACGTTCATCGCCCTCAACCGGCCCCTCTACTTCCGCCAGCTGCGACGCCGCCCGCTCCCGTCGGTCGAGGAGTACCACCCGTCGGTCTCGATCCTGATGCCGGCGTTCAACGAGGAGCGGTGGATCGCCGACGCGATCCGCCACGCCGACGTCGCCGCGGGCCAGTACCCCGGGTCGGTCGAGATCCTCGTCGGGAACGACGGGTCGACGGACCGGACGTCGGAGCTCGCGCGCGGGGCGATCGCGGCGCTCCAGAACGCCCGCGGCATGGTGATCGACCTCCCGCACGCCGGCAAGTCGAACGGGCTCAACGGGGCGCTCGCCCTCGCGAGCGGCGAGATCGTGATCCGGCTGGACGCGGACACGTTCGTCTCCGAGCGCCTCGGGTTCGCCGCCATCATCCCCCACTTCGCCGACCCGACCGTCGGGGGCGTGCAGGGGGCGGTCCACCCGCGCCAGCGCAAGGGGTGGACGAGGAAGCTGCGGGCGCTCGAGATCGCCTGGGGCCACTACTTCCAACGACCGGCGGTGATGGGCGCCCGATCGGGCGAGGTGATCGACGGCCTCTTCTCGGCGTTCCGCCGCAAGGACCTGGTCGCCCTCGGGGGTTGGGTCCCGTGGAACGGCGAGGACACCGAGCTGTCGATGCGGATCCAGCGCCTCGGCTACCGCGTCCGCATCGAGTTCGGCGCGCGCGCGTACGAGGACGTTCCGGCGAACTACGACGCCCTGCGGCGGCAGCGCGTCCGGTGGGCGCGCGGGATGCTGATGGCGAACGGCCAGCACTACCCGTCGCTCGTCAGCCGCACGCCGGAGTTCGCGGGCCTCGGCGTCCTGATCTGGTTCCTCACGTTCGCCCGGTCGGGGGTCCGCAGCCTCGTCTACGTCTTCGTCGTCCTGCTGCTGCTCCTCCTCGGCGTCCACGCCCTCGTCGATGTCGCGTACATCTTCCTCATCGCCCTCGCCACGCGGGCG
>Ga0075426_10000650_pt1 | contig 23970 bp, 18 predicted proteins | sample SoiMethybrSBSTD5_FD_75304 | JGI IMG/M metagenome (GOLD analysis project Ga0075426, IMG submission 75304) | Bulk soil microbial communities from a Populus tree surrounding site in Tennessee, USA - Soil MetaG P. TD hybrid SBSTD5 | ecosystem: Environmental > Terrestrial > Soil > Tree plantation...
AATTGATTGAAAAAATGGTGCCACGTACCATTTTCGGTTGAGTCGGCCGGTTCACTGAAAATGGTACGTGGCACCTTTTTTTTGCAATCGCCTCACTGCGACGAGCGTCCTGCCGGCGCGCGCGTCTCGCTGCTTGTGATCCACAACATCGCGCTCCCGCCGGGCGAGTACGGCGGCGACGCGATCGACGATCTGTTCATGGGCCGGCTCGATCCGGACGCGCACCCGTACTTCAAGGATCTCGAGGGACTGCGCGTCTCCGCCCATTACCTGATTCGCCGCGACGGGACGCTCATCCAATACGTCGATCCCGACAAGCGCGCCTGGCACGCGGGCGTCTCGTCGTGGAAGGGACGCGAACGCTGCAACGATTTTTCGATCGGCGTCGAGCTCGAGGGATCGGACGACGTGCCCTTCACCGAGCATCAATACGAGAGGCTCGCCGAGCTCACCCAGGCGCTCTTCGCACGCTACGGAGCGCTCGATCTCGCGGGCCACAGCGATATCGCACCGGGCCGCAAGACCGATCCCGGGCCGTGGTTCGACTGGGGCCGCTATCGCGCCTCGGTTTCGTAATTCTTACTGCTCAAACCTTCAGCAAGAACCCTTGGCAACGCATTGAAAAGGCGGCAGAAAAAAGCCGCTTGCGTTGCCCCCTTTCCTTTACTAGACTTTGTGGCGACACCCTCTACCCGCCACAATATGTTGTGGATAGGGGGTCGAATAAGTTGTTCGCAATCCGGGGGATAAATCCCAGTTATCCCCAATAAGACAAATAGATAGGAGACGATATGCGCCTCGGGTCCGACATCCTTCCTCAGGGCACGCTTTCGAGTCTCAGCCACGCGGACGAAGAGGCAAGTCCCCAGAAGGATCGGTTCGCCGATTACAAGATCATCCGGCGCAACGGCGCGGTCGTCGGTTTCGAGCCCGACAAGATCTCGGTCGCGATGACGAAGGCATTCCTCGCCGTCGTGGGCAGCAACGCGGCCGCGAGCGCGGGCGTGCGCGACAAGGTGCAAGCGCTCACCGAAGCCGTGGTGCAGGCGCTCATGCGGCGCCAGCCGGCCGGCGGCACCTTCCATATAGAAGATGTGCAGGACCAGGTCGAGCTCGCGATGATGCGCGCGGGCGAGCACCAGGTCGCGCGCTCCTACGTGCTGTATCGCGAGGAGCGGGCGCGCGAGCGGGCGAAGCGCGTGCAGGAAGCGGCGGAGGAGCAAAAACCGAAGATCCACGTGATGGTGGGAGATGCGCGCGAGCCGCTGAATCTCCCCGCGCTCGAGGCGCTCATCGCCTCCGCGTGCGTCGGACTCGGCGAGGCGGTGGAACCGAAGAAGATTCTCGACGCGACGCTGCGCGACCTCTACGACGGCGTGCCGCTCGAGGAAGTACACAAGTGCGCGATCCTCGCCGCCCGCATGCTGATCGAGCAGGACCCCGGCTACACCTACGTCACCGCGCGCCTGCTGCTGCACACGATCCGCCGCGAGGTGCTCGGCGAGGAAGTCCTGCAGAAGGACATGGCGACGCGCTACGCCGAATACTTTCCGACCTTCGTCGGCCAGGGCGTGAAGGCGCAGCTCCTCGACGAGCGGCTCGCCTCCTATGATCTCAAGCGCCTGGGCTCCGCGTTGCAGCCCGAGCGCGACCTGCAGTTCAACTACCTCGGCCTGCAGACGCTCTACGACCGCTACTTCCTGCACATCCGCGACCGCCGCATCGAGCTGCCGCAGGCGTTCTTCATGCGCGTGGCGATGGGGCTTGCGTTGAACGAGATCAACCGCGAAGAGCGCGCGATCGAGTTCTACAACGTGCTCTCGACCTTCGACTTCATGTCGTCGACGCCGACGCTCTTCAACTCCGGGACGCTACGCTCGCAATTGTCGTCGTGCTACCTCACGACCGTCGCCGACGATCTCGACGGCATCTACGAGGCGATCAAGGAGAACGCGCTGCTCTCGAAGTACGCGGGAGGCCTCGGCAACGACTGGACGCCGGTGCGCGCCCTGGGCTCGTACATCAAGGGGACGAACGGGAAGTCACAGGGTGTGGTGCCGTTCCTGAAAGTGGTGAGCGATACGGCGGTGGCAGTCAACCAGTGCTTCGCGCCGGCGACCGGCGTGCTCACGGCCGATGGCATGAAGGCGATCAAGGACGTCGATCGCGGTGACCTGGTGCTGGGACGTTCCGGCACCTATCGCGAAGTCACGCAGCGCTACGCGTACAACCAGACGGCGGCGATGGTCTCGATCAAGGTGAAGCATTCGATCGAGCCGCTGATGGTCACCGCCGGGCATCCGTTCTATGCGATCCCGGGCGTGCCGCTCGAGCAATCGAACGAGCGCACCTTCGAGTGGCTGCAGAAAGGAAAGGTCAAGCCGCAATGGGTCGATGCGGTGCGGCTCTGCGTCGGCGATTACGTCGCGCAGGTGATTCCGACCGAAGTCGTCGCCGTGGCCGGTCTTACCGACGAGGACGCGCGCCTGTACGGCATCCTCCTCGGCGACGGCCACCTCTCGAAGGACGCAATGCAGTGGGGAGTCTCCGGCAATCCCTCGAAGGACCAGCATCTCGCCTTCGTTCGAAGCTACCTCGAAGCGCGCGGCATCCACTACTGGGAGACGGGACGTGGCGAGACGTACGCGCAAGTCCATTGGGCATTCGGCCGCGGCGTGGTCCGCGATGCCACCAACGGCCGCATCGTCGGCGCCGGCGAAGCCACGATGCCGTTCGGTCATGACGATCTGTACGACGAGGCGGGGCGCAAGCGCATTTCGCGACGCTTCTCGCACCTGCCGAAGCCGCACACCCTCGCTCTGATCCGCGGGCTGCTCGAAACCGACGGCGGCGTTTCACGCGGGCAGGAAATCTACTTCACGAACACGTCGAAGCCGCTCGTCGATGGGCTGCGCTATCAGCTCCTGCGGATGGGCGTGCCCACGGCCGGCCAATATCGCGAGCGTGCGAACGGCCACGATGCCGTTCGCGCCGATGGCTCGACCACGCGCTTCGAAGGCATCACGAAGTGCTACGACATCCGTGTACCGGCGGTTGCCGAAATCGCGGCGCTGGTCGGCTGCAAGCCGATCACGAAGAAAAACTGGCTCGAGATCGACGGCAAGGTGTATTCGCGCATCACCGACGTCGCGCCGATCGAGACGCAGCCCTTCGTGTTCGACTTGAAGGTCGAAGGTGACGAGTCGTACATGACGACCGCGGCCCTCGCGCACAACGGCGGCAAGCGAAAGGGCGCGGTGTGCTGCTACCTCGAGACGTGGCACCTCGACATCGAAGAGTTCCTGGAGCTGCGCAAGAACACCGGCGACGATCGCCGCCGGACGCACGACATGAACACGGCGAACTGGATCCCGGATCTCTTCATGAAGCGCGTGATGGAAGGCGCCGAGTGGACGCTCTTCTCACCCTCCGACGTTCCGGACCTCCACGACAAGACCGGCAAGGTATTCGAAGAGGCCTATACGATCTACGAGAAAAAAGCGGCGCGCGGCGAGCTGAAGCTGCACAAGAAGATTCCCGCGCAAGCGCTGTGGCGAAAGATGCTCACGATGCTTTTCGAGACGGGACATCCGTGGATCACGTTCAAGGATGCAGCAAATATTCGCAGCCCCCAGAGCCATACTGGCGTTGTGCACAGCAGCAATTTGTGTACCGAGATCACCCTGAACACCAACGCCGAAGAGATCGCCGTCTGCAACCTCGGGTCGGTGAATCTCCTCGCGCATGTCGCGAACGGCAAGCTCGATCACGGCAAGCTCAAGAGGACCATCGCGACCGCGATGCGCATGCTCGACAACGTGATCGACATCAACTACTACGCGGTGCGCAAGGCGCACGACTCCAACAAGCGCCATCGTCCGGTGGGCCTCGGCATCATGGGCTTCCAGGACTGCCTGCACGAGCTGCGCATCCCGTACGGCAGCGAAGCCGCGGTGACCTTCGCCGACAAGTCGATGGAAGCCGTGTGCTACTACGCGTACTGGGCGTCCACGGAGCTCGCGAAGGAGCGCGGCCGCTATTCGACCTTCGCCGGGTCGCTGTGGGATCGCGGCATCCTCCCGCAGGACACGCTGAAGCTCCTCCTCGACGAGCGCGGCGGCTACGTCGAAGTGGACCAGTCGGACACGATGGACTGGAAGGCGCTGCGCGAGCGCATCAAGCAGCACGGCATGCGCAACTCCAACTGCGTCGCGATCGCGCCGACCGCGACCATCTCCAACATCATCGGCGTCTCGGCCTCGATCGAGCCCAACTACCAGAACCTCTTCGTGAAGTCGAACCTCTCGGGCGAGTTCACGGTGGTGAACGAGTACCTGGTGCGCGACTTGAAGAAGCTGGGCCTGTGGGACGCGGTGATGGTGAACGACCTCAAGCACTTCGACGGCTCGGTCGGCAAGATCGATCGCATCCCCGTGGATCTTCGCAGGCTTTATGCGACCGCCTTCGAGGTCGATCCGAAGTGGGTCGTGGAAGCGGGCGCACGGCGCCAGAAATGGATCGACCAGGCGCAGTCGCTCAACATCTACATGGGGGGCGCCTCGGGCAAGAAGCTCGACGAGACCTACAAGCTCGCATGGCTGCGCGGATTGAAGACGACGTACTACCTGCGCACGCTCGCGGCGACCTCCGCCGAGAAATCCACCGGCAAGGGCGGCGAGCTCAACGCCGTGCCCACCAGCGGCGGCATCGGCGCGACCAGCGCGCAGGGCGAAGGCGCGGGAGAGGAAGCGGCAGCGGACGCGAAGTTCTGCTCGATCGACAATCCGGAGTGCGAAGCATGCCAGTAGAAGACCAAACGAAGCAGCGCATCTGGTCGAAGGCGCTCGAGGTGCCGTGGTCGGATCCCTCGCTCGTACGCAAGGACCGGCACGGCTACCTCATGCGCTACAGCGATTACGGCGACCGCTCGAGCGCGTTCGGCTGGGAGATCGATCCGCTGATTCCGGTCGCGCTCGGCGGCCCCGAAGACGAGTGGAACCTCGAGCCGCTCAACTCGATGATGAACAAGAAATAAGAAAAACGCGCACGCGTCTCACGTTCGAAGGGGCTCTCGCGGCCCCTTCATTTTCGCGCCGCCTCTAGTCCGCGATGAGCGCCGCCGCCACGATCGCGGCGAGCGTTGCGACGATCGCGGCCGGCACACCGTAGCGCTCGAATGGCGAGACGGCGTCGCTCACGACGAGCTCGACGGGCACGGTGGTGAGCTGCAGCACGCGCTCGGTGGTGGAATCCTCGACGATGCGGGTGATGGAGCCGCGCCGCGCCGTGCTCATCACGATGCGGTCGCAACCCAGGCGCTTCGCCTCGTCGGCGATGAGGATGGCGGGGTCGCCGACGCGGACGTGCTCCCGGAATGCAATGCCGTGGCGCTCGAGGATCGCGCGCGCCGGCGCGAGCGCGGCATTGGCGCGCTCGCGGTGGTAATCCTCGCGCAGCGTGCGCCGCACGAACGAGGACACGCGCCTGGAAAGAGGCTTGCGCACGCTCAACAGGTGCACCTGCATGCCGGGGTTGCGGGGGAACTCGGTCGCGACGCGTTCGACCGCGCCGTGCGAATTGGCGAGGTCACTGACGGGAACCAGCACGACGCTCATGGGACCTCCGAACGGTTGAGACGGGTCGAGGGAATGGGCCGCGGCGAGCTGCGCGATGCGCGCATGCATCCGCGACTCGAGCCTGCGGTGGTTGCGCACGAATCCCGCCCAGAGGACTCCGCCCACCACCGAGGCGTAGAGGAGGATGACGACGAAGGTCTGCGAGAGCGTCTCCTGCGCGAGGGGATCGGAGGCGATCATCCCGGCGGCGGTCCAGAGAAGCACGCCCGCGCCCACATAGACGATGACGGGATGGCGCTCGACCCACTTGAGGAGCCATGTCGAGCCCCACACGACGATGGGAATGCTCGTGACGAGCCCGAGGATGACGAGGACGTAGCTGCCGCGAGCCGCGCCTGCCACGCCGATCACGTTGTCGAATCCCATCACCATGTCGGCGATGACGATCGTGCGCACCGCGCTCCACAGGCCGCTCGCGGCTCCGGGCTGCGCATCGGCGCCGTCGGCGATCTCGTCGGGAATCAGCAGCCGGTAGCCGATCCAGATGAGCGCGACGCCTCCCGCGAGGAGGAGCCCCGGAATCGTGAGGAGCCAGACGACCGCGAGCGTCATCACCACGCGCACGACGACCGCCCCGACCGTGCCCAGCATGATGGCCCGCGATTGATGCTGCCGGGGAAGCGTGCGCGCGGCGAGCGCGATCACGATCGCGTTGTCGCCCGAGAGCATCAGGTTGATGACGAAGATCGACGCGAGCGACGCGAGGAATTGGGTGATCGCTTCCATTGGAGTCATTGTGCGGGCCGGCGGCGGAACCGCCATCGGACCTTGCGATGGCGCAATCGAGTTTCGCAATACCGTTGCGCGCGCGCCGGCGTTGCTGTAGAACGGAATCGCGATCCCCGCATTTGCGGGGACGTTCCCTGCAAAGGGGAGTAGCTTTAGCGATCGGCTTCGTCATCACGAGCCTCAGGGCTCCGGAGCGATCGGCAAATCGGGCGGGCCGCCCGGTTCGTTAGCGAGACCTTTGAGCTAACTGACTGATGGAGTCGGCCATGCCGCACCCGCGTTTTCGACGCTATTTCCGCCACGGATTGCTTCCACAACTCATCGCGTTCGAAGCTTGCCTGCGCCTGGGCGGCGTCACGCGCGCAGCCGAGGAGCTCTGCCTTGCGCAACCGACGGTCTCGGGGTTGCTGCGCCGTCTCTCCGAGACGGTCGGCGCGCCGGTGATGCTCGCGAAGGGCGGGCGCATCGAGCTCACGCGCGCCGGCGAGGACGTGGCGCTGCTCTGCGAGGAGATCTTCGGCTCGCTCGGACGCTTCGACGAGAAACGCTCGCTGGAGAGGGGACGGCAGCCCGCCGCGCTCGCTATGTGAGCGCTCGCTTCGTATCATTGAGCAAAATCCGGCCGTCTTGGCCAAGGAATTCAGCTTGACGCAAGGTTCACTGCACGTCAATTAAGGTTCTGGACAGGTTCGATGGATACCTTTCGGGGATGCAAGTCTCCGGAATGTCCGAGGCGCTGGTCGCGCTGGTCCAGATCATCATCATCAACGTCGTGCTGAGCGGCGACAACGCGGTCGTGATCGCGCTCGCCTGCCGCCGTCTCTCGCCGAAGCACCAGAAGCAGGCATTCCTCTGGGGCAGCATCGGCGTGGTCGTGCTGATGGTCGGGCTCACCGCGATCGTGGTGTGGCTGCTGAGCCTTCCCTATCTCGAGATCGTGGGCAGCCTCATGCTCACCTGGATCGGCATCAAGCTGCTCGCCGTCGAGGAGGAGGGCGACGACGGCGACAAGCTCGAGCAGAAGGGCACGCTCATGGCGGCGATCCGCACCATCATCATCGCCGACATCATCATGAGCCTCGACAACGTGCTCGCGATGGCGGGCGCGGCGAAAGGGCACATGTGGATGCTCATGGTCGGCCTGGTGATCACGGTGCCCGTGATCCTCTTCGGCAGCGCGCTCCTCATGAAGCTCATGGAGCGCTTCCCGATCTTCGTGCTGATCGGCGCGGGCCTCATCGGCTGGGTCGCCGGCGAGATGATCATCTCGGATCCCGCGATCAAGCCGTGGATCGACGCGAACGCCGCGATCCTGCACTGGGGCTCGCCGATCGTTTTCACCCTCATCGTCGTCGCCACCGGGAAGATCCTCGAGCGCATCGCCGCGCGCAAGGCTTCGGCCCCGGACATCGCGCTGCCCTGAGGCAAGGCGCAATGGCGGCCACCGGTTCCAGGCGCCACGTCGCGGACTTGCCGGCTTCCGCCGGCACCGTGCTGGTGGTCGTGAACGACCTGCAGGATCCGAAGGCGCTCGCCGCCACGCTCGAGCAACTGCACCGCGACGAGCCGCGCACACGCATCCACCTGCTCGCGCCGCAGCAATCTCCCTCGGGCTATGCGCGCCATCATCTGCGCCAGGTGAATGTCAGCAAGGTGCTGCGCGAAGCGGGCGAGCGCGAGATGGAAGCGCTGCGTGCGCTGCTCGACGCGGCGGGCGTGCCGCACCAGCGCCACGTGAAGGTCGGGCCGTGGCTCGAGACGATCGCGGCTTTCGCGCGCGACTGCGGCTGCCGCCGCATCTACCTCGGGGACAACCGCGCGAGCTTCATGAAGAACATGCTGCTGCGCCACGATTGCGCGCTGCTGCACGGATACCTCGCGCGCAACGGCATCGCGTGCCGCGTGCTGCGTCGCGACGAATCCGATCGCGGCCGCACGCCGCCCGCGAGCGTCGAGCCGAGGCGCGAGCCGTGCGTGTTCTGCGCCGAAGGCGCGAGCGGCGAGCGCGGCCACCCGGGAGTATCGCTCGAGGTGAACGCGATTTCGTCGTCCGACCGCACGTTCGTGCGCGTGACCTGCCGTTTCTGCGGCACCGTCTGGGCGCGCCGCCGCCTCAATTCCCGCCTCATCGAGTGGCTGCGCATCGCCGCCTAGGGCGCGAACTTCTTTTATGCTTGTGCGTCTCAATGCTTCGGTCCGCCGCAAGCATAAGAACCTATGGATCGCCCCGGAACCGCCTACTCCCTCGAAATCAATCCGCGGCTGCCGGATCCGCTCGCGCGCCTCGCCGAGCTCGCGAACAACCTCTATTTCAGCTGGGATCGCCCGACGCGCAACCTCTTCGCGCGCCTGGATCCCGACCTGTGGGAAGCGGTCGGCCATAGCCCCAAGGCGCTGCTGAAGAGCGTGTCGCAGCGCCGGCTCGAGGAAGCGGCGCACGACCAGGCGTACCTGCACGATTACCACCGCACGCTCGCCGCGTACGACGCGTACCACAGCCGCGCGATGGACAACGGCGAGGCGGCGCTGAAGCCGGGCGAGCTGATCGCGTACTTCTGCGCGGAGTTCGGCTTCCACGAGAGCCTGCCGATCTATTCCGGGGGACTGGGCATTCTGGCGGGCGACCACTGCAAGACCGCGAGCGACATGGCGCTGCCGTTCGTCGCGGTCGGGCTCCTCTATCGCCAGGGTTATTTCCAGCAGGCGATCGACGCCGAAGGCTGGCAGAACGCGGCGTACGCCGATTCCGATTTCGGCGACCTGCCGATCCAGCCGGTGATGCGTGACGGCAAGCACCTCGAGGTGAGGGTCGATCTCGGCGAAGCGGACGTCCACGTGCGCGTGTGGCAGGCGCAGATCGGGCGCGTGATGCTGTACCTGCTCGACACGGATCTCGAGTCGAACCGCCCCGAGCATCGCGCCACCGCCTTCCGCCTCTACGGCGGGGACCGTAACACGCGCATCCAGCAGGAGATCGTGCTCGGCATCGGCGGCGTGCGCGCGTTGAACGCGATGGGCATCAAGCCCACGGCGTGGCACATCAACGAAGGACACGCCGCGTTCCTCGTGCTCGAGCGGCTGCGCGCCCTCATGCGCGAAGGGCTCGATCTCGACGCGGCGCTCGAAGCGGTCGCCGCGAACACGATCTTCACGACGCACACGGCGGTGGCCGCGGGCCACGACCACTTCGCGCCCGAGAAGATGGACCGCTACTTCCACCGGTTCTGCGAGGAGGTCCGCATCCGCCGCGACGATCTCCTCTCGCTCGGGCGCACGCCGCGCAGCCCCGACTTCAACATGACCGCGCTTGCGGCGCGCGGCTCGCGCTTCCAGAACGGCGTGAGCCGCATCCACGGCGACGTCTCCGCGCTGATCCTCGGAGAGCTGTGGCCCGAGGTGCCGGAGCAGGAAAACCCGGTGATGTACGTCACCAACGGCGTGCACGTGCCGAGCTTCCTCGCGCCCGAATGGGACGAAGCCCTCGACCGCTTCATCGGCAGCAGCTGGCGCCGCCACATCGACGATCCGTCCGTGCTCGACGGCATCCTCGACATGCCGGACCACATCTTCTGGTCGATCCGCCAGCACCTGAAGGCGCGCATGCTCACGCTCGTCGGCCAACGCGTGCGCGCGCAGCACTTCCGCAACCAGGGAAGCGAGGCGCACGTCGATCGATTGCTCCGCCTCGCCGATCCCGCGAACCCGAACGTGCTCACGATCGGATTCGCGCGCCGCTTCGCCACCTACAAGCGCGCGACACTTCTCTTCGACCAGCTCGAGTGGCTGAAGCAGATCGTCTCGAGCGACGGCCGGCCCGTGCTCTTCATCTTCGCGGGCAAGGCGCATCCGGCGGACGAGCCCGGCAAGGAGATGATCCGCCGCGTCTTCGAGGTGATGTCGATGCCCGACTTCGAGGGGCACATCCTCTTCGTCGAGGGTTATGACCTGCGCCTCGCGCGCCGCCTCGTCTCCGGCGTCGACGTGTGGCTGAACAACCCGATCTTCCCGATGGAGGCGTCGGGTACCTCCGGAATGAAGGCCGGATTCAACGGCGTCATCAATCTATCCGTGCTCGACGGCTGGTGGGGCGAGGGCTACCGCGGCGACAACGGCTGGGCGATCAAGCCCGCCTCCGAGAAGCTCGACGACAACCGCCGCAACCTCGAGGAGAGCCGCTCGCTCTACGAGATCCTCCAGGACCGCGTGATCCCGCTCTACTACGAGCGCAGCGTCATGGGTTTCTCGCCCGAGTGGATCCGCATGGCGAAGCGCTCGATCATGACGCTGCTGCCGGTGTACAACAGCCGCCGCATGGTGGGCGAGTACCTCACGCGCTTCTACGTGGCCGCATGCTCGCGCGGCGCGCGCTTCGCCGAGAACCATGCGGCGCTCGCGAAGGACGTGGCCGTGTGGAAACGCCGCGTGCGCGCGGCATGGCCGAACGTGTCGCTCCGCGCGGCCGGCGCGCCGCAGCGACACGCGCTCTTCGGCGACAAGGTGCGGATCGAAGTGGCGGCGAAGCTCGCGGGGCTCGCGCCCGAGGATCTCGCGGTCGAGCTCCTCCTCGCCTCCGAGATCACGCAACGCAATCCCCCCGCGAGCTACATCTTCTCGGCATCCGGCGGCCCGGACGAGCACGGCGAGCACCGCTTCACGCTCGACCTCTCGCCGGAGCTCTGCGGCAAGCTGCAATTGAAGATCCGCGCCTATCCGCGCCATCCCGCGCTCTCGCATCCGTTCGAGCTCGGGCTCATGAAGTGGCTGTGATTCTCCGGTAGATCCCGACGTATTCGTGCGCGGCGCGGGTCCAGCCGAAGTCGCGCTTCATGCCGTTCCGCTGCAGGATCTTCCAGCGCGACGGCTCGCGAAAGACGTTCGCGGCGATGCGCGCGGCTTCGACCAGGCCCGCGGCGTCGGGATGCTTCATGAGGAAGCCGGTGGAACCCTCTCCCCGACCCTCTCCCGAGGCAGAGGGAGGATAGTCGACGATCGTGTCCAACAATCCTCCCGTCCGGTTCGCGATCGGCGGCGTGCCGTAGCGCTGGCTGTACATCTGGTTCATGCCGCACGGCTCGAAGCGCGAGGGCATGAGGAACGCGTCGGCGCCGGCTTCGACGAGGTGCGCGAGCGACTCGTCGAAGCCGATGAAGATGGCGATCGACTCCGGAAAGCGCTTGCAGGCGCCGCGAAGGCGCTGCGCCAGGACGCGGTCGCCCGCGCCGACGACGATCACCTGCGCCGGAAGCGCGACGAGCTGCGGCAGCGCGTCGACCAGCAGGTCGATCCCTTTCTGGTGCGTGAGCCGCGCGACGGTCGCGAGCAGCGGGACGTCGTCGGGCCCGCCGAGCCCGACACGCTCCTTCAGCGCGCGCTTGTTGGCGAGCTTCCCGTCGAGCGAACCCGCGCCGTATTTCGCCGCGATGAGCGTATCGGCCTCGGGATTCCACACGCTCGTGTCGATGCCGTTCAAGACCCCGAACAGGCGCTCGCGCCGGTGGCGCAGCACGCCGTCCAGGCCGAAGCCGAGCTCGTGCGTCTGGATCTCGCGCGCATAGGTCGGGCTCACGGTGTTGATGGCGTCCGCGCAGACGAGCCCGCCTTTCAGGAATGACGCGCGCCCGTAGAATTCCACGCCTTCGGTGCCGCGGCTCGCCGCGGGCAGGTCGAGGAAGCCGATGTCGTCGTAGTCGAAGACGCCCTGGAAGGCGAGGTTATGGATCGTGATGAGGGAAGAGGCGCGCGGGCCGCGGGCGTCCTTGAGGTAGACCGGCGCCAATCCGGTCGGCCAGTCGTTGCAGTGGACGACATCGGCCTTCCAGGCGAGCGGCGACTCTCCCGAGCCGAGCAGCGCCGCGACCTTCGAGAGAACGCCGAAGCGCCGCGGGTTGTCTTCCCAGTCGTCGCCGTCCGCGGTCTGGTACGGCCCGCCGGCACGCGAATAGAGCGCCGGCGCGTCGACGAGGATGAGCGGCACGCCATTGGGAAGCCGCGATTCGACGAGCCGCACGTCGGCGCCGAGGACGGAGAGCCGGGCCAGCTCCGCGCCGCGCGGGGCCGCCTCGAGGACGCCGGCGTAGCCGGGCAGCAGGACGCGCACGTCGGCGCCGATGGCGCGAAGCGCCGCCGGGAGTGCCGCGCTCACGTCGCCGAGGCCGCCCGTCTTGGCGAGCGGGGCGCACTCCGGGGTGGCGAAGAGGACGTGCAGGGGCTGGGGCTTCTGGCGGGAAGGAGACAAGAGGAATGATCCTGGCCGGCGACGTCGGTGCCACCAAAATTCTGCTGGAAGTCGGCGAACTGCGCAGCGACCGGTGGGAACCGGTGCTGGAGCGCCGTTATTCCACGGCGGCAGCGGAAAATTTTTCCGACGTGCTGCGCGCCTTCCTGGACGAGTGCGCGGAATGCCGCATTCCGGCGAAGAAGATCAAGGCGGCCGCGATCGGAGTCGCCGGCGTGCCGCAGGCGAACAAGGTGAAGATGACGCATCACGCCTGGAGCGTCGACGGCGATGCGATCGCGCGCCGCTTCTCGATTCCGGGGGTGACGGTCGTGAACGACCTCGCCGCGACGGCGAACGGCATCGATCTGCTGAGTCCGGCGCAAATGGTCACGATCCAGCCGGGCAAGGCGTCGGCGACGGATCCGCGCGTCGTGATCGGCGTGGGCACCGGCCTTGGCATCGCTTATCTCGTGCCGGATGGCGCCGGCGGCTGGCGTGCGATTTCCGGGGAGGGCGGCCACGCGGGCTTCGCGCCGGCGACCGCGGCGCAGCTCGACCTCTGGCAAGCCATTCACGCGCAGTGCGGGCGCGTCTCGGCCGAGGACATCGTTTCGGGCCGGGGACTGCCGAGCATCCACGCAACACTTTGTGGCAAACCTGTTCTATCGCAGAGGGATATGTCGGCCGGGGACATCGCCGCGGCCGCCGACGGCGGCGACGCGTGCGCGATCCGCACGCTCGACCTCTTCTCCGAATGTCTCGGCAACGTCGCCGGGGATCACGCGCTCTCGGTGCTCGCGCGCGGCGGCGTCTATCTCGCCGGCGGCGTCGTCGTGAAGCTGCTGCCGAAGCTCCACAGGGAGCGCTTTCGCGAGGCGTTCTGCGCCAAAAGCCCCCATTCGGCGCTGATGATGAAGATCCCGGTGAAGGCGGTGGCGAGCGATCGCGTCGCGATCCTCGGCGCGGTGAGGATCGCGGCGACGCGCCAAGCATCACGCGTGCCGGAAGGCGCAGGACAAAAATAATCCGCGCTGTAGGAACGCGCCGACAGATCGGCACGAATCTCCGTGGTGTCATGAAGCAACCACAAGGAAGTCACGGAGACCTGCAAATGACTGCGGTAGATGATCTTGTCCGCCCGCGGCACCAGGCAGCTGTCCGGGCAGCAAGCGATGCGCGCTCGATCGCGCTCGCCGTCAGGAACACCGTCGCGCTCGTCCTCGCCGGCGGGCGCGGCAGCCGGCTCAAGCAGCTCACCGATTGGCGCGCGAAGCCCTCCGTCGCCTTCGGCGGCAAGTTCCGCATCATCGATTTCACGCTGTCGAACTGCCTCAACTCGGGCATCCGCCGCATCGACATCGCGACGCAATACAAGGCGCACAGCCTGATTCGCCACATCCAGCGCGGCTGGAGCTTCCTCGACTCGCGCTTCGACGAGTTCGTGGAAGTGCTCCCGGCACAACAGCGCGTGAACGGCGACTGGTACCAGGGCACGGCGGACGCGGTGTACCAGAACCTCGACATCCTCAGGCGCCAGGATCCCAAGTTCGTGCTGGTGCTCGCGGGCGACCACATCTACAAGATGGATTACCGCACGCTCATCGAGGATCACCTCGCGCGCGGCGCGCGCGCGACGGTCGCGTGCGTTCAGGCGCCGGCGGACGACGCGCACCAGTATGGCGTGATGCGCGTGGATGCGAATAGCCGCGTCATCGCGTTCCAGGAGAAGCCGCAGAACGGCGCCTTCACGGTGCCGGGGCGGCCCGATCGCGTGCTCGCGAGCATGGGCATCTACGTCTTCGACGCCGCGTTCCTCTACGAGCAGCTGCTCCTCGATGCGGAGACTCCCGGATCGACGCACGATTTCGGCCGCGACATCATCCCGCGTCTCGTCGCCGAAAACGCGCGCATCCATGCGCACGACTTCGCGAACAGCTGCGTCAACATGACCAACGGCGAGCCGTACTGGCGCGACGCCGGCACGATCGACGCATACTACGAGGCGAACATCGACCTCACGAAGGTGCTGCCGGAGCTCAACCTCTACGACAACGACTGGCCGGTGTGGACGTACCAGGACCAGATGCCGCCGGCGAAATTCGTCTTCGACGACGACAACTGCCGCGGCACGGCGATCGACTCGGTGGTCTCGGGCGGTTGCATCGTGAGCGGCTCGGCGGTGCGGCGCTCGGTGCTGTTCTCGAACGTGCGCGTGTACAACCACAGCACGATCGAGGACTCGGTGATCCTGCCGAACGCCGAGATCGGGCCGTCGGCGCTGGTGAAGAACGCGGTCATCGACAAGCACTGCAAGGTGCCCGAGGGCATGCGGATCGGCTTCGACGCCGACGAGGACCGGCCGCGCTTCCACGTGACCGAAAAGGGCCGCGTGCTGGTGGTGCCGGAGATGCTCGGCCAGCACGTCCACCACTTGCGCTAGGCGCTTACCCTCGCGGTTTGCCGCCGTCTCGGGCAGAATCCCGGCATGGCGAAGTTTTTACTCCTTGTTTTCAGCGCGTTGTTCGCGGCCGGCGCGGCGGGGCAGGTGCCGGCCGTGTCGGCGGGCGCGGACCATTCGTTCGCGGTGGGGACCGACGGCCGGCTGCTCGGCTGGGGCCGCGACGATGCCGGCCAGCTCGGGCTCGGGACCGTCCGTCAGTCATCGACGCCGCTTCCGGTCGCCGGCACCTTCGCCGCGATCGCGACCGGAGCCTCGCACACCCTGGCGCTCACGGCGAGCGGTGATCTCTATGCATGGGGATCGAATGCGTTCGGACAGCTCGGCGATGGCACCACCTCCGATCGCGGCGCCCCGGTCTTCATCGGCGCCGGCTTCTCCGCGATCGCCGCGGGCGGCGACCATTCGGTCGCGCTGAAGAAGAACGGCGATCTCTACGGCTGGGGCAGCAACGACCAGGGCCAGATCGGCGACGGCACGCGCGTCATACGCCTCACGCCGGCGTTCGCGGCCGGCGGGTTCGTCGCCATCGCCGCGGGCGACAAGCACACCGTCGCGTTGAAAGGCAACGGCTCGGTCTGGGCATGGGGCGACAACACGCGCGGCCAGCTCGGCGACGGCACCACGTCGGCGCGCTTCTCGCCGACGGGCGCGATCTCGGTCGGACCGTACCAGGCGATCTGCGCACGCTCCGCCAACACGTGCGCGCTCGATACGGCAGGCAACCTCTTCGTGTGGGGCGACAACAGCGTCGGCCAAGTCGGCGACGGCACGACCACCGATCGTGCGAACCCGACGCTCGTCGGCGCCAACTTCAAGCTCGCGGTGACCGGAACGACGTCGGCCGCGATCAAGACGAACGGCGATCTTTATACGTGGGGGCTCAACTACTACGGCGAGCTCGGCGACGGCACGACGACCAATCGCCTCGTGCCGACCTTCGTCGCGAGCGGTTTCAAGTTCGTCTCCGTCGCCTCCGGTTTCAGCACATTCGGCATCACGACGGCGGGCGATCTCTACGCGTGGGGCTGGAACGGCGACGGCGAGCTCGGCGACGGCACGAAGACGGATCGATCGGTGCCGACTTTCATCGGCAGCGGTTTCTCGGCGGTCGCGGTCGGCTACATCCACACCGTCGCGATGAAGAGCGACGGGTCGGTGTTCGCGTGGGGCGACAACGCCGTCGGCCAGCTCGGCGTGGGCGGGCTGCTGCGCCAGACGCCGACGCTCGTCGGCAGCGGCTTCCAGGCGGTCGCGGCGAACCGCTTCGCGACCCCGCTCGGCCACACCGTCGCGGTGAAAGCGAACGGTGATCTCTACGCGTGGGGCAACAACGATTCGGGGCAGCTGGGCGACGGCGGCGTGACACCCAGAGTTTCCCTGCCGGAGCTCATCGCGAGCGGCTATCGCACGGCGGCCGTCGGCACGCGCCACACGGTCGCGCTGAAAACCAACGGCGACCTCTTCGCGTGGGGCTCGAACGAGCGCGGCCAGCTCGGCATCGGCTCTCACGCCGACCGCCTCGCGCCCGTCTTCGTCGGCTCGAGCTTCCAGGCGGTCGCCGCGGGCGCGCTGCACACCGTCGCGCTCAAGACCAATGGCGACCTGTACGCGTGGGGCGCCAACGACGTGGGGCAGCTCGGCGACGGCACGATCGTCGATCGCACGTCGCCGACGCTCATCGGCAGCGGCTTCGCCGCCATTGCCGCGGGGCGCTTCCACACGATCGGCATCAAGAACGGCGGCGATCTCTACACGTGGGGCGCGGGCCAGCTCACGCCGAAGCTCGTCTCGGCCGGGTACGCGGCGGCCGCGGCCGGCAACGGGTTCACCATCGCATTGCAGACGAACGGCGACGTGTACGCGTGGGGCGTCAACGGCGAGGGCCAGCTCGGCGACGGCTCGCGCGTCGATCGCGTCGGGCCGTCGTTCGTCGGTTCCGGCTTCGAAGCCGTCGCCGCCGGCGACGCGCACGCGCTCGCGGTGAAGCGCGACGGTACGATGCGCGCGTGGGGCCGCAACGACCGCAACCAGGTCGGCGACGGCACGTTCGTGCTGCGCTTGGCGCCATCGGTCGTGCTGCGCGAGAACGGCGCTGGCACGCGCGAGGGCAACGATTGGTTCCTCACCCTCAAATCCGGCGGCCCGGTGACGATCCCGGGCGACAGCACTCCGGCGTTCCTCCTCGTCGCCTCGGGCTCGGTGACCTCGGCGACGGCGAACAGCGTGAGCGCCGATGTGCGCTTCAAGCCGGCGGACGCCGGCAAGCCCATCTACGTTTTCGGCTTCGTCCCGGCCTCAGTCGCGAAGTCCGGCGAGAAAGACGGCGGCTGCGTGCTCGCGCAGCTCACGCAGCAGGGCGTGCCGCAGCAGGTCTCGCCGTCGAGCATGGTGAGCTCGCTCAACGTCGCGGGAACCGCGCACCAGACCGTGAACGTCGTGAGCAACACCGTCGCGGCAAACCTCGCCGGATCGACCTTCTGCATCGGTGCGGCGACGGCGCCGGCGGCCGCGGTGGATCCGGCCAACAGCGCTTGCGTCGCGACGATCCCGACGACGGGTCCGGTGCTCTGCCTGCCTGATGCCGCCGCGCTCTCGGCGCCGGGCGCATTGACCGGGGTCTTCTTCAATGCCGGCGAATCCGGCTGGGGCGTCCATTTCACGCAGCGCGGCCCGAACATCTTCGTGGCATGGTTCGCGTACGACGCGAGCGGCAACCCGAAGTGGTACACGTCGACTTGCACGGGCATCGCCGGCGCGTCCGGCACCTGCGCGGGATCGCTCTACCAGGTGACGGGGCCGAATTTCTTCGCCACGCCTTTCAATCCGTCCCTGGTCCGCGTCGCTGTCGCAGGCAGCTTGCAGGTGACGTTCACGAACTCGAACAGCGCGTCGATGACCACGACCGTCGGAACGATCACGCGCACCGTCGCGATCACACGCCAGCCGCTCGCCAGCGGCACGACGCCGCCGCCCACGGACTATACCGACATGTGGTGGGGCGGCCCGAACGAGTCGGGTTGGGGAATCGCGATCACGCAGCAATTCAACACCGTGTTCATCGCATGGTTCGTGTACGACAACGCGAACCCCGGCAATCCCACATGGCTGGTCGCCACGTGCACGCTGTCGGGCACCACGTGCACGGGCCCCGTGATGCGCACGCACGGTCCGCCGTTCGGGCCGACGTTCGATCCGTCGCAGGTGAGCTCGTCCACGGTCGGATCGATCACCGTGACCTTCACGGGCGCCAACAACGGCGTGCTGAGCTACACGGTCGATGGCGTGAGCGGCACGAAGAACATCACGCGGCAATTGTTCTGACGTGTTCGGTCGGGCGCTCCGGCCGCTCTTCCTCCTCGCCGACGACGCGACGTTCCTGAACCACGGCTCCTTCGGCGCATGCCCGAAGGAGGTGCTCGCCGAGCAGGGACGCGTGCGGCTCACGATGGAAAACCAGCCGGACATCTTCTTCAAGAAGGACGTGATGCCCGAGGCGGGCGACACGGCGTTGCGACGCGCGGCGGCGAAGATCGCGGCTTTCGTGAACGCGCCCGCCGAGTGCGTCGCGTTCGTCGAGAATGCGACCGCGGGAGTGCAGGCGGCGCTGCGCTCGATCGACTTGCGCGCGGGCGACCGCATTCTCGTCACCAGCCACACGTACAACGCGATGCGGCTCATGGTCGAGGAGCGTTGCGCGCAAACGGGCGCCGTGCCGCTGGTGGTCGAGATTCCCACGCCGACCACGGCCGGCGACATCATCTGGCGCATCGACCAGGCGCTCGCGACGCACGTGAAGGTCGCCGTCGTCGATCACATCACCTCGCCCACGGCGCTGGTGATGCCGCTCGAGCGCATCATCCCGAAGCTGCGCGCGCACGGCGCGCTCGTCGTCGTCGACGGGGCGCATGCGATCGGGCAGATCCCGATCGATCTCGCGGCGCTCGCTCCCGACTGGTACGTCTCGAACCTGCACAAGTGGCTCTTCGCGCCCAAGGGCACGGCGTTCTTCTACGCGTCGAAGGACGTCGCGGCGAAGACGCGGCCGAACGTCGTGAGCCACTTCATCGCGATGGGATTCCCGGGCTCGTTCGACTACACCGGCACGCGCGACAATTCCGGCTGGCTCGCGGCGCCCGCTGCGCTGCGGTTCTTCAAAGACCTGCAACCGGACGCGGTTCGCGCCCACCAGCGGCAATTGCTTGCCAAAGTCACGGATCTCGTCACGGGCCTGGGCGGCAAGCCGGTCGCGCCGATCGAAATGAGCGCCGCGATGCGTTCGTTCGCGATGCCGCAACGCCGCGCCGCCGCGCGCTCCGACGGCGACGATCTCGTGCAGTCGTTGTGGGAGAAGCATCGCATCCAGGTCTGGAGCAAGGTCTTCGCCGAGCGATTGATCCTGCGCATCTCGGCGCAGGTCTACGTGGACGAGGAGGACCTCGGCCGCCTTCAGGGCGCGCTCGAGCGCGACGGCTGGCCCGGCCGCTGAGTCCGCCCTCCCCCTTGGGGGAGGGCCGGGGAGGGGTCACTGCTTCCGAATCCACTCCGCGATCAGCTTCGCCGCACCCTCGTCGAACACGCCGCCCTTCTCGACGAACGCGGCCTGCGCGTTCGGAAACGTGAAGAAGTGATGGTTCATGCCGCGGCGCAGCTCGTAGGTCACGAGCGACGGATCGCGTGAACGCACGATCGCGGCGACGCGGTCGAGCTCTTCGCGGCCCATGATCCAGTCGTATTCGCCCCACAGCAGCAGCGTCGGCACCTTCACCTCGGCCCACGCCGCTTCGACGTCGAGGCGCTGCACCTGCTGGTAGTAGCGAATCGGGCGCCCATATTGACGCTCGGGCTCGTCGTACCAGAAGGGTTTCCATTCGGGATGCGCCGCGATCGCCTGCGCAGGCGTTCGCCCGCCTTCGAGCACTTCACCGTAGAACGCGACGAACATCTTCATCGCCGCATTCACCTCGGCGGGCTTTTTTCCGGAGAGCGTGAGGCGGCGGCGCTCGATGTCGATCATGTGCTCGGCCCAGGTGCGCGCGAAGCCGCCGGTCGCGACCATCGCGCGGTGCTTGAACTCGCGCGCGAGCACCGGGACGAGCGAGGCGCCGATGCTGCCGCCGAAGAGGATGAGGCGCTGCGGATCGGCGCCGGGATCGGCGAGCGCGGCGCGGATGCCGGCGCGCATCGCGGCGAGGTCGTCGTCGAGGTCGGTCTTCGAGCAATCGGGGCCTTCGCTGTCGCCCACACCCGGCTTCTCGATGCGCACGACCTGCGCGCCCGACTCGCGCATCACCGTGCGCAGCATCCGCGCCCAGCCGTCGTGCTGCACGTTGCCGGGATTTTCGACCGCGTCGCAAGAAAGCCACGGAACGAACACCACCAGCGCCAGCCGTCCGGTCGCGCCGCTCGGACGCGACGTGTACGTGCGCACGCGATAGCCTTTCGCGGTCGTCGCCTCGCCGTGGCGAACCTCCACGCCCTCGATTCTCTCGAGCGGCATGTTGCCGCGCCGCGGCAGCTCGCCCGCGCCCACCGCCGCCACCATCACGAGCAACGACATCACACCGATCATGGCCGCCTCCCAAAGTTGGAAGCGCCAAGGTAGAAAGGCGCGGGCCGCTCAGGCTCGCCGAATCAGGACAATCGCTCGCCGATTTCGGAATCGGCGCGCTCGGCCGCTTCGAGGTTACGGAATTGCGACGGCGTCACGCCGAAGCGCGCCTTGAACGCGCGGTTGAAGGGACCGATCGAGCCGTAGCCGCAGTCGAGCGCGATCGTGAGCACGGGAAGGTGGGCTTCCGCGGGATCGCGCAGCCGCGCCGCCGCTTCGCGCAGGCGGTAGTCGTGCAGGAAGTCGTTGAAGTTGCGGAATCCAAGGTGGTGGTTGATCGCGCGCCTCAACTTGTGCTCCTGCGTGCGCAATTCCCCGGCAAGGTCGGCGATCCCGAGCCCGTCGCGCTTCCAGAGCTTGCGGCTCGCCATCTCCTCGAGCACGCGCTGCCCGAGCGTCGCTTCGGCGGCATCCGAGCGCACGACCGAGAGCGATCGCGCGGGCGCCTTCGCGGTCTCGGTGATCAGCGCGTCGAGATCGCCGCGGACGAGCGCGATGAGGATGCCGGCGACGAGGATGACGAGGAGCGAGTGGCCGGCGATGAGGAGCTCGAGCGGCGCGCCGTTGCCGCCGAAGACGAATTCGGAGCTCGCAAGCGCGACGAACGCGGCGCCGACGGCGGCGACGAAAACCACGCGCGCGCGACGCCGCGGCTCGACAAGGTCGGTGCGCCAGTGCGCGGCCGCCATTGCGCACGCGCCCAGGAGCAACGCAAGCGCGGTGCCGCGTCCGGCGAGGAGCAGCACGCGCGCGGCAGCCGGCTCGGCCGCCATCCATCCGAGCTGGAACCGCCCGAAATCGCCGAGCATCGTCACCGCAACGAGCGCCCCGACCGCAACGATCTCTTTCGGGCCAACGTTCTCCCTCCCGTTCGGGCCAACGTTCTCCCTCCCCCTTGGGGGAGGGCCGGGGAGGGGGTAGTCATCGTCGTCGATAAACATCGCCCGAGCCGCCAGATACACCACCGCCGGCGTCGAAAGACACCACGCGTCGAAGACGAACGCTGCGAGCCCGAGCGAGCGAAAGATCCCGGGCGCCGACGAGATGGCGAACGCCGCGATGCCGACCGTGATGTACGCGGCGTAGAAAGCGATGGCATTGCAATTCGGCCGCGCCACGATGGCCACGGCCGCGGTCAGCGCCAGCGCCACGATCGCGGCCCGAAGCAAGGCGTCCATGAATGCGAGATCCATGGACGCCACGCTAGCGCAACGCCGGCGGCGCCGCTAGCCGAATTCGAAACCGGCGCGCTTAGCCGCGCGGCTCGCCGTCGCGATTCACGAGAACCGTGCGGCCCGGTTGCGATGTCATCTGCACGCGGTGTTCGACGCCGCGGAAGTTGTAGGTGACGTCCCAGTATTGCGGCGGACCGCTGGAGACGTTGTTGCAGCGCTGCACATCGCGCGTCGCCACGCCGCCTTCGCGTCCCACGTTCGCGCCGATGGCGCCGCCCGCGAGCGCGCCGCCCACGGTCGCCGCGTCGTTGCCGCGGCCGCTGCCGACCTGGTGGCCGAGGATGCCGCCGATCACCGCGCCGGCGATCGCGCCGCCGACATTGGGCTCGCCGCGCGTATCGACCGCCTGGCGCTCGACCCAGCAGCGTTGCTCGGGTGGTCCGTAAACCGCGCGCGCCGAGGTCACGGGCGCTTCGAAGCTGCGCTCGTTCGCACGCCAGCGATAGTCGTACGTGGGAGCGGGGAGAGGCTGGGGCGCCTCATTCACGTACTGCCTGCGTTCATCCACGCGGCGCACCGACGAAATGGTGTTTTCCAGTCCGAGGCCGCGCAGCGAGTCGTAGCTGCCGCTGCGCAACACCATGCAGCGCCCGCGGAAGCCGACATCCTCGCAGACTTCCCAGCGGCCGCGGTCGACGACGACCGATGAGGCGCGATCGTTGAATCCGACGCGCCCGAGATTCGCGACCTGCTTGTCCGTGGTGAACGCGCGGCCGCGAAAGCCTTCGCGCTCGTAGAACGTGATCTGGGCCGCGGCCTGCAACGAGACGAGCGCCGCCGACACAGCCAATGCGGATTTCAACATTCGGTTCATGGTCCCTCCAGTCTGTAGACGTTGTGCGCCTCAGACACCGCCCGCGCCCATTCGTTGTGTTTTCTCCCTCCCCCTTGGGGGAGCGCCGGGGAGGGGGTCTCTACCGCTCTCTCTTCCAGGTCGCTCGCAGCAGGTTCTCGTCCCGCGAGTAACGCAGCTTCAAGTCGCCCTTGTACGCGTCGTGCAGAGCCTCGCCGATTCCGCGTGCGAGGTGCGAGTCGGTCGTGGTCACCTCGAGCCCCTCGCGCACGTCCGCGATTTTCATGATGCGCTGCAGCGGATGCTCGGCCACCTCGCGTTTTTCCTTCGCGGTGATGAGCGCCACGATCTCGTCGCGGTGGGCCTTGATGAATTCGCCCTTGATCATCACGTAGCCCGCGGGGAATTGGTCGCGGATGCGCTGGCACGCGGGACAGTTCTCTTCCTGCGCGTCGTCGGGCGCCTTGCCCCAGGTCCAGCGGCCGTCGTCGAACACGGCCTTGCAGCTCGGGCAGATCGTCGGTGCCGTCGGGCGCGCGGTGCGGCGATACGGATCCTCGTCGTTCGCGGCGGCGCGCTGGTGATCCTGCGGGGCGTCGCGCGGGTAAGGGCGCGTCGGTGCGGTACGTTGCGGTTTCATGGTCGCGGGTTGTCGTCTCGGTTGGGTGGATGGGCCTTCACCTCGCCGCGCTGGCGATCGAGCGTGTCCTCGATCCGCCGCAACACCACGTCGAAGGCGTCGTTGATCGCCGTGTAGCAATCCTCGTGCTGCTGCTTGCTCGCGACGATCTCGCCGGCGCCGGGCACGTGCATGTCCACGTGCACCTCGAAGAGGTTGCCCTTCGAGCGGTGCCGGTCGACTTCGGTGACGATCACCTTGCAGCTCGTGATGCGCGGGTGGATCTCTTCCACTCTCGCCGCGAGCTCGTTGATGCGCGCATCCATCGCGGGCGAGTGGTCCATGCCGCGGTATGTGATTTGGGGAGTCATATCCAAAGTGAGACACCCCTGCCCCGCACTTGCTTCGGTTGAACGCTATGCCATGCGGCCTAGTCCAACCGGATGACAGCGCTGCAATGCATCCGCGACACCCTGACTTCTCGTATTCCTAGATTGGGCATCACAAGGCTTCGCACAAGAGGAGATCGGCAATGGATCAGATTCCCGTCTGGCTCGCCGCCGCGGTCGCCGCCGCCGGCATGACCGCGTATGCGGATGAGCTCGTCGCGCGCCCGGAAGCGCCGACGTCGCCGACGCTGATCCCGACGCAACTGCCGCCCACTCTCCACTA
>Ga0075426_10000651_pt1 | contig 23970 bp, 19 predicted proteins | sample SoiMethybrSBSTD5_FD_75304 | JGI IMG/M metagenome (GOLD analysis project Ga0075426, IMG submission 75304) | Bulk soil microbial communities from a Populus tree surrounding site in Tennessee, USA - Soil MetaG P. TD hybrid SBSTD5 | ecosystem: Environmental > Terrestrial > Soil > Tree plantation...
TGAACTTTGATGATGCTTCAAAGATACCGGTGCTTGCGGAGCCTTTGTTCTTCTGGTTAAAGGCTGACGTCGAGTTCATTCCAGTGATGCTGCCCGAAGACCTGGCCAAAGCCGGCACGGAAATCGACGCGGCAGTGAAAAAGTGGCGCTGAGCAGATTGCGCAGAAGAGCACGTTCCTAACGCTTCTTGAAAAGAAGTCGACGCGAGGCGCCAAGCTGCAGGGTAAAGCCGTCATCGCGCTGATCGCTCATCGCGTAAGCTTCAACCTTCGCGGCTGGAAGCGGCTCGCCGTTCACCTTCTCGACGTAGATTACGAGCTGACCCTGCGTGCTTATGACGTATGAGCTCTCTTCGCTCCCGGCACGATCCCGTTTCTTGACGTTTCCGTTTTCATCAAAACTAAAAACCGTTTCCATTTGAGGCCGAACATTCTTCGCCGAACTGTAGGAGTCATCGATGGTCGTCAGTATGAATTCACCCGAAAGGCGCCTGCCGGAGTCCTCGATCGACTGATTATCGGAAGATGTTGGATCATCCTGTGGAGGGGACGTCGAGGCTCCGCATGCACACGCGAGCGCAACCGCTCCCAACAGCGCAACTTTGCAGAATGCATTCGTAACTGGATCAAGCACCTTTCGGCTTCGAGACCCTGTGAAAGACGGCGGTCGTGCCCTTGTCGGAAGTCAATCTCAACTCATCACCATCGGAGGATAGACTGAACGTGTGAATCTTTTCGATGGGTGGCTTGAGAATCGTTTTCTTCGAAGTCTGAATAGTCAAAACGAGTTTGTTGGGAGGTTCGATTCGAAACTGTCCGGAATCGCTGTGATAAATCTTGCCCAGTGCTTGTGAAGCTCTCGAGTAAGTGCCTGCAGCCGAAAAAGAAATCACGGTCTTAATCTGACTGATCAAAGTGACGACGCCCTTATCGTCTACTTCTCGCGCTTCATAGGTGCCGATAAGTTGCGGAGTCTTTGAAGTATCAGTTGATGAGGGAGCAATTTCCTTTGAGTTGTTGGCGTTGCTCGTTGCGGCGGCCGGCGGTGATGGCGGAGCCGCTTTGGCTTCGTTTTCATTGCTCACAACGGGGGCCTTCGCGGCATTTGCCGGAGTCGTATCCTTAGCCTTGCAACCTCCGGCTGCGAGTATTAGTGAAACAATCAGTACTGACGCGCCAATCTCAACTATTTTCATTTCTTCTATAGTTGTTCCCGCGAAACAATTATCACTGTCTTGATGTCGGTTTCTGCGACTCCTGCTTAAGACCCGGGCGCTGATCACTTCGAATACGTTCGATCGCCTGAGCCGCTGCGGCGCGCACATCCGAGCTCGCGTCATTGTCCGCCAATCGCTCGAGCCGCGCAATTGCTCGTTCATCGCCGACTTCGCCAAGTCCCGCCGCGGCCGCCTGTCTCACTTCTTCGTTTTGATCCGACAAGGCCGCAATGAGTGCATCAATTGCCCGGCCGTCACGGAAGCCCGCCAGCGCGAGCATTGCTTTTTTCCGCACGGCAACAGAACCGGTTCGAGAAATAGAGAGGATAGGCGCGATCGCGGAGGAATCGCCGATCTTCCCAAGAGCCTCGATTGCCTCGGGCCTCGCCCCAGATTGATCCGAAGTGATCAACGCGATAAGCGGCGCAACAGCCTCGCGCGAGCCTATCTCTCCAAGCGCTTCGGCGGAAAGCTGACGCACGGAAGGTCTCGAATCTTTCAGAGCCGAAATCAAACTGGGAACGGCAATATAACCAAGCCTGGCAAGAGAGGCGGCAGCCTGGCCGCGTAACGCGCTCGATTCATCTCTCAGAAGCGCAATCAACGGAGAAATCGCGCGTTCAGTCGCAGTCTCTCCCAAGGCTCGAACCGCAGCGGAGCGTACGTTAGGATTAGAATCCGATAGCAGTTCAATCGTTCTGTCGATTCCGCGTTTGGAAGCCGTCGTACCGAGCGCTTCTACAGCCGATTCCCGAGTTGCCGGCGCGGACGAGTTCGACATCTCCAACAACATATCGACAGCCGGTTCGCCAATACGCCCAAGCGCTTGCGCCGCTCGCTGACGGACAAAATAACGTTCATCGCGAAGCAGAAGCACAAGACCTTTCACTGCGCGGGGATCTCCGATCATTCCAAGCGCGCTTGCCGAAGCCGTGCGCATTTCAGGCGTAGCGCTTTTCTCTTGAAGCACAGCAAGCAGCGGTTCCACTGCGGGAGCGCCGATTCGCCACAAAACACGCGCGGCGCGATCGCGGTCAGCCTCTCGGTGTGCGCGGAAGACTTCAATGAGAAATGGAATTGCCCTCGGGCCGATTCCAACCAGGGCTTCGGACGCGTAGTAGCGCACAACCGGGTCACGATCTGAAAGCGCGGCAGCAAGCGGTCCGGCAGCTTGATCGAGAACGCCTTCGGTCGCCACACGCGCCAGCACCTGGCTCGCGCGGGAACGGACTCGCCAGTCAGCATTAGATAACGAATCAATCAGCACTCGCGTCGCTCGCGGGTCTTGCAGGCGAGCCAACGATTCCGCGGCTGCAAGACTCACCCGCGGATCGCGGTCGCCGAGCAGCGATGTCAGCGGAGCGAGCGCGCGATTATCTTTTAGTCTCCCAAGCGAGAACGTAGCTTCGACTCGAACATCCGCGCTTTGATCGTGCAACGCTCCAAGCAAAGCGTCAGTCGCGTTTCGATCATTGAAAGAGCCGAGAGCGCGCGCCGCTTCCGAGCGAACACGTATATCACGGTCCTTGAGTGCAAGGCTTATCGACGAAACCGCATTCGCATCTCCCAGGCGCGCCAGAGTCGTAACCGCTGCCGCTCGCACCTGCCAGTTTGAGCTTGTTAGATCCGGCGTGACTTTTTCGACTGATATGCCGAATGCCGACAACGACGCAACGGACGCCTCGCGAACTGTCGAGTCGCTATCTCGAGCCGCGACAAATAGCGCGTCGGCCGCGGTGTGATCTCCAATCAATCCCAGAGCGACAATCGAAGCGGCTCGCATCGCGGGTTCAGGCGAGCGCGAAGCGGCTATCAAAGGTTCAACGGCGTTGCGGTCCCTCAATGAGCCAAGCGCTTGCGCCGCTTTGACTCTCACCGCGACTTCTTTTGCGCTGAGCGCTTCGATCAACGGCGTCACCGCTCTTGAATCGCCAAGCCGCGCCAGGCGATCGGCGGCACGGACGCGTTCCGATACATCGCCGGCGCTCAACTGCGAAGCCTCGCTCTCGGCAGTGACGCCAGCCTTGGCGAGCGCTAATAGGATTGATGGACTAAACTTGCCTTCGGTGTTTCGCGTGTCGAGTAACAAATCGGCGACCCGATTGTGGTCAAACTCGGGGAGAGTCTCGATGATCGCGGTCACGACGACTGGTGAATTCTCCTTTTTCAGCGCTCCAACAAGCGCAATGAGCGAACGCTGTGAAAGATCGCTCTGCGGATCACGCTTCGTGAGTTTTTCGAGTGACGAAGCGCTCGCGGCTCGCACGCTGGGTTCAGCATCGCCGAGAAAGTTGATCAGCGCCAATGCAGCTTCTTCACCGCTAAAGGCTCCAAGCCCGCTCGCTAGCTTAACGCGAATTGACACCGCTGTTTTGGTGGCAGACTGGTTCTCGGCAGCGAGCCCAACCAGCGCCGGGAGCGCGCGGCTGTCGGCGAACTCCAGCAGACTTTCGAGCGCAAGCCCTTTAGCGTCGTCGTACTGATTGTGCAGAGCTGCGGTAACCTTATCTAGTTCATCGTGATTCCCCAGACGATAAAGCGCAACCGAGTATTCCCAATCATTGTTTTCAGAAGCCGCAGTCTGAACCGCGCTCGTCGCTTTCTTGTCGCCGATTTGACCCAGCGCAAGCCCCGCTGCTTTGCGGACCCTCGGGTCCTCATCCTTCAAAAGCGCGATCAGCGCATCAACGGCTGCCGTTGACTTCAAATCCCCCAGTGCCCTTGCCGAGGCTCGCCGAACAACCTGTTCTCTGTCGCCAAGAGCCTTGATCAAACGCTCCACTGCTGCGTTCCCACCTATCGACGAGGTAGCTATCGCTCTGGCTCTCACGTAACCGTCATCAGAAGCGAGCGAATCCTGAAAGGCACTAATGTCGGCCATTGCTCCAAGCTTGGAAATCGCTTCAAGAGCAGCGGCTCTTACGAACCAACTTTCATCTTTCAAAAGCGGCAGCAGAGAGCCCGCAACCGATGGATCTCCCAGTCTTCCAAGTCCTCTCGCTGCTTCACCGCGCACATACCAGTTTTCATCAGACAAAGCCTGTTTAAGCTGTGCCGACGCATTCTCTTGTCGGGCGGCGACGAGCGAAAGAAGGTGCTGTGCGCGGGCGAGCGCGGGATTCGACGACGGCGTTCTTGAATCGCTTATCTGCTGCGCGGCAACATTGGCGCCGTTTAACGCGGTGAGCAAGATCAGCGATGCTACAACCAGGGTCTTAAGCATTCTTACGTATTTATGATGGACTGAACCGCGGACGACTATAACCTGCGCAAGAATACTACCGCACGTCTCAAAGATTGAGAAGCAGGGTCAAACGGAATCGCGCTTAAGAAGCAAAATGGCCACATCACACTCGTCCAACTGAGGCACATTGGCTCGGGCAACTGAAAGTGAGGAGACTTCTAAAAAACTCGGATAAGAGAATACCCGCCTGACTCAAACGGGAGTCGGCGGGTATTTTTAAAACCCCTTAATGAACACCGAAGCTACGCAGCGATCTTGTGTCCGCCGCGACCGTCGTCCGCAGTGAACACCGCGTAACGAGCCAGCGAACGCTCGATAGCGGGCATTGCCTTCGAAACGTTCAGCTTGAGAAAGCGCACCACGTGAGCGATCTCGGTCGGCGTCAAATCTTCAGGACTGCGGCCCGGTATACCCAGAGGAACGAGGTACGCTCTCATGTTCAACCCTTCTCGCCTCAATTCGGACCCCAGCGTTCCGATGAATTCCTCGCGCTCAGTCATGTTCATCGCGACCATGCCGTCACGCACGATTGATTTCAATTCATTGGCATCAAGCGCCGACCAGTTCGCCGTCGCAACTTCGGTTCGGTTTTGCATCCGTCTAGCATTGATGTTCTTAGCCATTTTGTTCACCCACCCTACTGTCTGTTCTGAACTCGATTCAAATCTTTCATCCTTCGTCGTCAGTCGCTCCTACCACTGTCGAGCGACGACATTTCACGGGGCTAAACGCGACCCGCGTTAATTTGTTTCAAAGAAACTTTTCAGCGGCTCTACGCTGCCGCTATTTCTCCCGCGCACTCTCCTGCCGCGGTCGCAATGCATTTGTGCAACCTCCGTGCCAAGAGGTTGCCTACGTGCCTTGAACTCGTCGCCTGGGGTCTTATATATTGCGATATTTTCCGATTCGAAAGACTAAACTCGCCTTTTACAGTACGTAATGCTGTACGATTGGGATTCATTCATTAATCGCTGCCACACTGATCCTCAAGTTACCAGCGGGCGTAGCTTCGCTAACATAATTGCATATTTGGCTTGGGAAGTTGGTTTTTAAGTGTGCTATAGTGTGCGTTATTATCTGGGTCGACTCACTTAATAGAAAGGAAAGTTCAAAATGGCTGACGACAGAACAGAGCGAAGCCGCGCTGTGGACATGGCGATTGCAAGCATCGAGAAGCAATTCGGCAAGGGATCGATTATGCGATTGGGCGAGAGAAAGGTTGTCGACGTGCCGGCGATCTCAACTTCTTGCTTGAGCCTTGATGCGGCGATTGGAATTGGCGGTGTTCCTCGCGGGAGAATCGTCGAAATCTACGGCCCCGAGTCTGGCGGCAAGACGACACTTGCCCTTCACATAGTTGCTTCAGCGCAAAAGGCTGGCGGCGTCGCGGCTTATATCGACGCCGAGCACGCTATGGACGCGAAGTATGCCGAAAAGTTAGGAGTCAACGTCAACGACCTGTTCATTTCTCAGCCTGATTCGGGAGAGCAAGCGCTCGAGATTGCCGAAGCGCTGGTGCGCTCGAATGGAGTTGACGTACTGGTGATCGACTCCGTTGCGGCGCTTGTGCCGCGCGCAGAGCTTGAGGGCGAGATGGGAGATTCCCTTCCGGGGCTTCAGGCACGGCTAATGTCACAGGCTTTGAGAAAGCTGACCGCGGTTGTGTCTCGGTCAAACACCTGCCTGATATTTATCAACCAGATTCGGGAAAAAATCGGGGTTATGTTCGGCAATCCCGAGACCACAACGGGAGGCCGCGCGCTGAAGTTTTACTCTTCGGTAAGGCTCGACATTCGAAGGATCAGTTCAATTAAAGACGGGGACGCAGTGGTCGGTAATCGCACCCGAGTGAAAGTGGTAAAGAACAAAGTCGCGCCCCCGTTTAAGGAATCCGAGTTCGACATAATGTACGGCGAAGGAATCTCGCGAGAAGGGGACCTGCTTGATCTTGCGGTTGAACACAAGATTGTCGAAAAGAGCGGCGCATGGTTCAGCTACAAGGGTGAGCGACTTGGGCAGGGCCGTGAGAACGCTAAGAACCTGATCAAGACCGACCGCGAAGTCACAGCGCGTATTGACGCGGATGTTCGAAGGGCGCTGGGTCTTTCTTCCTCGCCGCAGGAGGAGACGGTTACAGGCGCGGCTGGTGCGACCGGCGGCCCATCACGCAAGGTTGCCTCGAAAGAGTAGAGTTTAGTTTACCGTTCGATGTGTCAAGTCGTTTCGGCTCTCGGCTTGCCGGACTGTCTGTCGTCTGGGCACCGCATCCAGATGATGTAGATTAATTACAAACTTATACAATATTTGGTGTTGACCTCCGCGTCAAATTTCTGTTAGTATCGCGCCCGAATCACCAGGACGCCCCCTAAACAAATCGAGGTACTTTTCGCATGAAATGTCATGGTTGCGGACATGAGTTTGCAAAAACGTTGACACGCTGTCCAAGGTGTCATCGTGCAACATCGAGAAGAGGTCGAGCGTCCACAGATTCAAGACTGCTGGAATTCCCGAAAAGAGTTCGCGTTGCGCCGCAACCCGATCACGCTTCGCCTGTCCTCCCAGCCTGGAGGATTGAATTAAATGAAAAAGTCAGGGCGATCAGAGCAAAGCGTAATACTCCGGCCGGCCAGCTCGAGACTTCGAGCGAACAGATCGCGAGCTCTTTTGACGTTAACGCATCTGAGGGGCTGAGCGCGGCCAGATACGACGAACAACCGACCTCCTACGGTAGCGGTGATATTCATCGTGGCGCGTCCATTCTCGCTGAATCGGTACGACAGCCGTCGCCGGCGGTTACCGCAGCTCGGAGAAGCAGCACCAATATCGTCGAGGCCGCACTAACGCGCGTTAAACGTGCGAGCGAAAATGCCAGCCGCGCTGCATTACCAAAGATTGAGCCCGCACGGCCGATACAGACTCCGATGTCGCTTTCGATTGACCGACAAGCTACCGCCCGAGCGTTAGCGCCCGCTCCCGAGGTTGAAACGAAACCGGAACCCAAGCCGGTTCCAGCATTTGACATTGTGCAAGCGCCTATCGTTAAACCCACTCCCGCTGAAAACAATGTGACTGAGAATGCGCAACCAACGATGATCGCGCCAGCACCGAAGGAAGCCTCGCCGCCATTTCACGTAGAGAAGGCAGGAATGGTTTCCCCCACCTCAATCATCGACGATCTCGAGCCGCTTGATTATCTCGAGGCCGAGATCCGCAAAGTTGACAAGGCACTGAGCGCTGAATTCAAAAAGAACGAGAGTCCTTCGATTATGACTCACGTCGTAATCAACATCGTTGATTTGATCGCTCTGACATTGAGCTGTTCGCCATTCCTGGCGATCGTAAGCATATCTGATGGCACCTTCTCTCAAACGCGCACCAGATTCGCAACCGCCGGCATTGTTCTATTGGTGACTTTCTTTTATCTGGCCCTGACTCAGAGCTTGTGCGGTAAGACTTTTGGAATGATGCTGACTAATACTCGCGTGGTCGATGAACTGAGCTTCGAAACTCCGTCTGCCTCCAGAGCTTTGCTGAGAACAGCCGGCTACTTTGTGGCTGCGATGCCCGCAATGGTCGGAATTGTTTGGGCAGCCTTCAACCGCAGACATCGTGGCTGGCAAGACTTCTTGTCCGGAACCGTGGTCGTTCGCGATTTCTAAGTTTGTTGTAGGTGAGCGGATCGCGAATCAGCCCTAGCCGTTTTTACCTCGTTTCTTTTTCTCATCCTTATCATTGGCTTTGTCGCGGTCGTCACGCTTAAGTGACGGTGGTGGACGGAATGGATCATCAGTTTGTGGTCTGGGGCGTTCGACGCGAGGCGGGCGCGTGGGCCCTCCTTCCGGTTCAACAAGCCGCGGCGCCTGACGGTCTTTTGACTCCTTGCTCGGAGCCTCTTCGTCCTGACCGACGCTCTTGGCTTTGTCGCTCATCTCATCGCTTGCGTGAGATGCTTCAGTCTCCTGTTCGTCTCGAATCGCGCGTTCGGCTTCAGCTCTTCGCGCAAGAACTTCCTTGTCAGGTTGCACATTCTTCGGGAACTGATCATTCGGCCTGTCCTTCAAGAACTTCTCCATGAAGTGCATCCACATCGGCAGCGCTGCTACCGAGCCCGCTTCCTTGTTGCCGAGTGTCTTCTTCAGTCCCGGATAACCAATCCATACACCTGCCGTGTAAGTGGGCGTGTAACCGATGAACCAGGCATCAGTGAAATCATTTACCGTTCCTGTCTTGCCGCAGATCATCCGCTTGGCGAGTTCCTTGTTTGCCATCATTGAACCCGCAGTGCCGCCGGTGACCACGCCGCGCATCATTATCTGCATTTGAGTCGCAACCCATGGCGAGATGACTTTGTAGGATTCAGCCTTCCACTCCTGTTTCACATCGCCGTCCGCATCGGTGACTCGCTTTATCAAGTGAGGTTTCACGCGAACGCCTTGATTTGAAAACGCCGAATACGCGCTGACCATATCGAGCAGTGGTTCTTCGGTCGCTCCAAGTGCTGAAGGCAGGACCCGCTTCATCGGATTGGGTAAACCGAAACGTTTGACGATGTCCGCGCCTTTATCGACGCCGACGATCGACAGCAAGCGGACTGCAACCACATTGATCGACTGCTGAAGCGCGGATCGCAGTGGCAGCATGCCCCCGCCCCCCGAGCCGTCGTAGTTAGTTGGCGACCACCCCGTCCCCGGATCGACAAAGGGCTCGGCGCTCACAATCGTGTCCGGCGTGAAACCATTCTCAACCGCCGCAGCATAGATAAACGGCTTGAAGGTTGAGCCGGTTTGCCGCTCGGCTTGAGTTGAGTTGTTGAACTTGCGCGTCGCGAAGTCGTAGCCACCCACCATCGCTTTTACGTCGCCTGTCTTCGATTCCAAACATATCAAAGCGCCGTCAACGGAGGGCAACTGGTCGAGCGCGACGTCGAGCACTTTCTTTTCGTTGTCTGCCTTGTTGACTTTGAAGACCGCGAGATCACCCTTGCGAAGCAGTCTCGATGGCGCGCCACCAGCCCACTTTGTCCCCGCATCGGTGAGCGAAGCTTTGTAATCGCCGAATCGAATCTCCGCGCTCGATGAACCCACGCTCATAACGAGGCCATAGATGTACTCACCTGGAACGTAGTCACCCATCCAATCCGGGTGTGAATAGTGCGCGAGATCGGCAGGCGGTTTTTGATCGAGGATGTTTGTGAGTTTGCCTCGCCATTTCTTGCCGTGGCGATCTTCGTAAGCGTGAAGTCCCTTTCGCACCGCGCGCACGGCCTCGCGTTGAGCTACAGGATCAATAGTCGTGTAAATATTCATCCCGCCGGTTTGAGTTTGCCAGGTGCCGAAAGTCTCTTCTGACTCCTGTCGCACGGCTTCGACGAAGTAGCCGAAGATCGAGTTATTCGCGTTCTGCGGCGGGCTTATGTTTAAGTTGATCCTGGTTTGGCGAGCGCGATTGTACTCTTCGTCAGTGATGTAGCCTTCTTCGCGCATTCGGAAGAGGACGACATTGCGACGATCAAGCGCGGCTTTCTCATCTCGAGTGGGAGAGTAAAGGCTGGGCGCTTTTGGAAGCCCTGCGAGCAACGCGTATTCTTCGAGCGTCAGGTCTTTAAGCGATTTCGAGAAATAATATTGTGCGGCTGCTTCGAAGCCGTAAGCACCGCCTCCAAGGAAGATGTAGTTGCAATACATCTCCATAATTTGTTCTTTTGTGTAATAACGCTCGATCTGCAGCGCAAAAAGAATCTCTTTGATTTTTCGTGTATATGTTTTCTCGGGTGTGAGGTACAACGATCTTGCGAGTTGTTGAGTGAGCGTCGAAGCGCCTTCCGCTTTACGACTCTTGAGAACATTCTTAAACGCGGCTGTGATTATACGAATCGGATCAACGCCGATGTGCTGAAAGAAGCGGTCGTCTTCGATGGCAAAGATCGCGTTCTTCATTGTCGGTGGAATTTGATCGTAAGTGACGGGAATTCTGCGTTCGAGTGAGAACTCGCCGACTACAGTCTTGCCGTCGTCGGCGATTACGCGAGTGACCAGGTTCGGGCGATAATTGGCAAGACCGGCAACTTCCTGCGCTTGCTCGGTCATGCTTGCTTGATACGCGACAGTCGCGCCGAACATCATTCCTGCGATTACCGACAGCGCAACAAGTGAGAGAAATGTGTAGCGCCGAAAGAATTCCTGAAGCCAGTTAGGCGAAAGCGCGATCCCGCGACCCGAATATTTGAATCTGTTTAGCGAAAGCATTGGTTCCTCACCCGCCCCGAGGTTTACGAAAGGAGCTACTGACTCTAGGCACTAAGCCTACAGCAGCGGTCGGCGCCTTGTAAACCATCGGCGCCTTTGATGCGGGAATTTGCATTTCGGTTTGTCGCGTCCGAGAATGTTTTTCAAATGCGTGATAAAACATGACATAAGACGTCGGAAGTATGTCTTATTGTGCTATTGAACGCAGTTTCCAACGCGACAAAGGAGGCTTGAATGAAATATGGATTCGTCATTGATGCTTTCGATGTGGCAACGATCGGCGACCTCACTGAAGTGGCCGAAGAGGCGGGATGGGACGGACTGTTCATTTCAGATGCGATTGCGGTCGGTTCAAAAGACTTTCCCGACTTTCCCTACTTCGATCCATGGGTAGCTTTGGCTGTGATGGCTATGCGCTCGACACTCATTCGGATCGGGACGATGATAACGCCGGTGCCACGAAGACGTCCCTGGAAACTCGCTCGCGAAACTTTGAGCATCGACCACCTGTCAAAGGGCCGTTTGATTCTTGGCGTAGGTCTCGGCGCCGCTGAAGACGACGGCGGGTTTTTCAAGGTCGGCGAACCGATGGACATTAAAGTTCGCGCGCAAAAGCTGGACGAAGCCTTGTCTATTCTGACAGGCTTATGGACCGGCAAGCCCGTCACGTTCAGCGGTAACCACTACAAAGTCGAGGAGATGAGCATGCAGCCGGCTGTTGTTCAGTCGCCGCGCATTCCGATTTGGGTCCCGGGCGTTTGGCAGAAACCGAAGTCAATGGAAAGAGCCCTCAAGTGGGACGGAATAATTCCGCAAAAGTACAAGAGCATGTCTCGAATGACCGCTGCTGAGATTAAAAGGCTAAAAGAATATGTCGACAAACATCGCGAGCAGACTTCTCAGTTCGACATCATCGCCGGAGGCGAGACGTCGGGTACAAACCGCAAGCAAGCCGCTAAGAAAGTCGCGTCCTACATTCGAGCTGGAGCGACGTGGTGGCTCGAGAGCAAGTGGACGTTCTCTAGTGATGAATTGCGAGCTCGAATTGAGCAAGGTCCGCCGCGTGTGGAGTGACGGAACTCAAGCGGTTTGACGTGCGGGTTGGCTATCAGACTCAACACCTGAGTCGGGCAGTTGCTCACGGTAATCACATCCTTCGGCGATGCATTGAAGCTCCCGCAAGCCTCCCTTGCTTACCCTTTCAACAAGGTAACGAGCGCCGCACTTCGGACACGATTGCGCGACCGGCTTGTCTCGCATCGTGAACTTGCAAGCCGGATATCTGGAACAGCCGTAGAATGAACCGCGCTTGCTTCGCTTCTCGACCAGTTCGCCTTCGCCGCAGTCGGGACAACCGACTCCGGTGGTCTCCTGCTTGATGTATTTGCACTTTGGATAATTTGAGCAAGCCGTAAACGGACCGTAGCGACCTTGCTTGAGAACCAGATTGTTTCCGCATTGCGGGCACTTCTCTTCCAACTGAACGTCGGGCGCCGCGAACTTCCCGCCCTTTTGAATCTTGCGAGTCGTCTTGCACTCAGGGTAACCGGTGCAAGCGAGAAATTGTCCGAAGCGGCCACGCTTCAACACCATCGGCTTGCCGCAGTTCTCGCAAGTCTCTTCGGCAGCTTCAGCGTGAGCTTCTTCACCGGCTTCGTCGTGCGGTTTTGGAATGTCTCGAGTGGTCTTGCATTCCGGATAATTCGTGCAAGCGAGAAACTCGCCGAACTTTCCAAATTTCTTGACCATCGGCGAACCACAGTTCTCGCAGATCTCGTCGGTCGGAATCTCTCGACGTTTAACGTCGGGCATATGCCGCTTTGCAGTCTCGAGGTCCTTTGTAAATTTTTCGTAGAACTCTGCCAGCGCTTCGGTCCACACCATCTTGCCTTCTTCGATTTCGTCCAGCTCTTCCTCCATGTGGGCCGTGTATTGAACGTTGAACAGGTCGTCGAAGCTTCCCACAAGCAGATCGCTCACGATCGTACCCAGCTCGCTCGGATAAAAGCGACCTTCCTTGCGCGCGACGTATTCGCGATCCTGGATGACCGTCATGATTGAAGCATAAGTCGAAGGGCGGCCAATTCCCTTCTCTTCGAGAGCCTTCACAAGGGTTGCTTCGGTGTAACGCGGAGGGGGCTCGGTGAAATGCTGTTCGTCTGTGATGCTGTTGAGCGTCAAATTCTCGCCTTCTTCGACCAGCGGCAACTTACGAGTCTGTTCCTCGTCTTCCTCGTCCTTCTCGTCTTTGCCTTCTTCATAGACCGCGAGGAACCCGTTGAACTTGATGACCGATCCGGTCGCGCGAAACACGTATCGCGGGCCTGCGTTTATATCGATAGTCGTTTGATCCACGAGCGCGGGCATCATCTGCGAAGCTACGAAGCGTTGCCAGATGAGCTTGTACAGAGCCAGTTCGTCTTTGCTGAGAAACGAAGAAACCGAATCAGGCGTGCGTGACGCGGAGGTCGGCCGAATCGCTTCGTGAGCGTCTTGCGCTCCCTTCTTCGAGCGGTAGACTACTGGCTTCTCCGGAAGATACTCGGCTCCGAATTGACTGGCGATCAAATCGCGGGCCTCAGCGAGCGCCGAATCCGCCACGCGCGTCGAGTCGGTTCGCATATATGTGATCAGTCCGACCAAACCTTCGTCGCCGATTTCGATGCCTTCATAAAGTTTCTGGGCCAACTGCATAGTCTTGCGAACAGGGAGGCGCAGCTTGCGTGAAGCTTCCTGCTGAAGCTTCGAGGTGATGAAAGGCGGCACCGGATTGCGCTTCTTTTCTTTGGTGGTGACCGACGCAACAATGAATTGCTTATGCTCGAGATCGGCGAAAAGTTCCCTGGCTTGGCTCTCCTCCTTGATGTGCACTTCGGTGGGCTTGAGTTCATCGCCGAAGTCTGAAGCCTTGACCGATCGCTCGTCGATCTTGAGCAGGCGCGCGTCAAAGGCTGGCGGCAGCTTCGCGGCGAGATTCGCGATGATGGTCCAGTACTCGGTTGAGACGAATGCCAGAATCTCGCGTTCGCGCTCGACGACCAATCTTAAAGCCACCGATTGAACGCGCCCCGCTGAGAGTCCGCGTCTGACCTTGTCCCAAAGCAACGGACTAACTTGATAGCCTACGATTCGATCCAACAAGCGACGAGTCTGTTGAGCGTTGACCAGGTTTTCGTCGATGTCGGTGGGATTCTTGAAAGACTCCTGGATCGCCGACTTGGTAATCTCGTTGAACATCACGCGGCGCACGGTCTTTCGAGTCTTGCCCCGCCCCTCTAGTTCTTCTTTGATATGCCAGCCTATTGCTTCGCCTTCACGGTCGGGGTCGGTCGCGACGTAAATAGTATCTACGTCCTTTGCCGCGGATTTGAGCTCGCGAATAACTTTTTCCTTGCCCGGAATTACTTCATAGGTGGGCTCGAAGTCGTTGTCGAAATCGATGCCAATTCCCTTCTTGGGAAGGTCCTTGATGTGGCCCACCGAAGCAACGACTTTGTAACCGGACCCCAGGTATTTATTTATTGTTTTTGCCTTCGAAGGCGACTCAACTACGACTAATGCCTTTGACATAATGGAAAGATCACTCGGCAAGTCAAAGCGAACATGCTAGGACGGCTTTCTGATCGTACCTCCAAAATGGCGACTGTACAGGCCGTAGTTTTGAGATGTCAAGCAGGAAGACTGACGACACTACTTCACGGAGTTCGTGTAAAGATAGAGCCACTCGATGTATTTTGCTTAGCCGAGAAGGTCTTCAACTTTGCACGAGAAGCCTGGAATGGCAGATGAAACCAGGGTCTTACCTCGCTTCAGTCGTTGGACTTTTTGGTACTTTCCATTTCTGAGTTGTGAGTGAATCTCTATGATTCCTTTCGGCAAAACCATCAACCACGCTTCCGGTATTCCCCCACGAGCATACAGCGGGAGCTTAACGTTGCGGTCGTAATCGAGCGACGTATCTGCAACCTCGATCACTACTAACACATCTTCAGGTCCGGGATGCGAGTTGGCATAGAAGTCCTTGCGCAGTTTGAGCAATGCAAGGTCCGGCTGGGGTTCTGAGAAATCATCGAGTCGAATCGGACTCTGGACGCGCACGATTAGAGTATCTCCAAGCTTGCGATTGAGGAATGAATTCGACCTATCCACGGTTCCGGCGTGTGTGCTGCCAACTGGGCTCATTTCAATAATCTCTCCTTCAATCAGCTCAACGCGATCATCCTCCGAAAGAAGACCGACTTCGGCCATTCGATAGTATTCGTCGACATTGAAAAAATGCTTTTTATATTGAACCGACATCGACATTTCCTTCTCGACACTGGAATGAGGTTATGCCTTACAAACCTGATCATAGCACGACCGTAGCCGGCCAAGAACGTGAATAAGAATCCATCGATATCTACATTCTTTTCACAAAGCACTTTCCCGGAAGCTGCCGTATTCGGTCCGTCATCTCCAACTCCAGCAGCGCTCCCATCAACCCGCCCAAGTCCAGGCCGGACTTCGTAATCAGCTGATCGATGTGAACCGGCTCATCAGTACTCAACATTTTCAACACACGTTTCTGCGAATCAGACAAGTTCACATCATCGACGACGATCTGCTTCGCGCGAGTTTCGCCGCGCTCGGACGAAAGGATCGGAGCTTTCAAATCGGCGGGCAATTCTTCGACAACGTCTCGCCAGGTCTGAACCAGCTTCGCGCCATCCTTGATCAGATAGTTTGGTCCGAAACTTTTCGCCGACGTAATGTTTCCCGGCACCGCGAACACGTCGCGTCCCTGCTCGTAAGCAAGCCGCGCGGTGATCAACGATCCGCTTCGTTCTGCGCCCTCAACAACCATCACTCCAAGAGACAATCCGCTGATCACACGGTTTCGAAAGGGAAAGTTCTGCGATACTGGGGGCGTTGAAAGCGGAAACTCCGTCACAAGGGCTCCCTGCTCGACAATCTTCGCCGCGAGCTTTCGATTTTCTTTGGGATATACGGCATCGAGTCCCGTACCCATGACCGCGACGGTCAGACCTCGGCCTTCAAGTGCGCCTCGATGCGCAGCAGAATCGATTCCACGAGCGAGGCCTGAAACTATGGTGACGCCTCGCTCGGCAAGCTCGCGTGAAAGTCTTTCACCAACGTTTCGGCCGTAGGTCGAACAATGACGCGATCCGACTATCGCAATGGCGGGTTGCGCCATTGCGGTCGCAACATCACCCAGGCAATAAATGACGATTGGCGGATCGTAGGTCTCGCGAAGCAGTCTGGGATAGCGATCATCGGCGAGCGTTAGAGCTTCGCCGCCGATTCGGCCCAGTTCTTCGAGTTCGCGAGCCGCTTTTTCACGCGGCTCGCCGCTCTTGATGGCTTCAATCGTGTCGCGCTTGCAACCCGCCGCTTCAAGACTCGGAATGCTTGCATCCAGTGCGAGCGACGGTGTCCCGAATCTGTCAATCAATGTTGCTGCGGTCCGCGAACCAACTCCGGACACAAAGCTCAACGCAATCCAATCCCGCAGCGAGTTTTCTTCAGTTGAGTTCATCGATAAACAAACGAGGATCAGCGCCGACATCACGATGTGTAGCGCAGATCATAGGCCGCCCGATTCTATCTGTTTTGTGTCTTTAGTCAAGCGGCCGCATTGAGTTGTCGGCGGAGTGGCCGTCAAGCGTTATGCTAGAATGAGTGCAAGTTTTAAACGACTAGCGCTGCCGACAGGAGGCCAGATGGACGTTCGCAAGATGAAAGCGAAGGTAGAAACTGAAATTAGGAAAGTGGATTCGAAAGCGCTCTCGGGCACGTTCTACGACAGCGCGAGCGATCGATTATTCATCACCATCGTCAAAGGGCCTCGCAAAGTCTCGATTGCGTTGCGCGCACGCGACTTCGGCGGCGATGATTCCGCGAAGGTAGTAGGTCGGGCAATAAAGGCTGGTTTCACGCGGCTTGGGCGTACGCCGATTGGCTAGAATCCGCGTACTTGTTTTGACTGATAATGGCGTTCAAATATAGATTCGAAGTGCGCGAGCAGTTGGCTCGCCACGGAGTCCTCCCTCAAGAATCAACCCCGCCCGAACTTGTAAACGACTTCGTCAACGATTTGTATCGATATGAGATTCGCAAGCTGAGAACTCAAATGCTCGAAGGTTTTATACCGAAGGCTGCCTACGCCGATCGAGTAGAAGAGTTGCGCAAACGTTATCCGATACTATCGCTTCCCGTTCGCTACTGGCTCGATGATAAATGAATTAAAAAAAAGCCTCCGGTGAGGTGCTTGCCCGCCGGAGGCTACTGCTCATTGATCCATTCAACCACCAGTCACTATTTTCCCACAACGAAAAGGCGACCAGCGTTTTGCGAGTAGATCTTGCCATCTCCGCCAAGGGAAGCCGGAGTGTATGCAGCGCCGAGCGCCAATTGCTGGAAGATCTTTTGCTTCAGAGTGCCGCCCTGATTGAGCGCGAACAGATTGCCATCTTCACTGTTCGCGTAGACCACGCCGTTAGCATCGACAACCGGGGCGTTGACGCACCACTCGAAGCCGTTTGGATGATCCGAAACGCATGAGATGGTCCCGTCTGCGTTGCGCGTGCAGCTCAGCGTGTTCGTGTTTTGAAAGCTCCACTCGATCGTCAAGTTGGGGCTGAGTTGACTCACAAAATACGCCTCGGGGCTGGCAGGATTCGTGGCCGTGCGATCCGTCGGACATACCGAGTCAACGTTGCAGTACGATCCAAGTCCGCTGTAATGATTGTTCTTGATCACGACCGAATAGGTCCCATCATGCGGATAGATCGCCGAAGTGCTGTCCCAACCGAAACCGAACGAGCTCAGAAACTGCCCGGTGGAGCTGAAGCGCATGAGGTGACCCTGCGCGTAGTTGTAACGCGTGTAGGAGCCATAGAGGATGCTGCCGTCAGACGCGATGGTGGGTGTCGATGACGAATCGTCCAGCACGCGGCCTCCGCCAAACCTGTTAGTCGCCGGATCGACGCCGGGGTTCGCGCCCGCCCGGCAGCCTCCTGGATTGCCGTTGAGCGGCAAGATGCTCCCGTCGCTCGCTGCCGTGCCGTCGTTACAGCCGTCGTGGAAGTATCCGACGCCACCGGAGTCGTGCAGCGACGCAATCCACTTCGACGTAAGATCGGGATTGACGGCAACGAGATACCCCCACCGGCTGATGAAGTGCGCCCGGGTCACGCTGTAAATCGTGCCGTCAGGCGCGATCGCGGGTGCAATGTTGATTGCGACTCTTTGTGTCCCGCACGGAACCGACCCTGGAAACGACGTGGGACTCGGCGGCCACGGGAGCTGGCTGTCGGCAAACGCATTTTCGCACAGATCGTTCGTGCTCTTCGCGCCAGGCGTGAGCACGCTATAGCTAACGAGCTGGATCGTATCGTTGGGCGCGACCTTCACCAGCCACGAGTCAACGGCATCGTTGTGATAAAAGTTGCCGTTGTCTTGCAGCTTGAGTACATTGTAGTAGATGTTACCACTACTATCGGCCGTGAGCGGGCTGACCGTGTAAGTTTGAGCATTTAACGATCCGTCCGGATTCAAGAATTGCGCCGGTACAATCCTTTTGATCGCCGTGCCGTTGCTCTTGTTGAGCTTGAAGATTGATCCACCCGCGCCGGGATCATACACAACACCATTCGCGAGCACTGCATGATAGACGGGCTCCCAAAAATCGTGCTGCGAACCTGGAGGCGTCCAGTCACTGTCAAAGGTCCACACTTTGTTCAGCGTATTGCCGGACCAAGTGAATTTGTTCTGATGCCACGTCTGCGTGGCGTAATCCCCCGCCGTGTAGCTGCCGGCTTTCGATTCCATGTATACGTCGTTGCCGTCGACGAGGGTCACCTGGTAATGGGCCAACAGATCGCCTCCGTTGAGCGCCTGCTCGTCCGGGACGTTAGGGTCGTACACAATATTTGCCAGGATATTGTTGAGCTTCTGGCCAACGACGCTCAAAAACCCGGTGTGTTGCGGATTCTGTGCCCATTGGGGCCAGGCTGGACTGGCAACTTGAATTTGAACGCCACCCTTTGCTTTTGACTTTCTCAACAGCGCTGAGCTGAAGACAGCTTCGGGATCGACGTTGATCTGCTCGCTTGTCATTCCTATGGATAGTGTGTCAAGCGAGGTGGTTGACCTGATGCCCAGTTTGCCACGCACGTCATCATCGGCCTGCCCGCCTACAGCTCGAGGCTGAGTCTGTGCATAACCTGAAATTGACGCAAGCGCTATCAATAATACGCTTGCGCAGAGGCTAAAACGTTTCAACATGGTTTTCTCCTTTGCAGAAAGTTCCCACAAGTTAAAACAGTGAGTTGAGTGATGAGAGAAAGCGAAGGTGAGCAGCGCCAGTCCTCGGAGACCTCCGGCTGGCTAATCGGCCTTAGCTGCTCGCGGTACGCTTGGAACAAGAGAATCGCTTGCGACGACTTTAAGCCGCGCATGTTGATTGATGCGCGCAGCTCGGAATGCTGGGACAGCCGCCACAGCGCGGGCGATTATATCACTGACTCGCGTCAACGCAAAGGATTTCTGTGGTCAGGTTCACCTTTTATCGTACGTTTCGCTACGATGAGATCACACCCTGCAGTTTTCAAAATTTGTGAGGCCCTCTTCGGCTTCAGGTTACTTGCGCGAGCAGCACTACTGTTGTGACAATGTTTCTGACTTCAATAAGGAGCGAATGAGATTTGTCGGAACGTTTGGTCGAGACGAGTAGCATCCCGGAACTAAACGAAGCGCTGGCCGAATCAGAAAGACGGCCGGTTCTTTTTTTCAAACACAGCCTGACCTGTCCGATCAGCTCAAGAGCTTTCAACGAGCTGCAATCGTACATTGACAATACCGACGCTCGATTAAGCTGCAGGCTGATCATCGTGCAGACCGCGCGATCTGTTTCAGACGAGATAGCTTCAAGATTGAGACTCCGGCATGAAACACCGCAGGCGATTCTGGTTCGAAACGGTCGCGAGGTTTGGAATGCCTCCCATAACGATGTAACCGCATCGGCATTGAACGCGGCAATCGGAAAGATCAACTGATTTGCCACTGTCTCTTGACCGGACAACGCCTTTCACGGTAATCATCCGATGACGTGACGATTGATAAGCCAGCTCTTCGCCTTGAAAAACTTCTATTAGCTTCGATCTTCGTAATTCTTTCAGCATCGACTACAGTGTGGACGCTGCGAGATCGGACGCCGCCTGCCTGGGATCCGTCGGATCACGCTCGATTCGCATACGATTACTATCGGCTCCTCGCGCGCGCTGACTTTGCCGGTTTCGCGGCCGAGTTCTTCAAGAGCCATCATTATTATGCTCCTCTCGTGCATCTGGTCAGCGCCGCAGTGTTCCTGATCTTCGGCGCGTCGAAACTCGCGGCGATCGGCGTCAATCTTGTCTCGCTAGCCGCGCTGCTCTGGTCTACCGCGTGGATTTCTCGCCGGCTTTACGCCAAGCCAGGCGACCCTGCGGTTGGGTTAAGCGTGCTGCCTGCGCTGCTTGTTTCCTGTTATCACTTCAGCGCATGGCTGCTTCATGACGCCTTTCTGGATTTTCCGCTCACGGCGATGGCCACGATAGTTTTCGCCTTGCTGATCAGGGCGGAAGACTTCCGAGAGCGACGGCACGCAATTGCGTTCGGCATCGCGGCAGGAATCGGAATGCTGGCAAAGCAGACCTTTGCTTTCTTTTTCATCTTGCCCGGTTTGCTCGTGGTGATTCGGGTCCTGCGCACTCGCGATAAACGCGCGATTCTAAATCTCGCGCTGGCCGTTGTAATACTGTTGGGGATAGCAGCAATCTGGTACGGCCCGCATCTGAGCGATGTAATTGAAATCTATCGCGAGAACCAGCGTGCTGCGGTCAATGAAAACGAAGCTCCGTTGTTCAGTTTCGATTCAAACTTTTTCTACATTCATGCCCTGATAAGCATGCAGATGCAATTGCCGCTCGCGTTGCTATTCGTCGCGGGACTGGGTTATTCGTTCGTGCGCTGTAGAAAAGAAAGCGTAATGCTTTATCTATGGTTGATCGGCGGACTCGCAGCCTTCGCGCTGGTCGCCAACAAAGATGTTCGTTACACCGTACCTGTGCTTCCCGCAGCGGCGATTCTTTCAACCTGCTGGCTTCGAGAGCTGCCTTCCCGGATCAACGCTGGCCCGAGATTGAAAAAGCTCGTCTCCTTAAAACTGGCTCTGGGAGCCATTATCACGGCATGGGCTTTTGTAAGCTTCTTCAACGCGCAATGGCCCCGAGCGGGTTTTGGCAAGGCGATCGACACGCCTCGTTATCGGTGGATGGTATTTGCGCGAAACTACTACGGCTTCGACCATCGCCCGCTCGACAATGATTGGAGTGTGCCTGAGATCGTTAGCACGGTCGCGAACTTCAGTTCTGAAGAGTCGAGCAGCGCCGAGTCTAAACCTGCGCGGCAGCCAGTATTGGGCGTGGTCGTCAATCTTCCCTATCTCAATCCGTCCAGTGTCGCACTATACGCACGCCTGCTTGCGCATGGACGAGCAGCTCAACCGTCGATCGACGTCCGATGGGTTATTGAGCCTTCGATGCTCGATCGCATCACGGAGTGCGACTACTTACTGGTGCGCACTGGATTGGATCAAGCGGAATGGGTCGCGCCGGTCGAGCGCGTAGTCGAACGAATGATTCGCGACAATCCGAATCAGTTCATTCGCGTTGAGAGCTTCCCCGTTCCGCTCAAAGAAGCGGAAGCCGTCATCTACCGGCAACAAAAACAGTGACGATACATTCAAGAATGGGCAAACGAACCGACACAGCGTTCAAGTTACCTGCGATCGAACCGATTCCCACCAAATCCGATTTTCTGAAAGATGAGTGGCGGATCATTCAAGCTCATCAAACGCCGGAGAAGGTGCAGCGTTTCCTGAAAACAATACCGTACAATCGCGAGCGCGAAGGGCAGACCTGCTTTTCCTTTCGCCGTACGCTACAGGAAAACCGTGCTCATTGCCTCGAAGGCGCGGTCGTGGCGGCGGTGATTTTGGAGCAGCACGGCTACCCGCCGGTACTGGTCAGCATTGAATCGCAGGACAAGCTGGATCACGTGCTGCTTCTGTTCAAGCGAAACAATCGATACGGTTCCGTTGCGCGCTCGCGAGACATTGGGCTTCACGGACGCAAGCCTGTTTTCAGGACCGTTCGCGATCTGGTGATGAGCTACTTTGAGCCTTACGTAGACAAGACAGCCCGAATCACCGGCTATGCAGTCGCCAGCTTGTATGAACTTGGAAACTACGACTGGCGCTTTTCAGGGCGCAATGTGTGGAAAGTCGAGCGGCATCTTCAGGAGATCCGGCACGATCCGATTCATTCGTCCGACGCGCGTTATCAAAAGGCACGTCGTCGTTACCTCGAGTTTCATGCGCGTCACCCCGATCGCTCACCGGACTATTTCGATAACCGTTCGTTGTGGTTGCCGTAGTGTCAAGAGCCTTTGTTGATCAATATCGCTAACGATGCAACCGCGTTGTTCAGGGTGTGAATAAAAACACACGGAAGAAGCGATTTGGTTCTTGCTCGCACGGTCGTAAGCACAAGGCTCAAGAAGGCAAGACTGCTGATCGTGACCCACGCACCACGATTCTGGAAAACATGGACTGCCGCGAACGTCGCCGTCACCACCAACACCGATGCCACCAGCCCGAGCCGCTTGCGCAAAGATGAAAACAACAAGCCACGGTAGACGACTTCTTCCACGAGGGGCGCTGTAAACACCGCCAGAAATGCTACTGCAATTCGAACCGACTGAGAACTCTTGAGCATTTGATCGAATGGGCTTTCTTCCTGCGGCAAAACTCGTGTCAAGATCTGAGAGATAATTTGAATGGCTAACAAGACGCATACTGAGAACACTATCCAGTACCAAACTCTACGCCCGCCCCAATTCCAGCCGAGACTCGCCCAAAACGGACGAGACCCAAACCTCGTTACCATAGCCCAACATATCCCGATAGTGACCGCGTGAGCCACTATGGTCGAAACAATTTGGAGGAGTAGAATACCGGGCGAAAGAGCCCACTGCTCAAGCTCAGCCCTAATCGCAAAATTGGGGAGCGGCGCGCCTCGAGCCGATTGAACGGCAAGCCACATGCCAACCGCGATGACCGGGATAACGATGATCGCGGCAACGCTCGCGAGCCACACCATAGTGCCTGTCACTGGTCCCCACGAAGGGTTGTCAGGGTCTGGAGGAACCTGTCCCGAAACTGGTTCAGGTCCGACTGTAGCGTAAGTCACGGTGGCCGATGGCGCATCTTCCGAAGCGTTCGCGGAACTTCTCCGGACGCATTCGTCGCACAGCCCACCGTCTCGAAACTGAACATTGCTTAAGGGAGCGTCACACGCGCGGCAGGTTTCCGCGGACGTCATTTGATCGGCCATTGTGAAGATAGAAGTACCATTCCTTGCCGGCCAGTGGCAAATAGTATTAACGGCTAAACGGTCAGGCTCGCAGTCTCTCTTTCTTCGCGAGGCGCGGCTTCAAGGTTCGCCTGGATGGCCGCACGGGTTCGTGCCATAAGGTCGGCTAGATTCTTGTCCGAATAGTCACGTGTTTCAATCGGCTTTCCTATCACTACCTCAACTCGCCCAGGTCGCGGAGCAAGTGTAGTCTTGGGCAGAAGCTTGAATGTCCCGCGGATTGAAACGGGGACGATCGGCACGCCCGCGCGTACTGCTATCTTGAAGGCGCCGGACTTGAATTCCTGGAGCTTGCCGTCCGGTGTGCGAGTGCCTTCCGGAAAAACGGCGAGCGACTTCCCTGCTCGCACACCTTCGATAACTCGGCGAAGGCTGTTCGCAGTCTTGCGTGGATCACTTCGATCTATTGGAAAATTGCCGGCCGTCGCCAGGTGCCAACCCATGAACGGCACATAGAACAGCTCTTTCTTTGCCATTATGCGAAATTGATGAGGAAGGTAGGCGAACAACGCGGGAGTGTCGATGAGGCTCGAGTGATTGGCCATATAAACATAGTTCTGATCTTTGCTGACGTTCTCGGTTCCATAAACTCGAATGTGAGCGAATATGCTCCAGGCGACGAGCCTGCACCACCAACGGGCGCACCAGTGCTGCAACGCGCCTGTCCGATCGAACGGCCACAGCAATAACGACAATGTGGCCATCACTACGGTGTGCGTGTACCAAAGAAGATTGGCGAACGGCGCCCACAAATAAACCAGGATGTTCTTTAGCTTTTTCACCGTGATCCTG
>Ga0075426_10000652_pt1 | contig 23935 bp, 19 predicted proteins | sample SoiMethybrSBSTD5_FD_75304 | JGI IMG/M metagenome (GOLD analysis project Ga0075426, IMG submission 75304) | Bulk soil microbial communities from a Populus tree surrounding site in Tennessee, USA - Soil MetaG P. TD hybrid SBSTD5 | ecosystem: Environmental > Terrestrial > Soil > Tree plantation...
TTGCGGTCCCGCATCGCGCGCCAGACCAGCGCCGGCGAGAGCGGCAGCTCGCGCAGCTCCGCGCCGAGTGGCTTGAGGGCGGCCGCAACCGCATTAGCGGCCGTCGCCGCCACCGCAACCATGCCGCCCTCCCCCGCCCCTTTGGCTCCGAGCGGGTTGGTCTTTGACCGGCGCAGCTCCATGGTGATCGCGCGGACATTCGGGAAATCGCATGCGAGCGGGATCATGTAATCGGCGAGGGATGCGTTGAGGATCTGCGCATCCTGATCGTAGACGAGGTGCTCGAGAAAGACGCCGCCGAGCCCCTGGACCAAGGCGCCGACGGCCTGGCCGTGTACCACGTGCGGATTGATCGCCCGGCCGACGTCCTCGATGGCGACGTAATCGAGGATCTCCACGCCGCCGGTGCGCGGGTCGACCGCCACGTGACAGGCGTGGGCGCCATAGCTGTAGGTCCGGATCGTCGTCGCGAAGGTGCCCTCCGTCTCCAGCCCGGCGAACTCGCTCAGCTCGGCCCGCTTCGCGCCGGCGCTCACGATGCCGTCGGCGATCGTGATCTCCTCGTTCGGAAAGCCGAGGCGCTCGGTTGCCGCCGCGCGGATCGCGGCGAGCAGGTTTGTGCAGCCGTTGAGAACAGCCGAGCCGCCGACCACCATCGAGCGCGACGCGAAGGTGCCGAACCCCTCGCGCACATAGGTCGTCGAGCCATGCAGGATCCGAATGTGGTCCATGGGCAGCCGCAGGGTATCGGCGGCGACCTGGGCGAGCGTGGTCTCCAGCCCCTGCCCGAGCACCGACGACCCAACATAGACCGTAACGGAGCCATCCTTCTCGATGGCGACGCGCGCGTTCTCCTTGCCCGAGCCGCTGCTCTCGACGAACGGCACGGCGGCAAGGCCGTGATAGCGCCCATCGACCATGCGGCCCTGCAGCGACTTCTTGTCCTCCCAGCCGATTTCCTGCAGCGCGCGCTCGAACGTGGCGTGATAGTCGCCGGTATCGAACTCGGTCTCGCCCTCGTAAGGCACGAGCTTTCCGGTGGCGAAGGGCAACTCACTCTCGGCGATCAGGTTCTGGCGGCGGAAATCCATCGGATCGAGGCCGAGGTCGGCAGCCACGATGTCGAGCATCCGCTCGCGAAAGAAGTTCGCCTCGAACCGGCCGGGCGCCCGCATCGTGCCGACCGGCGTCTTGCTGGTCATCAGCGCTTCGACCGTGATCGCGACGTCACGAATGCGGTAGGGACCCGGAAGGAATTGCGCCGCCTTCGCGGGCACCACGCCGCCGTTGGTGCGGATATAAGCGCCCATGTCGCCGTAGACGTGACCGCGCAGGCCGAGGATGACGCCGTCGCGCGTGCACGCGATCTCGATGTCGCAGTCCACCTCGCGCGAATGATTGGTGGCGAGCAGGTGCTCGCGGCGGTCTTCGATCCATTTGACCGGACGGCCGAGGCGCATCGCCGCAAAGGGAATGAGAAAGTCCTCCGGATAGAATTCGCCGCGCACCCCGAATCCGCCGCCGACGTCCACCTCGATCATGTCGATCGAGTCTTCGCCCAGCCCGAGCATGGGCGCCAGAACGCGGCGGTTGAAGAACAGGACTTTTGAGGCGCCGTGGACGACCAGCCTGCCCTTGTCCGCGTCCCAATCCGCGAGAAGGCCGCGCGTCTCAATCGGCAGGGCGGTGATGCGGTGGCAACGGAAGCTCTCGCGCCGCGTGTAGTCGGCCTTCGCGAACGCCGCATCGGCGTCGCCGAATCGCACCGCGTATTGGACCGCCCGGTTGCTGCCGGTCTCCTCGAACAGGAGCGATCCGTCTGCGGCCGCCGCGTGTCGATCCGCGACCGGCGGGAGGCTCTGGATGTCCACGTCGATCGCCTCGAGCGCATCTTCCGCGATCGACCGCGAGTCGGCCACGACCACCGCGATCGGCTCGCCGACATAGCGCACCTTGTCGCGCGCGATCACGGGCTGAAGGTAGCGCTGGAATTCCGGTAGATTGGCCAGCCGCAGCGGAATGACCGGAATCGTGTCGCCGATATCCGAGGCGGTCAGCACGGCCTGCACGCCCTCGATCCTGCGGGCGGCGGCCGCATCGATGCCGCGGATGCGCCCGTGCGCAACCCCGCTGCGAAGAACCGCGGCGTGCAACATTCCGTCGCGCTGCACATCGCCGATGAACCGCCCGGTTCCCGCGAGGAAGCGCGGATCCTCTGCGCGATCGACCGGCTGTCCGATCAGCGATCCCGGCGTGACGTTCATCGATGAGCCGTTGCGAACCATCAGGAGAGAGCGCGAACCCTATTCGGCGGCCCGCCCCTTCGCAAGCCTGGCGCATGTCCGGGACGACGCTGCTTTGGTTCGGTACGAACACGGCCTGCGCCGGTGTCTTGACGAGCATCCGCTTTGGCCATCACTCTTCGGCGCGTGCTTGGGCGCGCGACAACGAGACGCAAACGTACGGGGACGGGCTTCGCCCGCTCCGCCGGGAAGGACATCCGATGAAGATCGTCGACATGAGCCATGTGATGAACGTCCACACGCCCGGCTGGGTCGGCTATGCCGGCAACAAGATGTATTACGCCCAGAACCTGCAGACGCAGACGATCGTCGCCCAGCGCATCGAGACCGCGCTTCATGTCGGCACCCATTTCGACGGCGCGATGCACGCCACCGACAACCGCAAAGGCGACATGGCCTCGCTCCCGCTCGACTTCCTGGTGAACCGCGGCGTCGTCGTCGACATCTCGGACAAGGTCTCGGACTGGTCGGTCATCACGCCGGAGATCATCGAGGGCGCGGGTGCCGATATCCGCGAGGGCGACATCCTGATCCTGCACACCGGCTGGCATCGTCACTATGAGGGCCAGCCCCAGCAGGACCTGGTGAAGTACTTCTGCTACCACCCGGGCCCGAATCTCGACACGCTGCATTGGATGCTGAAGAAGAAGATCAGGTGGTGGGGCATGGACACCGGGTCCTGCGACCACGCCATGAACACCTCGATCCGCACCATGCGGCCGGACCTCGCGGCGCAATTCACCAAGCTGCACGGCAAAAGCCCGGCCGAGTTTTTCGGCACGTTCCAGTACGTTCATAAGAAATCCGGGCGGAAGGTCGTGGCGGACGTCTTTCCGTTCCACAGCTGGGCCTTCCAGGAAGGGCTCCTGCATGCCGAGAACCTCGGCGGTGACATCGAGCTCATGCTGAACAAGCGTTGCCTCATCGGCGCGTTTCCGTGGCGCTACGAAGGGCTCGAAGGCTGCCCGTGCCGCATCGTCGCGTTCCTCGATGTCGGCGAGAACGTCGAGGCGGTCGGCAATGCCGCGAAGGCGATCTTCGGCGGTTGAGGCGAGAGCAGTTCGCGGCCTGGCCGGGGTTCGGCCCAGAGACCCGCCCGCTTGCGCTGTCGGAATGGCTTGACTAACGTTCGCACGCACGGAAAACGCGCGCTGGCGGCGGGGTTTTAGAGAGTATGCCGAGGATCGCGACGCCGGACGGCACAAGGCTTCACGTCGAGGAGACCGGCGCGGGCACGCCGGTCCTCTTCATCCACGAATATGCCGGCGATTACCGCAGCTGGGAGCTGCAGCTGCGCCATTTCGGCCGCCAGCACCGCTGCGTGACGTACAGCCAACGCGGCTATCCGCCGTCCGACGTGCCCTCCGATCCGGCGCGCTATTCTCAGGACATCGCCCGGGATGACGCCATCGCCATCATGGACGCGCTCGGCATCGATCACGCGCACGTGGTCGGCCACTCGATGGGCGCCTACACGGCGCTGCACGTCGGCATCCACTATCCGCAGCGCTGCCTGTCCGTGACTGCGGCGGGATGCGGCTGGGGCTCGACGCCCGATCCGGCGAAGCGCGACGCCATGAAGGCTCTCGCGGGGGAAACCGGAAAGATGTTCGCCGACGAAGGCATCGCTTCGGCGGCTGCGAAATACGCCGATGCGCCGATGCGCCAGGCATTCAAAAACAAGGATCCGCGCGGCTGGGCCGAGTTCAGCCAAATGCTGGCCGAGCATTCGGCGGAAGGCCACGCTCACACCATGCTCAATCTCCAGCTCAAGCGGCCGACACTGTGGGAGATGGAAAAGCAGCTCAAGGCGTTCTCGGTGCCGCTCCTGGTGATCGTCGGCGATGAGGATGACCTCTGCCTCGACGGAAGCCTTTTCATCAAGCGCACCGCGCCCACGGCCGCGCTCCTGGTCCTGCCGCGCGCCGGCCACACGATCAACAGCGAGGAGCCCGCCGCTTTCAATGCGGCACTGGCCGAGCTCTTTGCCGCCGCCGAGGCCGGCCGCTGGCTCGCCCACAAGGCGGCCTGAGTCAAGAAACCCCAGTTCCTCGCCCCAGACCCCACACGGGAGACCGACATGGACCTTCAGCTCAAAGGCAAGACCGCGCTGGTGACCGGCGGCAGCGAGGGCATCGGCAAGGGCATCGCCCGCGCGCTCGCGAAGGAAGGCGTCGACGTCGCGATCTGCGCCCGGCGCAAGGAGCCGCTCGAGGCCACCGCCGCGGAGATCGCCAAGGAGACGGGTCGCAAGATCATCCCCATCACGGCCGATCTCACCAAGGACGCCGACGCAAAGGCATTCATCGAACAGGGCCACAAGAGCCTCGGGCGCGTCGACATCATGGTCAACAACGCCGGGTCGGCGCCCGGGGGCATCATCGAGCATCTGTCCGAAGAGGATTGGGCGAAGGGACTGCAACTCAAGTTCATGGGCTACGTGCGCTGCCTGCGCTACGTGCTGCCGATCATGGTCAAGCAGGGCGGCGGACGGGTGGTCAACCTGATCGGCAATGACGGCGTGAAGCCGTCTTATTGGGAAATCGTGCCGGGCGCCGCCAATGCGGCCGGCCACAACCTCACCAAGGCGCTGGCGGCGCAGTACGGCCGGCACAAGATCAGCTTCTGCGCCGTCAATCCCGGGCCCGTGCGCACCGAGCGCTGGGCCGGACTGGTGGCAGCCATGTCACGCGACATGAAGCTTCCCTACGAGGAGGCGGACAAGCTGGCGCCGGCGTCGATTCCGCTCGGCCGCATTGCCGAGGTGGAGGAGTGCGCGAACCTGGTCGCCATGCTGGCATCGCCCCTCATGCACATGGTCAACGGGACCATGATCGAGGTCGACGGCGGTCAGGAAAAGGCGCTGATGGACCGGCTGCGCGATCGCTGACCGCGGTGCCGTCGGACACACCTGGTGATTGCCGGACGGTGCATGCCCTTAAGGGGCGCAGCTCCCGTCTGGCGCGCCCTGCGGCAACGACGGCAGCCCACTCAAGCGCCCGCCGGCCGCACGCGACCTTGACAAGGTTGTGGGCTGAACGGACTATTTTCACGCAAACGGTTGGTCACGGAGCCGGGCTCCCATGGCTCGTCGCTGTGTAATGGCGCTCCTGCGCAAACTTTCTTGCTGGTCCCGATCGGGCAATCCGGAGCACTGACATGATCACCAGGTTTCGTCTTCTGAGGCTCGCCGCCGCCGCCTCGGCGGTCGTCGTCATGGGCGTTGCAGCCCATGCACAGGGCACGATCAAGATCGGCGAGCTCAACAGCTACAAGTCGCAGCCGGCGTTCCTCGATCCCTACAAGAAGGGATGGGAGCTCGCGATCGAAGAGATCAATGCCAAGGGCGGTGTGCTGGGCAAGAAGCTCGAGGTCGTGTCGCGCGATGACGGGGCCAATCCGGGCGAGGCCGTGCGGGTCGCCGACGAGCTGGTGACGCGCGAGGGCGTGAACATCTTGGCCGGTACGTTCCTGTCGAACATCGGCCTTGCGGTGACGGAGTTCGCCGGCAAGAAGCAGGTGTTCTTTCTCGGCGCCGAGCCGCTGACCGACAAGATCACCTGGCAGAACGGCAACAAATATACGTTCCGTCTGCGCGCAACGACCTACATGCAGGTCGCCATGCTCATGCCCGCCGCAGTGGCCGCCAAGAAGAAGCGCTGGGCGCTCATCTATCCCAACTTCGAGTACGGGCAATCGGCGATCGAGAATTTCAAGGCACTGCTCAAGAAGCAGCAGCCGGACGTGGAGTTCGTCACCGAGCAAGCGACGCCGCTCGGACGGTTGGACGCCGGCGCAGTCGTGCAGGCGGTCGATGACGCCAAGCCGGATGCGATCTTCAACGTCGAGTTCGGGCCCGATCTCGCCAAGCTGGTGCGTGAGGGCAACACGCGCGGCGTGTTCAAGAATCGCACCGTCGTCAGCCTACTGTCGGGCGAGCCGGAATATCTCGACCCGCTCAAGGACGATGCACCGGTCGGATGGATCGTGACCGGCTATCCGTGGAACAAGATCAATACGCCGCAGCACAAGGCGTTCGTCGACGCGTATCAGAAGAAATACAACGACTATCCGCGGCTGGGCTCGGTCGTGGGGTATGTCACCATGAAGTCGCTGGCCGCCGGCATCGCGAAGGCTGGCTCGACCGACACCGACAAGCTGATCGCGGCCTTCAAGGGCCTCAACGTGGACAGCCCGTTCGGCCCGTTCGTCTACCGGGCGAGCGATCATCAGGCCACCATGGGCGCCTTCGTCGGCACCATCGCGCTCGAAAAGGGCACCGGGACCATGGCCAACTTCAAGTATGTGGATGGCGCCTCCGTGCTCCCGTCCGATGCCGAGGTGAAGAAGCTGCGGCCGGCGTCGGATTGATCGCATCGTCGTCCGTGACCGATTGCCGGCCGCCGTCATCGCCCGCGGAAGCGGGCGATCCAGTCGCGAGCACGGCGTCTGCGCTCCTTCTCCCGCAAGAGCGGGGAGAGGGAGAGCATAGGCGGCTGCCATGAACACCGACGCCCTCCTCTTTCAGGCGCTCAACGGGCTCTCTTCCGCATCCGGTCTGTTCTTCGTCGCCGCCGGACTGTCGCTCATCTTCGGGGTGACTCGGATCGTGAATATCGCGCATGGGTCCCTCTACATGCTTGGGACCTACATCGCGTATTCATTCGCGACCTGGGTCGGAGGCGTGATCGGATTTTGGGGCGGCATCGTCGCGGCCGCGATGGCGGTCGCCATCGTGGGGGCGGTCATCGAGATCGCGCTGTTGCGGCCGATCTACCGCACGCCCGAATTATTCCAGCTACTTGCGACCTTCGCCCTGGTCCTGGTCATCAACGACGCGACGCTGTGGCTGTGGGGACCGGAGGATCTGCTCGGACCGCGCGCGCCGGGGCTGCGCGGCGCGATCGAGATCCTCGGCCGCAGGCTGCCCAGCTACGACCTGTTCCTGATGGTGCTCGCGCCGCTCGTCCTGGGGCTGCTTCATGTCGTGCTCGCACGCACGCGCTTCGGCCGCCTGGTGCGCGCGGCATCGCAGGACCGCGAGATGGTGGGAGCGCTCGGCGTCAATCAGGCGCTGCTGTTCACCAGCGTGTTCGTGCTCGGCTCGTTCCTCGCGGGTCTTGGCGGAGCGCTGCAGATCGCACGCGAGCCCGCGAACCTCGCGATGGACCTCAACGTTCTCAGCGACGCATTCGTGGTGGTCGTGGTCGGCGGAATGGGCTCCATCACCGGAGCCTACCTGGCGGCGGTGATCATCGCCGAGGTGAAAGCTCTGTGCATCGGCATCGGGGTCGTCGACTTCGGCCTGTTTACGCTGAATTTCTCCAAGCTCACGCTGGTGGCGGAGTTCCTGGTGATGGCGGTGGTGCTGATCGCGCGGCCCTATGGGCTGCTTGGGCGCGATCAGGGCGTGCTCCGCGGCCTTGCCGAGCAGGAGGATCCGCTGCGGCCGGCCACCCCGACGGTCAAGATCCTCGGCGCGGCGGTTCTGGCCGTGCTCATCTGCCTGCCGCTGATCGCGACAAGCTCGCCCTACCTGCTGGTGCTCGGGACTGACGTTCTGATCGCGGTCCTGTTCGCGACCAGCCTGCATTTCATCATGGGACCGGGCGGCATGCATTCATTCGGCCATGCGGCCTATTTCGGCCTCGGGGCCTACGGGGCGGCGCTGCTGGTCAAATGGCTCGCGCTCCCCATGCTGCCTGCCCTCGCCGCGGCGCCAGTCGCGGCCTTTCTCGGCGCGCTGCTGTTCGGCTGGTTCGCGGTTCGTCTGTCGGGTGTCTATCTCGCCATGCTGACCCTCGCGTTCGCCCAGATCGTGTGGGCCGCCGTGTTTCAATGGGAAGGCCTCACCGGCGGCTCGAACGGGGTTGTGGGCGTCTGGCCGACGGCGCCGTTCGACACCCGCTCGGGCTATTTCCTGCTCGCCTCGGCGCTCACGGTCGTGGGCATCCTGCTGCTGCGGCGGTTCCTCTTTGCGCCGTTCGGCTACGCCATGCGGGCCGGACGCGACTCGCCCCTGCGCGCGGAGGCGATCGGGATCGACGTGAAGCGGGTGCACTGGCTGGCCTTCGCGATCGCCGGCGGCATCTGCGGGATCGCGGGCGGCGTCTTTGCTTTCGCCAAGGGCTCGATCTCCCCCGAGACCATTCATGTCGGCCGGTCGATCGACGGCCTGGTGATGGTGCTGCTCGGCGGCATCCAGACTTTGAGCGGTCCCATCGTCGGCGCTTCGGTCTTCGCCGTGCTCGAGGACACGGTCATGCGGCAGACCGAGTACTGGCGCGCCCTCCTGGGCGGCATCATCCTGCTGCTCGTCCTCGTTTTCCCGGGCGGCATCGTCGGCACGATCTCGCGTCTCGCCGGACGGCGGAAGCGGATGTCATGAGCGAGCTGTCGGTCCGTTCGCTGTCCAAGGCGTTCGGTGGCGTCACCGCCGTCGACCAGGTCAGCTTCGACGTGGCGCGCGGCGAGTTCCTGGCGATGATCGGCCCGAACGGCGCCGGCAAGACCACCTGCTTCAACACCATCAACGGCCAGCTTGCGCCCGATTCCGGCGAGATCTGGTTCGAGGAGAAAAATCTCGCCGGCCTCAAGCCGCGCCAGATCTGGCGGCTCGGCGTCGCGCGCACCTTCCAGGTGGCGGCGACGTTCGGCTCGATGTCCGTCGTCGAGAATGTGCAGATGGCGCTGATCTCGCATGCCGGCGAGACCTATGGGCTGTGGCGGCCCGCCGCCTCCCGGCATCGGGCGCGCGCGCTCGAGCTCCTCGAGCAGGTCGGCATGCAGGCGGCCGCCGACCGGCCGAGCCGCGAGCTTGCTTACGGCGACGTCAAGCGCGTCGAGCTCGCCATGGCGCTCGCGAACGACCCGCGCCTGCTCCTCATGGACGAGCCGACCGCCGGGATGGCGCCGCGCGAGCGCCGGGACATGATCGCGTTGGTGAAGCGTCTCGTGGTGGAGCGCGGCATTTCCGTGCTGTTCACCGAGCATTCGCTGGACGTGGTGTTCGCCTTTGCGGACCGCATCATCGTGCTCGCGCGCGGACGCCTGATCGCCGACGGCAACGCGGCCGCCATCCGTGACGACCCGCAGGTCCAGGAGGTCTATTTCGGGAGCGGCAGCATGGTCGACCGCGCCGCGGAGCCTGCGCGATGACGTCGATGCCCACGAACCCGAAGGTCATGCTTTCGGTCGAAAACCTGCGCGCCTGGTATGGGGCGGCGCAGATCCTCTACGACCTGAGCTTCGAGGTGCGTCGCGGCGAGGTGGTCGCGTTCATGGGCCGCAATGGCGCCGGAAAATCGACCACCATGAAGGCGATCATGGGCATGATGGCGCGGCGCTCCGGCAGCGTGCGGTTCGATGCCCGCGACATCTCCCGCCTCAAGCCGTTCGAGATCGCGCGCCTCGGCCTCGGCTTCACGCCCGAGGATCGGCGCATCTTCTCCGATCTCACGGTGCTGGAGAATCTCGATGTCGGCCGCCAGCCATCGCGGACGCTCGCCGACGGCACACCGGTGCCGACCTGGACTCCGGACAAGCTGTTTGCGCTGTTTCCCAATCTCGCCGCCATGCCGAACCGGCCGGGCGGCCGCATGAGCGGCGGAGAGCAGCAGATGCTCACGGTCGCCCGCACGCTCATGGGCAATCCTGTGCTGCTCCTGCTCGACGAGCCCTCCGAAGGCGTGGCGCCCATCATCGTCGAGCGGATGGCCGAAACGATCATGGCCCTCAAGCAGGAGGGGCTTTCGGTTCTGCTGTCCGAGCAGAATGTGAACTTCGCGAAGACCGTGGCCGACCGGGTCTATGTGCTGGAAAAGGGTCAGATCCGTTGGCAGGGCAGCATGGCCGAGCTCGCCGGTAATACCGCCATCCAGCGCGAGTTTCTGACGGTGTGAGGGATGGCCGCTTGCTCATGACTCGCCGCCCCTCACACTCCGGGTTTCGGACCTTGCGTCCTCTCCCCCGCTTGCGGGGGAGAGACAGAGAGGGGGAAGTCGCGAGCACTGAGCAAGCGGCTTCCCCCTCCCTACCCTCCCCCGCAAGCGGGGGAGGGGTGGTGAGTCATGACCAAGCGGCGTCCTCACCGCCCGTTCCGCCGCAAGATCGCGCGCAGCCGTTGCGGCGTCACCGGCAGCTGCGTGACGGCGCCCGGCATGCCGATCGCGGCGTCGATGGCGGCGGCGACCGCGGCGCCCACCGCATTGACGCCGCCCTCCCCGGCTCCCTTCAGGCCAAGCGGATTGAGCGGGCTCGGCGCGTCCTCGGCAATGACGATGTCGAGCGCCGGCACTTCCCGCGCTGTCGGCATCAGGTAGTCGGCGAAGTTGACCGCCAGCGGCTCGCCACGCTCGTCGTAGTGGAACTCCTCGGAGAGCGCGCCGCCCAGTCCCTGCGCCACGCCGCCGGCGATCTGGCCCTCGACCAGCATCGGGTTCACGGCGCGGCCGACGTCATAGGCGACGAGATAGCGCTCGATCGTCACGCCTCCGGTCTCGCAGTCGACGCGCGCGACTGCCGCATGCACCCCATAGGGATAGTTCATGTGATCGGTGTAGAACCAGCCGTCGGCCGCAAGACCCGGTGCATGCGTGCCGCGCACCCGCGAGGTCGGCTCGAGCGCCTTGGCGATCTCACCCAGCGTCATCGAAGGCCCCGTGGCGGCGCCGGCGCGGACGATGCTTCCGTCGACGATATCGAGCGCATCGGCCGGCTGCTGCAACAGTTCCGCGGCAACGCGGATCGCCTTGGCGCGGACGTCGATGGCGGCGAGCCGGGTCGCCTCCCCGGTCATCACCGTGACGCGCGATGCAAACGCACCCAACCCGAACGAGATCCGATCGGTGCGGCCGTGCACGACGCGCACCCGCCGGTAATCCGTCCCCAGAGCGTCGGCACAGATCTGCGCGATCACGGTCTCGACGCCTTGGCCGACCGAGGCCGCGCCCGTGACCACCTCGACAGTCCCGGCGGGATCGACCGAGACCCGGACGCCATCGAACGGCCCGAGCCCGCTCTTCTCCACGAAGATGGCAAGACCGGCCCCGACGCATTCGCCGGCGGCGCGGCGCCGCTGCAGGCCGGCTTGAAGCTCGGTCCAGTGCAGGGCGCCGATCGTCTTGTCGAGCAGGCCGGCGTAGTCGCCGGAATCGAGCACGATGTCGGTCCCGAGCGTCGACAAGGGCCGCCGGTAGGGCATCTCCGCCTCGCCGATCAGATTGCGGCGGCGGACCTCGATCGGGTCGATGCCGAGCCGGGCGGCGACCGCGTCCATCAAGCGCTCGCGCACGAATGTGCTCTCGAACCGGCCCGGCGCCCGATAGGTGCCACACGGGGTCTTGTTGGTCAGCCGCACATGCCCGACAGCGCGATACGCCGGAACGCGATATGGACCGGGCAGCATCGCGGCGGCGAGATCCGGCACGGTCGCCGCGTGGGTGCGGACGTATCCGCCCTGGTCGTGAAAGAACTCGTCGTCGATCGCGAGAAGGACGCCATTCGCCGCGACGGCGGCGCGGACCTTGTGACGTTGCTGGCGCGAATGGTTGGCTGCGATCAGGTGCTCGCGGCGGTCCTCGATCCATTTGACCGGGTGCCCCAGCCGCATTGCCGCGATGCAGACCAGCACATCCTCGGGATAGAGCTCGCCGCGGACGCCAAAGCCGCCGCCGACATGGCCTTCGAAGAGGTGAACGCTCGATGGCGCGCGTCGCAGCATGCGGGCGATGTTGTCCCGGTTCCAGTGCGGGACTTTTGCGACGCCGTGAAGCTCGAGCATGTCTCGGCCGGCATCGTAGCGGGCGATGGCGCCGCGGGTCTCGAGCGGAACAGCGGAATGACGACCGATCGCGAGATCGAGCTCGACAACCGCATGGGCGGCGCCGAACGCAGCGGCGAGGTCGCCGTAGGATTTCTCGACGATCGCGGCTTCGCTGGAGCGGCCGGCATCGAACTCGCCGGGTGCGGCGGCGGCGTCGAGCACGACCGGCAGATTCTCGACGGCGACCTCGACCAGATCGGCCGCGTCCTCGGCCAGATAGGGATCGGTCGCAAACACCACTGCAACCGGATCGCCGACGTAGCGCACCCGCTCCGACGCCAGGATCGTCTGCCGGTAGGCCACCAGCCCCTCGATGCGGGTGAGCCGGAAATCGATCGGCGGGATCTCGGCGATGTCAGCGAAGGTCCACACGGCCACGACACCGGGTGCCGATCGCGCCGCTGCCGCATCGATCGTGACGATGCGACCATGCGCATGGCTCGAGCGCACGACCCGCATGTGCAGCATGTGCGGAAAGGCGATGTCGGCCGCGAATCGTCCGCGGCCGGTGACCAGGGGCGCATCCTCGAGGCGCGGAACGGATTTGCCGACGATGCCCATGTCAGGCGCGCCGCTGCGCATTGCGCAGCGCCGCGCGGATGCGCTGCGGCGTCGCCGGAACTTCGTTGATCGAGACGCCGAAGGGAGAGAGCGCGTCGTTGATCGCATTGAGGACGGCCGCCGGCGCCCCGATGGCGCCGCCCTCACCCAGCCCCTTGGCTTTGGTGAGGGAGGCGTCCGTCAACGTCTCGAAATGACGGATGTCGATCGGCGGCGTCTCCGCCACGGTCGGCGGCAAAAAATCCGCGAAGGTCGCGGTCAGGATATTGCCGGTGTCGTCGTAGACGATCTCCTCCAGCAGCGCATTGGCGATCCCTTGGGCGACGCCGCCCTGAATCTGCCCATCCACGATCATCGGGTTGATGAGGCGTCCGGCATCTTCCGCAACCACGAAATGCCTGACCGCGACGCGCCCGGTCTCGACATCGACCTCGACCACCGCGAGATGGCACGCATTGGAGAATGTGCCGGGCGGATCATAAGTCGCGCTCTCGGCAATCCCGGGCGTGATCTCGCCCTTGAAACGATGGGTCTGATGGTAGGCCGCGCGCGCAAGCGTCTCCAAGGCGATCACGCGGTCGGTCCCGGCGACGCGGGCGACATCGCCTTCGAGCACGATGTCGTCGGCCGAGGCCTCGAGCAGGATGCCCGCCATCTTGACGAGTTTGGCGCGCACCTTGCGGGCCGCCAGCAGGCTCGCGCCGCCAGCGATCACAAGGGAGCGGCTCGCGAATGTCCCCCAGCCGTAGGGTGTCCGGTCGGTGTCGCCGTGCACGATCTTGACGCGGTCCGGCGAGGTCCCGATCTCATCGGCGATGATCTGGGCGAGCGTGGTGCGCAGCCCCTGCCCGTGCGGAGACGCACCGATGCGGGCCTCGATGAATGCGGAGGGGTCCATGGTGAGTTCGACGGTCTCCCAGCCGGGCGTGACTTCCATGCCGCGCGCCGCAAAGGCCGGCGTGCCGTAACCGGTGCGCTCCGAGAACGTTGCGAGGCCGAGACCGAGGTAGCGTCCCTTCCGCCGCGCTTTTTCCTGTCGCGCCCGAAAGGCCGGGACATCGGCGGCCTCCACCGCCGCATCAAGCGTCTGCACATAGGTGGCTTCGTCGAATACGAGGCCGGTGGGCGACGTGTGGGGAAACGTCCTGATCAGGTTGCGACGACGGATCTCGATCGGGTCGAGACCGAATGCGGCGGCGGCCTTGTCCATCAAGCGCTCGGTCGTCAGCGTGATGACCGGGCGGGAGACGCCCCGATACGGCGCCATCGGGCAGGTATTGGTCACGACGCCGCGCGAGATGCAGGCATAGTCGCGCACCGTGTAGGGGCCCGGCATCTCGGCCATCGCCATCAGCGGCTCGACGCCGCAGGTGGTGGGGTAGCACGAATACGCGCCGACGTTCGCGACGATGTCGGCCGACAGCGCGACCAGCCGCGCATCGGCATCGAACGCGCCCTCGAGCGAAACATGCTGGTCGCGGCTGTGGAAACAGGCGATGAGGTTCTCGCGGCGGTCCTCGACCCAAGCCACGGACTTTTTGAGCTTGCGGGCGAGCCAGGTCACGACCACGAATTCCGGGGCCAAGGACATCTTCTGGCCAAAACCGCCGCCGACGTCCGGCGCCACCACGCGCAGGTCCGATTCCGGCATGCCGATCAGATCGGCAATGATGGTCCGCATCATGTGCGGCATCTGGGTCGTGCAGGTGAGCGTCACGCGCCCGCTCGCCGCGTCCCAGGCCGCGTGCGCGGCGCGCGCCTCCAAGGGGGACGCATTCTGCCGGCGCGAGCGGATCTCGACCTTGATGCGCCGGTGCGCGGCCGCGAATGCCGCGTCGCAGCCCGGCGTCTTCACGCGGCCTTCGACGACGATGTTTGCGGCGGCGATCGAATGGACCAGGGGCGCGCCCGGCGCGAGCGCGGCGGGCGCATCGACCACGGCGGGCGTCGGGGCAATCTCGACCTCGACGAGATCGGCGACATCCTCGGCCTCCTGGGCGCTCGGCGCCACCACGGCGGCGACCGGCTCGCCGACGAAGCGCACGGCCTCGCTCGCCAGCGCCGACTGGCTGATCGGCACGTAATCGAATTTGTGCAGCAACGGCTGGATCGGCTTCACGGCGGCGAGATCGGCCGCGGTCACGATCGTGCTGCCGGGCGGCGCCGCAATGCGGATGATGCGGCCGGAGGCGACCGAGCTGCGGATGAAACGCACGCTAAGCTCTGCCGGCAGATCGGCCGTGAAGCGGCCCTGCCCCGTTACGAGCGTCGGATCCTCCACGCGCCGGATCGAACGGCCGACCCAGGGCGTGCCGCCACCGTCTCGCAGCTCTCCGCTCATGCGCTCGGGCCGCCAGTCATCATCGATCTTTCAAGCGCGCGAATATGCGCCGAGGATTGCCGTCCGCAATCGCCGACACGTCGGCCGGCGGAAGGCCGGCGGCACGCAGCAAGGCCAGCGGCTCCATGTCGGCCGGGGGAAACGAATAGTCGGTCCCGAGCACCACGTTGTCGAGCCCGGCCACATCGATGAGCAAGCGCAGCGCCTTCGGGGCATGCACGATGCTGTCATAGGCCATTTGCGAGGCGTAGGCGGACGGCGCCTTGAGCGCGACGTCGCCTTGCACCTGCCGGTCCATGCGGCGGTGCATGATGTCGAACCGGCCGGCGAGATACGGGTAGGCGCCGCCCCCATGCGACAGCACGAGCCTGAGCATGGGAAAACGGTCCAGCACGCCCGAGAGCAGGAGCGAGCCGACGCCGAGCGTCGTGTCGAACGTATATTGAGCGACCTGGGCGAGCCCGAATTTTGCGGCGCGCGGCGCCGGGCCGACCAGCACTGGATGAATCAGCACAGGCAGGGCGAGCGCTTCGGCCTTGCGCCAGAACGGATCGAGCGGCAGCTCGCCGACGTTCACGTTCTCGACGTTCGACGAGATGATGACGCCGCACCCGCCCATCGTGGCGATGCGCTCGAGCTCTTGCGCCGCCGTATCGGGCTGTGTGAGCGGAACGGAGCCGATCCAGGCGAAGCGGCCGGCATTGTCGCCGCACCATTCCGCCAGCGTCTCGTTCAACATGCCGTGCCATGCGGCGCACGCATCGGGCGCCAGGCCGTAGCCGAAAATATCTGGCCAGGTGCCGACGATTTGCAGGTCGATGCCCTGCTCATCGAGCCAGGCGATGCGCTGGGCGACGGGCTCGACGAGGCGGGGAAAGAATGGGCGCACCTTGAAGCCGTAATCGAAATGCAATGCCGGTGGCGCATCACCGGGCGACGGCGCAAGCCGAACCCCGAGCTCTCCGCCTCTCGCCGCCACGGCGGCGATCAGCTGCGGCGGCACATAATGTGCATGGACGTCGATCGGCAATCAGGCCCCCTTGGGTGCGCGAGGTTTTCTATGGCAGTGTTGCGTCAGCTCTCGGTCCGGGCACGCAGCCGCCTTCGTCCGTACAACCCATGCCAGATTATCTCAGCGTCCAAGGGCTCGAAAAGCGATTCAGCTCGCATGGCCGGGCCGCGTTTCACAACCTGACGTTCTCGGTGGAGCAAGGCGCCTTCGTCGCGTTGATCGGCCCGTCCGGATGCGGCAAGTCGACGCTGCTGCACATCATGGCTGGTCTGTCCGAGCCGACCGCCGGCGGGGTGCGCCTGGAAGGCCAGCCGATCCACCGGCCCCGGCCGGACATGATGTTCGTGTTCCAGCAGTACACGAAGTCGATCTTCCCGTGGAAAACTGTGCTGGAGAACGTGATGCTCGGCGTCAAATACCGGGCGGATGTGCCACGCAAAGGGCTCGAGGAGCTCTGCCTTCGGCATCTCGATATGGTCGGTCTCGGCCGATATCCGAACTATTACCCGTATCAGCTTTCGGGCGGCATGCAGCAGCGCGTCGCCATCGCCCGCGCGCTCGCACGCCGGCCCAAGATCCTGCTGATGGACGAGCCGTTCAGCGCGCTCGACGCCATGATGCGGGTCGAGCTGCAAGACCTCCTGCTCGCGCTGTGGCGCGATCTCGGGCTCACCATCCTGTTCGTCACCCACGACCTGGACGAAGCGCTCTATCTCGGTCAGCGCGTGCTCATGCTGAGTGCCTCGCCCGGCACCATCGCCGAGGACGTGACGGTGCCTCTCCCCTATCCGAGACGGCAGATCGAGACGCGCAGCGATCCCATCTATCTCGAGTTGCGCGAGCGGCTCTATCGCAACATGGTGGCGCAGGTGATGGCCGGCCGGACGGACGCCGCATGAGCAAGAAACTCCAGGCCCTTCTGCGCAATTCCCGCATGAGCGGCGTGATCCTGATCGCGCTGCTGCTGGCCGTGTGGCAGCTCTCGGCCATGTATCTGGTGCGGTCGCCGACCTGGCCGACCGTCACGCGGATCGTCGAGGCATGGGCGGAGAACTTTGCCGACGGAACGCTGCCTGGCCACATGCTCGCGACCTTCTGGCGGCAGATGCTGGGCTATGGGCTCGCCATGATCCTCGGCGTGACGCTCGGCCTCGCGATGGGCTACTATCGCGTCCTGTACAACCTGTTCGAGCCGATCGTCGAAGTGCTTCGCCCGATCCCCGGGCCTGCCTATCTGCCGGTCCTGGTGCTGTTCGTCGGGATCGGCAACGAGATGAAGGTCGTGTTGATCCTGCTCGCCGCCTTGTTTCCGATCCTGCTCAACACGTACAGCGGCGTGCGCTCGATCGACCGGGTTCAGTTCGACACGGCGCGAACACTGGGCCTGACCACGTTTCAGACATTTCGCGAGCTCGTGCTGCCGGCCGCCAGCCCGCAGATCCTCACCGGGATGCGCATCAGCCTGGCGATATCGCTCATCCTGGCGATCCTCGGCGAAATGATCGTGTCGAACGACGGGCTGGGCTATTTCACGCTTTTGGCGCAGCGGACGTTCAAGGTGCCCGAGATGTATGCCGGCATTTTTACGCTTGCGGCCTTCGGTTACGTCCTGAACCGTATTTTTCTCGTGCTGGAAGCGAGGCTCATCCGCTGGCACCATGAAAGCAGCGGCAGAACTTGAACCCGAGGAGATGGGTCGATGTCGGCGTTTCGCACCGTTCTGACGTGGGGCCTCATGGCCGCGGCGATCGGCCTGGCGCCGGACGCGGCGCTCGCTCAGGCGAAGCCGGCTGCCGCCAACGTGCGCGCCGCGGTGATGCCGGTCACCAACTTCACGCCCATGCTGGTCGCGCGGGACAAGGGCTACTTCGCGGACGAAAACCTCAACGTCACCTGGACGACGGTGAACCAGGGCGGGATCGCCGTGGAAGCGGTGTTCGGCGGCAGCGCCGAGATCGGCGGCGGATCGATCTTCGAGCCCATGGTGGCACGCGGAAACGGCCTCGATATCGTCTTCCTGGCGGCGAGCACGCGCATTCGCGACGAACGGCCGGACAATTCCGGCGTCGCGGTACGCACCAGCGACAGCATCAAGGGCCCCAAGGATCTGGTCGGCAAGCGAGTCTCGGCCGGCCTGATCAACGGGCCGAACTACGTTCACATGCGCGAATGGCTGCAACGCAACGGCGTCGATCCGGGCTCAGTCCAGTTTCTCGAGCTGCCGTTCCCGCAAATGGCAGACGCGCTCTTTCAGAACCGGCTCGACGCCGTGTGGAACGTGGAGCCGTTTCTGACCTTCATGGTCAAGAGCGGGAATGCGCGGGTCATCGCCTATCCGTATCAGGAGAACGTCCCGCACATGGACATCACCGGATACGTGGCCAAGGAGAGCTGGGTGAAGGCCAATCCCGACGTTGCGCGCCGCTTCAAGCATGCGATTGATCGGGCGTCGAGCTATCTGATCAATGCCGGAAAGGAAGAGCGTGACAGCTGGGTGGCAAAATATTCGGGTGCGAAGCCCGAGGTCGTGGCGGCGATGAACCTGCCGCAGTTTTCCACCGAGTTCAACGTACCGACCCTCAAGGCGAATCTCGACATCGCGGTCCGGCAGAAGCTTGCGAAGCCGTTCGACCTCGAACCGATGATCTGGAAGCCCTGACCAGCAGGAGCGCATCATGCTGAGCACGTTGAGCGAAAAGGTAGATCCGCGGCACGCGGCGTTGCTTCTGGTGGACGTGCAGAACGACTTCTGCGCCGAAGGCGGCGCCATGCACCGGGAGGGGCGCGATCTTACCCTGGTGCAGCAGATGATGCCTCGGCTCGAGCATCTGCTCGAGGCCGCGCGCGCCGCGAAGGTCGCCTGTGTGTGGATCCGTAACGTCTACAATACCGGTCCCAATCACTACCTCTCGGAAGTCTGGCTCGAGCAGGCCAGGCGTCGCCGCAACGGCGCCTATATCCAGTATCCGGTGTGCGAGCCGGGCGAATGGAACGGCGATTTTCATCGGGTCCGGCCGCGTCCCGACGAGATCATCGTCACCAAGCACCGCTATGGCGCGTTCGAGGGCACCGATCTCGACCTGACCCTGCGGTCGAAGGGCATCCGCACCGTGATCATGACGGGGGTGGCCACCAATGTGTGCGTGGAGACGACCGCCCGCCAGGCGTTCCTGCGCGACTATTACGTCGTGTTCACGAACGACTGCACCGCCACCTTCTCGCGGCCGGAACATGACGCGGCGCTCCACAACATCGATCAGTTTTTCGGTCAGGTCGTGCCGAGCGCGGATGTCATGGCGTGCTGGTCGCGCGCCGATGCGCGCATCCGGGCGGCGTCGTAGCCACCAAATGGCCTAGGTTCCGTTCTCCAAGACGTGCGCGGCGGTTCCGCTGGCTTTCGCCGCGCGTTCCGGCTTGACTCACTCATATCCGGCTGGTTATACGTCCGATCAATAACCACTCGGTTATTGGTTTGTGCATGCCGAACGCGCACGACGCTCTCTTCAAGACACTCGCCGATCCGACCCGTCGGGCGATCTTCGAGCGGCTGTGCCGCGAGGGAGAGAAGACGGTGGGGGCCCTGACCGCTCGCGCCGGGGTGTCGCAACCGGCGGTGTCGAAACATCTTGGGGTCCTCAAGCAGGCCGGGTTGGTGCGCGACCGCCACCAGGGTCGCCAGACACTCTACAGCGCGCAGCTCGGCGCCCTGGCCCCGCTGATCGACTGGACAAACCAGATGGCCGGCTTCTGGGAAAGCCGGTTCGACGATCTCGAAGATCTGCTCAAGAGGATGGACCAATGAATGCAACGTCGACCGAAACGCGCTCCGTCGTCGTCGAACGTGACATCCCTTATCCGCCGGAAAAGATCTGGCGCGCGCTCACGCAGCCGCACCTGATCCAGGAGTGGCTGATGAAGAACGACTTCAAGCCGGTCGTCGGTCACCGTTTCGACTTTCGCGCAGACTGGGGCGCTGTCGACTGCGAGGTGCTGTCAGTCGAACCGCAAAAGACGCTGTCGTACACGTGGTCGGCCTATGGGCTGGAGAGCGTGGTGACCTGGACTCTCACCCCGACGAGCACCGGTACCCGCCTGCGCATGGAGCAGTACGGCTTCCGGCCGGATCAGGAGCAGGCCTACCAGGGCGCCCAAGTCGGGTGGCCGCGGTTCTTTGCAAGCCTGGAGCAGGTCCTGGCCCGGACGGAGTGACGTCCGCCATTTAATTCGAAGCTAGTGTCCCGATTCCGTAGTTCGCACATCCTTGCGGCGACCTCTGATGCGAACTTCGGAATCTAAGGGACACTAGCAACTCTATGATCCTAGTGCCGCGTTTGAACCCGAAGTTCGCAAACGGACTCGCCGATAAATCGTGCGAACTTCGGGTTCGCGGCACTAGCCCAAGCTGAAGCAAGCGGCCCATCAGGGCCGACAGATGGAGCATGAGTACTCATGAAAGACGCAAGCATACCCAAGCTTTTTCGCTGGATTCACATCGTCTGCAGCATTCCGATCGTGGGCTACATCTACAGTCCGTTCGACCAGATACCGAATTACGCCCCGGCCACGCGCTTCGTCTTCCTGCCCGTCATGGTCCTGACGGGACTCTGGATGTGGAAAGGCCATCTCGTTCGACGGCTTCTTTCGAAAAGAGCAATCCAGGAAAGAAAAACGGCCTGACGACGAGCGGCCGGCAGAAAGGCAAAGCTCCTTCCCGGCTGATGGCGGCGCTCAGGGCTTCCACACCATGGTCGCTACGTCGAAGGGCTTGACCAGGCGCTGGCCGACCGCGAGGTCCATATTGGCCTTGAGGCTCGGCTCATTGAACACGGTAGAGAAGTCCGGAAGGTTCATCGCAGCGACGAGCTCCGGCTTCACGCCGGTGAATTTCGCGATCCAGCCGTTTCGCTCGTCCGCGGGCGCGCCGACAAGGTGCGTCGTGGCGCGCAAGTACGCATTGCGGAAGCGCCGCGCCACGTCGGAGTTGGCCTTGAGCCAGCTCTCCTTGGCGAAGAACGCCGTCAGGTCCATTCCGGGGAGATTCTCGAGGTAGGGGTAGGCGAGGACCCTGGCGTTTCCCGACTTCAGCATGATCGTGAGAAACGGCTCGACCGCCCAAACCGCGTCAAGGCGGTTCTGAAACAGCGCATCGGCCATCTGGGGAAACGGAATTTCCTGCAGCGTGACCGCTTTGGCATCCACGCCGTTCTTCCTCAGCCACTCGACGAAATGGACGTGGTTGATGCTGTTGATGAGGCCGACCGACACTTTCTTGCCCGCGAGATCGGCGGCGCGCCGGATGTCGCTGGTCTGGCGCACGACCAATCCGGAGTTGTCGGGCGGGGCGCTTCGGACGCGCGCGGTCGGAACTGCGAACATCAGGTCGAGACCGTTGCCCCGGGCGATCATCGGCTCCAGCACCCCACCGCCGCCGAACTCGACGCTGCCGCCGAACACCGCCTCGATGGCGACGGCCGTCTGCGCCACCGACTGCCACGAGACCGAGAGGCCTTCCTCGCCGAACCCCCCCTTGTCGCGGGCCACCAGCAAGGGCGTGTAGTTGACCAGCGGCGGCGTCACGACGCGAATGGTCGCCGGCGCGGGCTTGGGCTGGGCGAGGAGTTGCGGCGTCAGGCATAGCGCAAAGCATGCGGCGATGGCCGCACACGGCCAGAGAGAAGGAAAGCGGGCCATCGGTATCGCCCTCATGCGTGCTGTTCGTCGGCCAAGCATCTTATCAACGACCCGGGCGATGCCAAGCTGCCGACCGCGCTCTCCATCCGCTCTCAGTGCGTGCGTGATGCCAACCTGCGGATGAGCAAGATTGGCTTGAATTCGGGAATTTCGCCGCCCACAATCGATGCGATCGAAAGACCCCGCGTTCATGCAGAAGACCGTCGAGACTGCCGCGCCGATCGCCCGCATTCGCACGTCTCCGGACAAGATCAGATCGGAGGTGCGGCGCCTCCTGCCTGCCATCAAGGCCGCCGCTGGCGAGACAGAACGCGCCCGCCGCGTTCCCGATGCGCATGTGGACGCGCTGCGCGAGATCGGCTTCTTCAAGCTCGTTCAGCCGGCCGCGTTCGGCGGCGATGAGCATGATTTCGTCGTGCTCGCCGACCTCATCATGGAGATTTCCCAAGCCTGCGCCTCGACGGCCTGGGTGTGCGGTCTGCTGGCCGCGCATCAATGGATGCTCGGCCTGTTCGCCGGCGAGGCGCAGAACGACGTCTGGGCGCAGAACCCCGATGCGCTGCTGTGCGGCTCGTACGCACCGGCCTGCTCGGCTAAGGCGGACGGCGGCGGCTATCGGATCAGCGGCCGATGGTCGTTCGCGAGCGGCTGCGACAATTCACAATGGGCCTTCTGCGCGGCGCGCCTGCCTCCAAGGACGGAGCACGAGCCAAGCGAGCCGGCCTTTTTGCTGGTGCCGTGCACGGACTACACCATCGACGACACCTGGGACACGATCGGCCTCGCCGGCACGGGCAGCAAGACGCTCGTGCTCGAGGACGTGTTCGTCCCTGCGCATCGGCTGCTCCTGTTCTCCGATGCCGCCGCGGGGCGAAGCCCGGGCAGCCGCATCTACCAGAATCGCCTGTTCGCCATTCCGATCTATTGCCAGCTGTCGCCGTGCCTCGCCGCGGTCGGCGTGGGCGCCGCGATGGGCGCGTTCGAGGATTTCGTCGCCGCAACGGGACAACGGCTGACCCGCGGCTCGGTCACCGGCGGCAACAACCGCATGGCCGAGTTCCCGACGATCCAGATCAAGGTCGCCGAAGCCGCCGCCGCGATCGACGCCGCGCGCTTCATCCTGTTGCGCGACTTCGAGGCGATCGCGCAGGAGATCCGCGCGCAGGGCGAAGCCACGACGGAACGCCGCGTTACCAACCGCCGCGGCCAGGCGTTTGCCGTGAGCCTGGCGGTGCGCGCCGCCGATATCCTCAACGCCGCGACCGGCGGCAACGGCCTCGCGATGTCCAACCCGATCCAGCGCGCCTGGCGCGACGTCAATGCGGTCGGCCGGCACGTGTCGCTCAACTGGGACAGCGTCGGCGCGATGTACGGGCAGATGGCGCTCGGCCTCGAACCGCGCGGCCAATATTGATGCGTTCGGTCGATTCTGCCGCGCTCCTGTCCGAGCACCCGACGCAGCCGTGGGTGGGCCGGCCGCTGACGCGGCGCGAGGATGCCCGCCTGCTCACCGGGCGCGGCCGCTACATCGCCGACATCGTGCGCGACGGCATGCTGCATGCGGCCGTGTTTCGCAGCCCGCGCCCGCACGGACGCATCCGCCGCATCGACACGTCAAGAGCCCGCGCGCTGCCCGGCGTGGTCGGCGTGTTCACGTCCGCCGACCTCGCAGGCCTCCTCAAGCCGATCCGCCCGCGTATCGGCGCCCTGCCCGGCTTCGAGAATTTCCTCCAGCTTCCGATCGCGACCGACAAGGTCCGCTATGTCGGCGAGCCGATTGCCGTGGTGGCGGCGGAGAGCGCCTACATCGCCGAGGACGCGGTGTCGCTCATCTCGGTCGAGATCGACGAGCTGCCCGCGGTGCTGACCTGGGCGGACGCACAGCGCGCCTCCACGCTGGTGCATGAGCCCGCCGGCACCAACATCGCGCACATCGCGGTCGGGCGTGGCGACGCCGATGCGGCCTTCGCGACCGCGCCCTATGTGCGCCGCGAGCGGTTCAGCGTGCAGCGCCACTCGGCGATCCCGCTCGAGACGCGCGGGCTGCTCGCCGTGTGGGACGAGGCGCGCCGGCACATGGAGCTGATCGGCGCGACAAAAATCCCGTTCTTCAATCGCAGCATGCTGGCGACCATGCTCGACCTCCCCGAGAGCTCGGTCGTTCTTAAGGTGGTCGACGTCGGCGGCGGGTTCGGGGTGCGCGG